>JGI990J12352_1000005_pt1 | contig 55972 bp, 64 predicted proteins | sample Intmic4MA4BA4MSA_FD_12352 | JGI IMG/M metagenome (IMG submission 12352) | reverse complement strand
TAACAGAAGATATCTTTGACTATATCCCAGCCCAAAAAACCAATCAAATATTTACCCCGAAACCTGTTGTGAAAATGATGGTTGATGTCTTAGAGCAAGAAAATTCTGGTATTTTTGCCAATCCAGATGCGAAATTTGTGGATTTATACACGAAATCAGGATTATACTTAGCAGAATTGGTTAAGAGATTACATACTGGATTGATGGAAGTGATTCCTAATGAACAACAAAGACTAGAACACATTTTAACAAAACAAATATTCGGAATAGCACCTAGTGAGATTATTCAAAAAATCGCCCAAAACTATGTATATGGCAATGCTTGCAATGAAGTAGGAGCGGGGAATATTAAAAATTTGGATGTTGTACCGTTTATTAAAGACGGAACAGATATGGCGAAAGAAAAAATTACGGAGGTGTTTAATAATATGAAATTTGACGTAGTGATTGGAAATCCACCTTATCAGGATACTTCAGTAGGAGATAGTACACAAATGCCACCAATTTACCACTTCTTCATGGATTCAGCTTACGAGATAGCAGATAAATCAGTATTGATTACTCCAGCTCGTTTCTTATTCAATGCAGGAGCAACAGGTCGTGAATGGAACAGAAAAATGCTTAATGATGAACATTTAAAAATTACTTATTATAATCAAAAAAGTGCAGAAGTTTTTCCAAATACTGATATTAAAGGCGGTGTGGCTGTTACTTATCGTGACGTAAATAAAAAATTTGGTGCGATTGGAACGTTTACTAGCTTTAAAGAATTGAACTCTATTTTGAATAAAGTTATAAATAGTAATTTTACCTCTTTTTCTAATATAGTTTATTCCGCATCAAGTGCACAATTTTCAAAAGTATTACACGAAGATTACCCTGATGTTAAATCGAAGCTAAGTAAGGGGCATGAGAATGATATCTTTTCGGATATTTTTAAAGCTATACCTGAAATATTTTTTATGGAAAAGCCGAGTGATGACGATGAATATGTTCAAATATTGGGGCGTGAAAACAATGCGAGAGTTTACAAATGGATTAAGAGAAAATATATAAAAGAGCATAGAACATTTGAAAAATATAAAGTTTTTGTTCCTGCTGCAAATGGAACTGGGGCAATCGGTGAAATTCTTTCAACTCCCTTAATCGGATTGCCACTAATCGGGACAACTCAAACATTTATTATTATTGGAGATTTTGATGAAGAGGTGGAAGCAAGAAATGTTCTTAAATATGTAAAAACAAAATTTTCACGTACTATGTTAAGTGTGTTGAAAATCACACAGCATAACCCACCTGTAAAATGGTCAAAAGTCCCCCTCCAAGACTTTACCCCAAAATCAGACATCGACTGGTCAAAATCAATCCCCGAAATCGACCAGCAACTATACGCTAAATATGAACTAGACCAAACAGAAATCGAATTTATTGAAACGAAAGTTAAGGAGATGGAATGATGGAAATTATTCTCACTGACAATCAGATAAAAATACTCAAAAAAATCAGCAAAGACAAATATACATTACCCGAAAATTGGCACTTAAATGATGACTTAAGCCAGCTAGTTCAATATGACTATATTAACTATTGGGATAATTCGCCAAATTATCAGAAGAATAAACCTAAGCTTGCACAAAATGGAAAATTGATAGTGGATATTCATAATCGAAATAGAAAGCAAGATTATCGAAATTGGTTACATACAATTGTTGCAATCGCAGCATTGATTGTTTCAATAATTGCGTTAGTCTTGAGTTTGTGATATAATGTGCCTATTGACGGTCACACTCAAACATTCATGATTTTAAGGGAATCAGCTTTGGCATTCCAAAAATATATTAAAGCAAAATTTTAAGGAAAATGCTCGGAGTTAAGAAAATAACACAAGATAATGCAACAGCAGAAGTTTGGTCAAAGGTTCCTGTACAAGATTTCACCCCATCATCAGAAATCGACTGGTCAAAATCAATCTCAGAAATCGACCAGCAACTATACGCTAAATATGAACTAGACCAAACAGAAATCGAATTTATTGAAACGAAAGTGAGAGCGATGGAATGATAAGATTAATTCTTTCTTTGACTAGGAAAAAGATTTTTATTTTAAATGGTATATTAATATTTTCATTTTGGATTGTTGCTTTTTGTCTGAGTGAAAGATTTCAGTTAGAATCAGTTTATAATAATTTGATGGATTTGCAAATTATTAGTGTCATTCTTGCCTTTGTATTGACAGCGGGATTATTATTTATTTCTGATAGTGAATCTTCAACTATTCACAAGAAAGTAATTATTCGTAAAGTCCTTGATTTTCCTATTTTTTCATTAAGCATATTCCTTATTATCGTTGCTTTCTTGCTACAAGACATAGGTACACCTATGTTCAAATCGTTTTTAATAGGACTTATTATAGCGGGTTATAGCAATGTCATTATTATTACTGCAAAATTATATTTTTGGATAAATGGAGTGCATGATTTTAGAAGAAAATTTGTAGTTGAAGCAGTGACGACTGATGATGATATTTTGATTGATTATTTGAGCGAAGATAATAAGAATGTTACACCACAGAGTCGTGAAATCAATACTATCATTGTAGATAATATTATCAAAGAACTTCATGAAAAAACTGGAAAAGAAATGTTTTTAAAGCATTTAGACTTATTTGTAAGCAAAATTAAAGAAGAAAATATTTCATATTTAGATAAATATGCAAAACCACTTGCTGAGTATTTAATTGATGATGATATAGACAAAGAATTTGTAAATAAGGATAAGGATTTTTTATTAGAAGAAAGCAAGAAAATAAAGAGTTTATATATATTTTTTGATATTTTATGTGAACAAGTTAAATGGGAGGATATATTGGAAAAATGTGTTTATTATAGCCTTGAAAAATCTGGAAAAGCACCTTATTTGCCACGCTTTATGCTTGAAAGGTTAGGGGAAAAATTTAAGAATAAATTTCAATCATTAAGTAAAAGCAATGTAACATCGATTTACTCATCACATAGTGTTGAAGAACTTACTTTTTCAAGGGACTGGCATATTACTTATGAACGAATAATGCGGTCTGGTTTGGTTGATGAAATTTCTGTTCAAATGCACTACACATTTTATTTTATCGAAGCTTTTATTTTTAAAAATGAAAATATCTCAATTCTATATACACAAGGATTTTCTGAAATAAATGAATCTGGTGGTTATGAGAAAATACTATATTACTTTTTTCCAGAAGCGGACACAGCAACATTAGGTCGTTTGTATTGGTTTATATGTTTAATTAAGTTTAGAAAATTAGATATCAATTCGCTTATTGAACATTTATTGTGGTGTAGGAATGATGAAATTGGGCTTCTTGGATTAGGCGAATACGACGATACTAGAATGGATGATCGTAGGGGGGAATCTTTAAAGATAATTGCAAAAAGGTATTATAATTTCTTTTATGGGGAACAGGCAAAATATGATTTATCTGAAATAATTAACAATTTTAAGAATTATAAAAGTACAAAACCAAAAGCAATTATGGATAAAGTAGAAATTTATGAATATGAAATAGCTTCATACAATAAAAAAGTTTTTGTGGAATTGCTTACAGAACTACATAGTACTATAGAAAATGAAAAAACTGCTAATCATGAATCAAACTAAGCGTTTAAATCTCAAAGTTTTACAGTCAAAAGTCCCACTTCAAGATTTCATACCATCATCAGATATCGACTGGACAAAATCAATCCCAGAAATCGACCAGCAACTATACGCTAAATATGAACTAGACCAAACAGAAATCGAATTTATTGAAACGAAAGTTAAGGAGATGGAATGATGGAAATAATAATGAGAATTTTAGATTTCCTAAATGATTACTCTGGTCTGTTATCATTAATAGCGTCAATTATTATTGCAATTGTTGTTCATAAACTTCAGAAATCACAAGAAGCAGAAAATAGAAAACAGGATGAAAGGCGTAGCGAAGAACGATTGAAAGAAGAAGCACGTATCTTTATTATTGATAATCAATCAGAAATTGACTATTTACCTTTGTGTGTAATGGCTTCAAATGCTAACCCATATAAAAACCATAAGAGAAATATTTTTAACAAATTTAATCGTAGCTCTGTTGAGTTGAAAAGGGAGATTTTAAAACAACGGAATATACCAATATCAATATTTGACAATAAAAATAGCGAAAATGATTACAAGCACAAAAGTGTGATAAGTGAATTTATTGATTCACTAGAAAAAGATTGTAAATTGCACAATTTTGGGCAGAGTTTTTTGTATGGAGGTGCAAAGTATTTTCATCGTGGCTTTGAGCGTTATGCTGGATATAAAGTAGAAAATATATCAATAAATATCTTTGAAGTTCCTAACTTGTCGCCACTGCTTGAGGAAGTAAGGTCGGTAAAAGATGGTGTGAATAAAAATGCAAGCCTAACGCTTTATGTTGACCGCTATTTAGAATTTGTACTTAAAAACAAAGAAGATACAGCCGGAAATCCAGAACTATTACCACAAAAACCACCGTTTGATATGATGTTTGATAAGTTAGAGTTACGTGATTGTAAAGAGGAAGTTATATGTTTTTGGGTCATGCAATTTGTAATTTCAGCGTGTGTTGCATTTTTTAGGCATGATATTGTTGGAAAAGATAGTGCTGAATGGAGACAAATAAATGCTGATGGTGCTGAGATTGAAACGTTTGAAGATTTATATTATGAAGCATTATTGATGTTATATACAGCATATGTAACAAATAAAAAAGATAGGTAGGTGTTAATAATTGTTAAGACAATCGAAGAAACTTGATGAATTTAGTTTATTAGCTATAGAGTTATTGAAAAACGAAAAACTTATTGAATCTTGCTTGGATTTTATTGAGTTAAACGAAGAAAATGGAATTGACATTGATAAACATATTTTCTTTTTAGGTGAATATCAATATTTGCTACTTGAAAGTATTATATTGAAAATTTCATACTTACTTATTGATAAGATTAAAGATGATAAAAGTAGAATGAGAATTGAGCTTGATAAAGTTGAAGAAAAATTAAAAAGTGACATTAAAAATAGGGAATGTATCAATAATTTTTCTATTTGCCAAAATCAGAAAATTTTAGCTGAGTTGTGCGAAATTAGACAATGTAAAAAAATATAGAAAGGCAATAAATAAAGTTCAAGCTGTTAGAAACAAAAGGTTAGCTCATAGAGATGTGGATAGTGAAAAATATAACATAATCTTTGAGGATATAAAATTAATCTGTAAAAAGATACAGCGTAGTTGTGAAATCCGTCAACTTGTTTTGTGTAATGCTGGTAAGATTTCAATATCTTCTGCAACAATAGAGTATAATCATCAAAATATTGTTCAAGCGTTGCTGATACAAAAAGATGTACAATTATTAAAGGATATTTACCATATCCAAGAAAGGAAAAATGATGATAAATGGTTCAATTGTGATATTGATTTCTTTAAAGAAAAAATATTGTCGAAAGAGCAGAATGATAAAGTGTCGCATTTTCGTGACAATCCTATTTCGTTTCCGTATACCATTATTTAAGAAAATTATCTCAAATGTTGGCTAGGATATATAAAGTAAAATCTATGTTGGGAAATAGTAAGACTAATGATAATGTCGTAAAAATAAACAAAATTATTTAAATTTTCGCTACTTTGTGGTACAATATTCTTATTGGGTTATCCCTTGATTTTGGGTTTTCTCTAAGATTTAATAATAAGAATTAAACATTCACGAAAATATTAAGAGGTACTTATGATGAATATGACTCCTTTAAACAAAAAATATATAGAAGAAGTAAAAGAATTCCTTAAGTTTAAGGCATTTTCCAATCGAATAGATGCAAATGCCAATGATTTTAACTTCACTAATGCAGATGAAGCTTTTTTTGCTGAACTGTTAAATTTAATTTACAGTTATAACCTTTCAAAAACAGAACTAATCAAAAAGAATTATCCTGCCATTGATTTAATTGATAACGATAATAAAATTATTGTCCAAGTAACTTACAGTATCGACCATGAGAAACTGGAACATAGTATGAATCATGAAGTTATCGAACAGTACAGTGACTATACATTTATCTATTTTTATACTGGTGCTAACGACATAAGCCCTTTCAAAAAAAGTCAAAGAAAACTAGAAAATTCTTATAACCTAAATTTTACAAGGAATGAAAATATTTTTGCGATTGAGGATATTATTTTTGCAATCTCAAATATCACAAATACCAAACGCTTAAAACAACTCCGCAATTTGTTTCCTGAGGAACATTTACTAGATACTAAAAAAATATCTAGCCAACTCACAAAAGTTATTAATATCTTGAAGGGGTTGAAAAGGCATTTTGAATTATCAGCAAATTTTGAAGAAGATATAATGACATATGATATCCAAGAGAAGATAAATCACAACAACCTTGTTCATTATGAAGAGATTGTGTCGAGCTACAGTTCTTACAGAGCTTTACTGCAAAACAATGATGGAATATACAAGATTTCACACGAGGAAGTCAGCATAACACCAAGAGAAATATATAGTAAGATTAAAACTTATTACACACAAGCTATGGTAGATTATAATCCTGATAGTAAAGTTCCAAGAAATGGAGACAAAATATTCATTGCTGTTTTTAATGCAGTAAAAGATGATATTAGAGCAAGCAAAGAATATGATGAAATAGAAGAAGAATTATTAGATGATTGTTTATATATCATATTGGTTGATGCTTTTATAGAGTGTAAATGGTTTGTAAAGCCATCTAAAAATGAGTGATTTAGAGGAGCTGTTAGAAATGATTATGCCTAAAGATATATCACCTAAAGATAGCCTATATTACAAAGGCTTCATGGTGCTCAGCGAGATAAAGAAGCAAGGCAGTATTAAATTTTCGGATTTAGTATTTAATTTGCGTGAAGAAATTTCTGTAAATGCGTTAGTCTTGACTTTAGACTGGCTTTATCTTTTGAATGCGGCGATTTTAGATAAGGAGGGCGTGGTTTCTTATGTTTTTAAAGAATCTTAAAATTTATAAGCAAGGATATGAATCTGAGCCTATCCAAGATATTGATTTTAAAATAGGATTGAATATCATCTCAGATAAAAAAGATGAACAAGATGGGAATGGGATTGGAAAAACAACTGTGCTTAAAGCAATCGACTTTTGTTTAGGAGGAGATCTTAACATAATTTACACAGATCCTGAAAATAAAAACAATGTAAATCAAAAAGTTAAAGATTTTTTGGCGATTAATCATATAACTGCTAAGTTAACTTTAACAGCTGATGGTAATTTTAATAATCAAAATGCAAAAGCGATTATGATAGAGAGACGTTTTTTAGCAGGAACAAAACAGCAAATAAAAGTTAATGGTGAGCCAGTTCAGGCTAAGGATTTTACAAATTATTTAGGGAATTTGATGCTTGATTTAAAAACAGAAAAAAAGCCAACATTTAAACAAGTCATAGCCCATTCTATTCGATATAAGAATGAAAGAATAGAGAACTGTCTTAAAATTTTAGGTGGACCTTCAAATCAACAAGCTGTTTATGAATCATTATATTTATATATGTTATTCGGGAATGAAATATATAAATATAATGGTGATAGCAATAAGAATCTAGAGATGCAACAACTCAAGGCACTAGATAATGCATTGAAGTTGATTTTAAATGGGGATAACTTAAATCAATTAGAGACTCAATTAAAACTTAACTCACAACGAATTTCAGAGGTTCAAGAAAAAGTTGATGTTATAAAATTTAATGATAACTATCAAGAAGATATTGATAACTTAAGTCTATTAAATTCGGAAATAAATCAAGAAATTCAGAAGCTCGAGGGACTTAAATATCGAAAGAGTTTAATAGAAAAAAATCTTGAAGCGTTGAAATCTAATGTTTTTGAGGAAGATGAGCAGAAGCTCAAGCTGCTATATGAGGAATTTGTTTCTATGTTCAATATGGGAGCATCTCATGATGTGTTTGAAAATTTAGTAAACTATCATAACAGTATGAATGAAAATAAAGCGATATTTCTTGAAAAAGATTTGGTTGAATTAAATCAAAAGGTTGAAAAATCAACTCAATGGATAAATACTTTCCAAGCAGAAATTAAGCAACTAGAAACTAAGTTCAATTCTAGCTTATCATTTGAGGATTATGAGCGGTTAACTTTGGAACTTAATAATCTCCACGAAGATAAAGGTTCATTAGAAACTAGAATTAAGGAAATTTCTAGAATTGAGGGCGAAATCGCCATACTAAAGAATGCGTTGGATAATAGTGGTTTATATTCTGAAGAGTTTGAAAAGAAGTTGAAAGCAAGGGTAGAGGCTTTTAATGACTATTTTACTGAGGTTTCAAAAGAATTATATGATGAGTCTTATTATATCTCTCATGAGTTGAAAGAAACTAAAAATGGCATTAAATATTATGAATTTAAGAATCATAGCTACTCTTATTCTAGTGGTGATAAGCAAGGAGAGGCTTTATGCTTTGATATTGCATATTGTGGATTTGCTCAAGAATACAATATCCCTCATTTAAAATTCTTGCTCAATGATAAAAAAGAACTTCTAGATTCGACCAAAATATATAAAGTTAAGTCTATTGCAGAAAAATATAATGTTCAGCTTGTTTTCTCTATGCTAAGTGATAAATTATTAAGACATGAAGATTTAAAAGAGTATATTAGACTCGAACTTAGCAAAGAAAAGAAATTTTTCAAATTTTAAATTGGATTGTTGACTCTCATTTATACAATAATTAAGAGAAGCACTTCCGTGCCTTGTATGATTTAGCGTCCAACCATTTTTTAAAGAAAGAAATAGTTATAGAGAGAATCCAAAAATACATTTATTGCAAGATATAACTCATTCAAAAAGTATAAAAATTAGTAACCCTAAGCAAATTTTGCAACAGTTAAACTATATCGGAATTAATCGTGGAACAAACAGTTTACAGAGATTTTGGTAATATTGCAAAACGCATTAAAGAAAAATCACAATAAATTTCAAACCAGAAATATTAACACAGCATGTTATACCAAAGGATTTGCACGGTGCGAGTATAAAACTCTAATGTTGATAGCGTAATTGCGATGAGTTACTATATCTTATGATGTATGTTTGATTCATATTGTTCATTTATTTTTAAACGCTATTTTTATTTCTTATGATGATAACTATTAACTCGTTCGACGAACGTAGATCAAAATAAAATTATAAAATTAGGATTGTGATGAATAGTATGCGTATTTTAATAAATGGCGAAGAAAGAACACGGGATATAAAAAGCTATTCATTTGAAGATTTTGGAGAAAAGGTTACGATTTGGTTTAATGGAAGGAATAGCCATAAAGGATATCCTTATGCTCGTAGAAATGTAGTCATTGAGCCTGTTATAGATAGGGAAATATTAGGCAATGAATTAGTCATACATAAGAAGAAAATCATTGCTCATATTAATTCGTATACACAGATTGGTGATGGGTCTGACGCGAGTGTGGAGATTGTAACTAATGGCCAAAAAATCTACTATAAGAAAAAAAATATAAGGATAGAATTACTTCAAGAGCAAAAAATAGCAGATAATGAATTGGTTTTAATTGGTGGCAGGATTTCAGAGGTAGAAAGTCTATACTTCTCGGAGAATTTTGCGAAGGTTAAGTATAAGGGAAAGGAAGAGGTTTATCAATTTGAGAAAGAAAGAATTGGTTTTGAGCAACATTTTAATTCAAATTTTAAGGATGTCATGTCTTATTATAAAGAAATAGCGAGGGTAAAAGATCAAAAAATTGCTAAAGAAGCGGAAGGATATTTAGAAAAGCAATTAGAGTCCATTCATATACGAAAGGATGATTCATTATATGCATTTTTAAACCAACAAAACAAGAGTTTCTCATCTTCCTCTGAACAAACAATTTATCCTTTTGGAATCAATTTAAGCCAAAGGGATGCAATCAATAAAGCTTTCTCCAATCGAATATCTTTGATTCAAGGTCCACCAGGGACAGGCAAAACAAGAAGTATATTAAATATATTGGCAAATTTAGTAGTGCAAAATAAAACAGCAGCAGTTGTTTCTAGTAATAACGAAGCTGTAAAAAATGTAATAGAGGGTTTAGAAAAACACGATTTTGGATTTTTGGCCGCATTGCTAGGAAATAAGCAAAATAAAGATAATTTTTTCAATAATCAGAAAGAGTATCCAGCCATATTGGCAGAATGGAAAAGAGACATTGTTAAAAGAGAAGAGCTTTTAGAGCAAATTGGCGAGCATGAAAATAAGGTTGTTTCTTTATTGGGTGATAATAATCGAGTTTTAGAATTGGAAACTGAACTTAATGAATATCGTCATGAACAAACCTTTTTTATAGAATATTTTAAAAAACAAGAAACCCAGAAACTAAAGAATTTTCGATTTTTCACATTAGATAGTGGTGATGTTTTAAAATTACTGATGGATTTGGAGCATGCGAATGCCAAAGGGAGTTCTGCATTTCGTAAAATCAAATATCTATTCAAATATGGGATTTTTGATTTCAAACAGTATGGCAATTTAGAGCCAATTATCATAGATTTACAAAATACATACTATGATCGAAAAATCAATGATCTGAATAAAGAAATATTAGATTTGAAATCAAATTTGGAAAACAATGATTTCAAGGCAGAATTATCTGAATTAACTGAAAAATCAAAAGAATATTTCAGAGCCTATTTATCAGAGCGATATGCTAATAAAGAAAGAGGTAAGTACAACCCAAAAACATATCTACACGATAATAATTATAATTGTTTTATTTCTAACTATCCCATCATCTTATCGACTACTCATGCTATTTCAAAATCTAAAAATAAGGGATATACGTTTGATTACCTGATTGTAGATGAAGCATCTCAAGTTGAATTAGTTCCCGGAGTGATTGCGTTAAGCACAGCTAAAAATGCTGTTATTGTAGGAGATATAAAGCAGCTACCTCATATACCAGAAGAAAGTATCAAAAAAGAACAATGGTCTTTATGGCATGAAAAATATGGTGTTACAAATGAGTATGATTATGTTAAACAAAATTTACTATCATCTTTTGAATCTTTATTTGGTGCGAAGGAAACAAGCACATTATTAAAAGAACATTATAGATGCCATCATAAGATCATTTCTTTTTGTAATCAAAAATATTATGATGGAAAGCTTGTATGCTATTCAAAGAGTGAAGCAGAGAACCCTTTGGTATTGCTTAAAACTGTTGCTGGGAATCATATGAGATATGCGACGAGGACAACGAATAAAATTACCAATATACGTGAGCTAGAATCGTTAGCTGATGAAAAATTCAAAAATGATTTGAAATTAGATTTTGAAGGTGAAAAGTCTTTTGGTTTTATTGCTCCATTTCGTGGGCAAGCTGTTGTAGCTGAAACAATATTACCTTCAGAATTTCAAAAAGATACGGTGCATAAGTTTCAAGGTCGAGAATGTGATATTGTTATGTTTTCATCCGTCTTAGACAAAAAACAAAATTACAAATACTTGTTAAAATTTGTAGATGATCCACATCTTATTAATGTTGCAGTATCAAGAGCTAAAGAAAAATTTATCTTAGTGTCTGGGGTTGATGTATTTAAAGAAGCCAAAGGGGAAATTAGTGATTTGATTCGATATATGGAATATCATGAAGAAGATAGTATCTTATATCAAAGTAAAGTGCGTTCTATTTTTGACTTGTTGTATAAAGATTATGCAGCAGTGTTAGAACAAAAGAGATTAACCACTTTATGGGGGAAGAGTAGGTATGATAGCGAGAATCTTACTCAAGAATTAATTGCAGAAATTTTATCTGATCCTATTTATAAAAGTTATGATTTCACACCTCAAGTTAGATTAAAAGAGCTATTTCGCGACGTTAGTGGATTAAAAGATGAGGAGCAAAGGTATATAAAAAATAATGCCAGTGTCGATTTTGTTATTCATAATAAGTTTGACAAACAAATGGTAATTGGAATTGAAGTGGATGGATTTGATTCTCATAAGAACAATCCTAAACAAACTGAAAGAGATGAGAAGAAAAATCGAATTTTTGAAGCATTCGATATTCCATTAATTCGCTTACCAACCAATCATGCAAATGAAAAAGAAAAGATAATGTTTGCTTTGAAAATACTGGATGAGCAATAGACCAATTCATAACTAATCTAATCTTTCAAAATTGATGAATCCAAGTTGCTTGAAGAAACGGCAATTAAATATGGTATTGATATTGAAAAATCTTTGCCGTCCAAATACTGATTTCTATTCTATACCTGCAAGAATCTTTTCCAAACAGCCATCTAGATTATGTAAAATGAAATCCATGCTAAACGGTTGTAACAAAAAAATAAAAATTTAAAGGAGAGGTCACAATGGATTTAAAACCAGAAATATTAACTCAACACGTTATACCAAAGGCTTTGCATGGTGTGAATTTAAGACTTTATTGGGGTAAAAGTAAATGGGAAAGACTAGGTAAAGAAATTCGTGAGGCACAAGATAATCAGTGTATGGCTTGTGGTCGTGAAGTGCCGCACAAGGCAGGCGATTGGTTGGAGTTGCATGAGGAGTTTAGTTATGATTATGAAAATAAAATTGCAACGATAGATAGTATGGTTGGTTTGTGTGGGAAATGTCATAGTTATATTCATCAAGGTAATTTAGAAATGCGGATGTGTGAAGGGAAAGTTAGTAAGGATTATGTAGATGATGTTATTAAATATGGTGATGCTATTTTAGTCACTCATGGATTGGAAAAGCAAAAACTTAGTATAGGCGTTTTTAATGCGAGTGACTGGAAGTTGATGTATGATGGTCAAGATTTGGTGGAATTAATGGGAAGTAGGGCTGTGGAATGATTAATCATATGAAAGATATTTATATGATGGATAAGCAGGCTTGGAGGGAGTTTTTTGCTAGGTTTAGGGATGAAGTAAATGATTCTTTTGACATTTTAGATTTTGATGATATGAGTGAGCTTTGGGATTTTTTAGCAGAGGGCAATAAATCAGGTGTTTATATTATTAGAAATAACTATAATACCAAAATATTCGTTGGTAGTTCTCTTTCTTTGGAGGCACAAATTAGGAAGTATCTTAAAGAAGATGGTACGCCTACAGATGAAGCACCAGTTAAGTTAAGACGAGATTATCGTTATCATAAAAATACTCGAAAGTGCGATGATTTTCGGCTTGGTGTTGCGGTTGTTATTTTAGAAGAGGAATTGCATAAAGTATCAAAGAATATTTTTATTAAAGCTTATGGAGCGAAAAAATGGGGTTATAATAGTTAATGTGTTGTTCATTATTAAATAATGTCAAAAAAAATAGTATCTTAACTGATAATTTAGTTCGTAAAAATATATTCAATATAAAGGATAAGGATAAGTATTGCAAAACATATTAAAGAAAAATCACAATAATTTCAATCCCCTTTAAACATTGATTTCTATATCCCATCAGCAACAATCTTTTTTCAAAACAATCAACTAGGTTATGTAAAATGAAATCTACCGCATGGACATGATTATTCGCTGGGGGGGGATGCGCCGTCTTTCGGATTTTTTACTAGTTAGTCGGATTTTATGTCGTTGATGACTTTTGGAATGATTATTTATTTTTTCGATTTTTTTACTAAGATATGCACATTTTTATGGGTAATTGTCATATAATGGAATATATATTAAAACGAAAAGTGCGTGTATTTTGGGGTGATTAGTTTGGAAAAGGTGAATGAATTCAAGGATTTTGTACGGCAACATCCTGGCTTAAAGGATGAAGTAGCGAATGGGAAATCAACTTGGCAGAATTTTTACGAATCTTGGTATTTATATGGTGCTGAAGATCGTCAATGGGCACCTTTTAAAGAGGGAGCTACTTCATCAAGCACTGTTCCCCCAGAGCCAGAGACTAAAACTGAAAAGGTTGAAGCCGAAATCGTTACACCAAAATCGGATTTAAATGGAACAGAAATGATTACCCAGGCATTCGAATATCTCCAAAAAGTCGATCTCGATAAGGTTCAAAAAACAATGGGAACATTCCAACAATTTATCCAGATTTTTAACACAATGGGTGGCAAAGGGGCAGGTGCTGCGGCTGCTACAGGTGGATTACTCGGTAATGCTGCAATCCCGAAGAATAATTACAAAGGTTTTTTCTCACAATTTGATGATTAACAATTTGATGATTAGATAAAAAGTGGGAGTAATGAGCTGCAACTAGATTGAGGTGACAAAAATCATGCAAGAATTTTACCGATTATTGGGTGACAAAACGCAACGGGATTTCATTCGGATGAATCCCACTTGGTACAAGAATTTTAATCGTACCAACGATGCCCACACTTATTTTAAAAGTGCGCTCGAAACGGCGAAGAAGAGTGCTACCCCGTCGCGATTAACCACGATTGACAAGCATCTCAACACTGCAAATTTGATGTTGAAACTGATCAAAGGATTCAAATAACTAGTCTAAAAGTATCCCAATGTGCATATATTCAATTATAAAGCACACAAGGGGGCAATAATATGAATATTTACGAAAAAGAATCATATACACGTGGTAACAATCATTTACTTGGACATCATCAAGTTATTATTAAAGACCGAAAACTAATGGAAATTACAGGCGTGAAAAAGCTTTATAGTTTTGATAATGAGTCGTTTGTAATTGAAACAACAATGGGTGTTTTGACAGTGCACGGTTATGATTTAGAAATGCAAAATCTCGAACTCGACAAAGGCGAATTATCAATCGTGGGTCATATTATCAATCATGAATATGATGATGGCAACTATGATTCTGGCAAAGGTCTCTTTGCGAAGTTATTCAAATGAGTTTAAATGTTCAGTTTTATTTACTTGTCCATACGATTTTGTACGGCGTTTTTTTAGGACTCACTTTCGACAGCTTGAATCTAGGTATTCAGCGGATAAAAAAACGGTTATTATCTGATTTTTTAATTGTTTTGTATTGGTTGGTTCAGTTACCACTTGCAATCTGGTTCTTTCATAAGGTCAATCATGGGCAATTTCAGACGTATTTGTTAATTTTTGCTCTGTTAGGCGGGTTGATTTATTATAAAATGTTGCAAAAAAAATATCATCAAGATCTGAAAATTTTACTAAAACACACTAAATTGTTATATAAGGGTATAAAAAAAGTTACAAATATAATTATTTTCTCACCTTTGCTCTTTATTTTTAGGATTATTTTTGATATAATAGTATTGCCTAAGAAATTCTTCATGCGAATCAGGTTCCGAAAGGTTACCCATGAAGATGAAAAGGAGTACGCTATTAGTGATGGAAACACAACAGTTGCGAGTGATTAGGAATAGCCGCAGGCGGCGTCAGCGTAAAACTAGGCGCCTTTTAACGATGACTGTTATTATTACTAGTTTCATATACATGACTTACTCGATTCATATATCACGGCGCGCCCAGTTAAATGAAGTACGAGTTGAGTTAGCTCATTACCAACATGAGCTTGAGGAGGTCATGTTGCGTCAAGGGTTTTATGAAAACCAAGTCATTCGCCTTGAAGACGAAGATTATATCGCGATGTTAGCACGGGAACTATATTTCAGGTCATTACCAAATGAAATTATTTTTCGGTTGATTGATGTGAATGATTCACCGCTTGAAAGTTTTGAAGATTATGAATATCAAAACGAAGAATATAATTATGAAGTAAAATAAGTTTGGAGGATAATTGTTTTATTATGGAAATTACAGCTGGTCAAAAATTTAAAGGTAAAATCACAGGAATCAAACCGTTTGGAGCTTTCGTTCAACTCGAAAACGGAAAATCAGGATTAATACACATTAGCGAGCTTTCAGATAAGTTCGTAACATCAGTCGATGAAATTGTTGAAATTGGGCAAGAAGTTGAAGTTCGGGTCAAAGAAGTGGCAGATAATGGAAAATTAAATTTTTCAATGAGGGCAGAAGCACCAAAGAAGCCGGCAAAACCTGCGCTTAATTTAGACAAAATGCTTGCGGAAATGGAAAAGGATAGTAATCAAAAATTTGCTATTTTAAATCGTGGAAACAAAAATGTAAAACGGCGCGGATAAAATGATTGTTCTAATAATCAGTGTACCTGAAAATAGGTGTACTGATTTTTGTCATTTTTAACAACTACTAAAACGAGGTATTAACAATATGGATAAACAACTAAAAGTCAGAGAAATTAAAGTCAACATTCAAAGCGAGTTCGTTCTGAATCTCGTGACTTTTTTGATGCGCGAAGAAAATTTCGTATTTGTTGGTAATGAGTCGGAAATTTGGCTTGAGAATTTGAATCATCCACGGGTACAGTTGATTTACATTAATGATCATGAGCAATTTACTGAACAACGGGCGTATTATATTTCGCAAAAAGCGCAAATTGTTGCAGGTCAGTTTAAGAAGAATTTTTTGATGCCAAAAGTGAATTTTCTCGTTTTGAACATTTGCGATTCTAATGGGATGGAAGTTGAGGATAACCAGCGCCACGCATTGACAATCAATTTGCAAGATGCTACGAGTGCGGTTAGTAATTTGACTTTGCAGGAATTATTTCCAAAAATTGTAAATGCTGATTTAACCGTGAGCACGGAAACAATCGTTAACAGATTAAAAACTGAAACGGAAACACTTGCTAATCGGGAGGTTGCTTTGGCAAATTTGCGGACAAAACCAGTTGTGACTTATGTGTTTTTGCTGTTAAATCTTATGTTTTTTGTGTTTTTATGGTGGCGAATGCGTGGTATGCCTACAGGGCTTTCTGGATTTTTCTTAATTACTTATGGTTCAACGTATAACCCGTTAATTGTTTCGGGTGAGTATTGGCGGTTGTTAACTTCGTCCTTTATGCATATTGATATTTGGCATATTGCGATGAATGCGTTGTTTATTTTCCGTTTTGGTGCAATTGTCGAAACAGTTGTTGGACACTGGCGAATGGCAGTAATTATTGTATTGAGTGGAATTACTAGCGCCTTGTTTGGTTTTGCTTTTAGTATTAACCATTCAATTGGGGCTTCTGGCGTTGCTTATGGATTAATCGGTGTTGTTATCTTTCTCGCTTTTGAGATGCGTCGTGAATTTATGCCATTTTTACGGCAATTTATTGGACCATTTATTGGAATGGCGATTGTGACTTCTTTGGTAATTCCTAATATTGATCATTGGGGACATTTGGGCGGTGCTATTGGTGGATTTATTATTGCTACAATTGTTGGTGTTAAACGGGTTAAGCCATTTTTGGCACGATCAGCGTTAATGGTTGTAACTTTGGTTGTTTTATGGTTTGGATTATGGACTAGAGGGGTTAATTTAACAGAAAATCATGATTTTTCTGCTACAAACCGTGCTTTGGTAATTAATAATTTTTATTTTGGTAACGAAGAACGTGCTCGATGGCTGATGGAGCAGTTTGGTATTAGCATATTTGATATTATTGATCGAGATTAGCGGTGGAGGTGTGCCATTATGAGCGAAATCATTAGATATGAAACGAAAATCGACGCATTTGAAGGTCCACTAGATCTACTGTTACATTTAATCAGCGAAGCAAAAGTTGATGTTCACGAAATTAAAATTTCGGAAATAACAGAACAGTATTTACAATATATTAAAGCAATGGACGATCTTCATTTGGAAATTGCTAGTGAATACTTGGTTATGGCGGCGAATTTGATTCTCATCAAGAGTAAGAAGTTGCTCCCACGTGAAGAGATTGACATTGAAGATGAATATGAAGAAGATCTAGAAGCAGAGTTAAAGCAACGGTTGCTTGAGTATCAACTATACAAAGATTCACTCGATGAATTTCGACGATTGGAAGAGGCTCGAGGGCAATATTACACGAAACCGGCGATTGATTTCTCACCGTATATTGATGATACATTTACGCTTGATATCGAATATGATGCCTCGGAGTTAATTTTGGCATTTGAGAAATTGTTACGACGTCAGAAATTAGAAACACCAATTCCAACAACAATTGTTGCGGAAAAAATCACTGTTGAAGACCGTATTAGCGTAATCCGTGAAGTGCTGTTGTTCAAAAAAAGAGTTAAATTTAGTGAATTATTTGAGCGTTTTGATAAAGAATACATTGTTGTAACCTTTTTGGCAATGTTAGAAATGGCAAAATTGGACGCAATTGTTTTGGTACAGGGTAATTTCGATGAAGAAATTGAAGTTGTTAAAAAAGGATGGTTGAACTAGATGGAACGCGATTTATATTTAGGTGTCCTTGAAGGGCTATTGTTTGCCGTTGGTGATGAGGGTGTGAGTTTAGTACAGTTAACTGAAGTTTTAGAAATCGGAACGTACGAAGTCGAGGTTTTGATCGGCGAATTACGTGCTCGATATGACGGTGAGGCTTATGGTTTGGCGATTTCAGAGATGGCTGGTGTGTACAAGATGGTTACAAAAAAAGACCATGCTGAATATTTTAAGCGATTACTCGAGAGTCCGCACCAAAAGGGACTTTCACCAGCAGCACTCGAAGTTTTGGCAATTATTGCCTATAAACAGCCGATTACCCGTGGTGAACTTGAAGTAATCCGTGGTGTTAGTAACGACTCGGTGATGAAAAAGCTACTCATGTTTGACTTGATCGAAGAAGCAGGACGTGACAAAACGCCAGGTCGACCGATGCGATTTAGAACAACTGATGCATTTTTAGATTATTTTGGTATTAAAACGATTGAAGAACTACCAAAAATTAATGAAGCCAACATTTTGGTAGTTGATGATGACGAAATGAATCTTTTTCGCTAGGTTAAGTGCCTAGCTTTTGTTTATAGCAAAAGGATGTGGATTAACATGAAAATCGGGATTATTGGTGTCGGAAAAGTCGGTGTTTCACTTGGTCAATATTTAATTAGAAATGCCAATGCCGCGAACATTATTGGCATTTATGATACGAGTGAGGATGCTGCAAAAAAGGGGGCAAATCTGCTTAAAACAGTTCGTTTTGGTAATTTAAAAGACCTTGTAAAGATAAGTGATATCTTATTTTTAACCGTAACCGATGATGCAATTAAAACAGTATGGGAGCAAATCGCAGATTTTGATATTCGTGAGAAAATAGTAGTTCATTGTAGTGGTGCGTTGTCGTCTGATGTTTTTACTGGCATTGCCCAAAAGGGGGCATTTGGCTATTCAGTACATCCGGCAATGACTATCAGCCATCATTTAGCAGTTGAAGAACTACAGCGAGCACCATTTACAATTGAAGGTGCTACCCAGCGATTAGATGTTCTCGTTGATTTATTTGAAAAAATGGGAAACCCAGTCCAAATTTTAACTGCTGAGAATAAGATTCGTTATCACGCAGCAGCAGTATTTGCGAGTAATTTCATTGTCGCATTAGCTGGAATCAGTATGAAATTACTAGCTGATTGCGGATTTAACGAGCAGCAACAACGAATTTTCTTACCGTTAATGCAAGTAAGTATTGATAATATCGTTGCGAATGGTCTGGTTTCAGCTTTAACTGGTCCTGTTGAACGTGGAGATATTGCCACAATTGAAAAACATTTGGCTGATCTAGTTGGTAATGAGCGTGCGCTTTATGATTTGCTGTCAAGAAAGATTTTTGATGTTGCAAAACAGAAAAATCCACAAAAAAATTATGATGAATTAGAGACGGTTTTGTCGAAAAAATAACACTCCATAACGTTGATTTCCTAAAAATGATAAAAAAACGGTTACAAAGTGTATTTGATCAATACTATGTAACCGTTTTTTTACCAAATATGTCCAAATTTTAGGAAAATATTGTGATTTAGCTCTAATTTTCAAAAATCAACTTTTTGGTATGGTATAATATTTATAGTAATTGTTTTGATGGATCGGGTAGTTCACCGTGATTCTAATTGTGACAAACATGATTTTGTGGTTGAAATCTACGATTAGAATCAAACCTTTATTTTAGTTTCTCTAAAGTAAAGTGAGGTGAAAAACCATGGATAAGATTCTTTTGCTTGGATTTTTTTTATCATCATTTGTTGTGCCATTTCTTTCTGAGGCTGGCAAAATCCTAGCTAGACGTTTGTTTAGCGAAAAGCAAAAATCACTACCTGAACCGTCGGACAACGCAATGGCAGTGATTTTTAAGTTTTACAAATAAAATGAACCGCCCACAGTTGGAACAGTTACGAGGAGATGCAGCTTGCAACTACGTCTCCGCTTTATTTTATGAATATTTTAGCATATTTATTCAGTTTTGTAAAGAGCAATTATTCAGTAATTTCATCGGTGCGCTGAATAACCTTATCAACAAGCCCGTAAGCAACAGCCTCATCGGCAGAAAGGAAGTTGTCGCGATCAGTATCACGTTCAATGCGTTCGATTGGTTGACCAGTTTTATCAGCCATAATCTGGTTTAGCTTATCTTTGGTTTTTAGGATGTGCTCCGCCACGATGGCAATATCCGAGGCTTGTCCTTGAGCACCACCAAGTGGTTGATGGATCATCACTTCACTATTAGGTAGTATAAATCTTTTCCCTGCCTCACCAGAACAAAGAAGTAAGGCACCCATTGATGCTGCAATCCCGATACAAATGGTTGATACATTAGGTTTGATATAATTCATTGTATCAAAAATCGCCATGCCGGCAGTAACCGAACCACCAGGAGAATTGATATATAAATGAATATCCTTATCTGGGTCTTCAGCCGCTAAGAATAATAATTGGGCGACAACGATATTTGAAACCGCGTCGTTAATCGGTCCGCTTAGCATAATAATTCGGTCTTTTAACAGGCGCGAGTAAATATCGTAAGCTCGCTCGCCACCAGACGTTTTTTCGATAACAGTTGGAACTAAATAACTCATAAAATCTCTCCTCAATATATGTGTTATTTAATTTTATCACAATATGCTTTTGATGGCAAATTTTATTGGATAAATTTAAGCCGTTTTGGTAAATCCTTTATATAAAAACGTAATATCATGTTCTAGGAAGTCGTTTTTTTTATAAAATTGCGACAATCCAATAACATTTGTTGTTGCTGTGACCCCTGATAGGAAGAAATTCTGTGCATACGTGTCAATGAAGTCGAGGAGTTTCGATCCGAGTCCCTTTTTTTGGAACTCTGACTGGATCACGAACTCGTCGATATGGAGTTCCTCGGTGGTATCCCAAGTGCGCATATGACAAAAAGCAAAGCCAATGACTTCCTCTTCGTTAAGGAGAATAAAACCGATAAAACGTGGTTTAAAAATTAACTCTTGGAGATAGGTGCTCGCTCGTTCTGTTGTAAAATTACAACCAAAATCTTCACTATTATAGTGGTTTATTAGTGTTTCGGTACATGTTGCTAAATATTTTTCTTCATAATATACAATTTTCATAGTTTCCACCCTTGTTTTAAGAATTATAATAATAAATATATGCAAAGCACATTGACAATATGATAAAACGTCGAATGAAAAGAAAAAAGTTCGATAAAAATCCACAAAAAAACATCAAGTTCAAAAAAGTTGGATTTTTTGTTGACATGCTATGAAGAATGTTGTAAAATGTGTTTTAGTAGAAAGTGAGATGAATTTTAAGTGGCAAAGAAAAGAGCAGACATTAAATTACAAGAACGAATTACTGATGACAGCGAGCGTCGTAAAGCACTCGATACGGCGTTAAAGCAAATTGAGAAAAACTTCGGAAAAGGATCAGTAATGAAACTCGGAGAAAAAACCGATATTCAAATCGAAGTGTCGTCAACTGGGTCAATGTTGCTTGATGTAGCCCTTGGCGTTGGTGGTTATCCAAAAGGGCGGATTATCGAAGTTTACGGAGCAGAATCTTCAGGTAAAACAACGATTTCATTACATGCGATCGCTGAAGTCCAAAAGGCTGGTGGTGTTGCAGCATTTATTGATGCCGAGCATGCTTTAGATCCTGCTTATGCGAAGAAATTAGGCGTTGATACTGAGGAATTATTAATTGCTCAACCAGATAATGGTGAGCAAGCCCTTGAAATCGCTGAAGCTTTAATTAGTAGTGGTGGAATTGACATTTTAGTTGTCGATTCAGTTGCAGCCCTTGTACCAAAGGCGGAAATCGAGGGTCAAATGGGTGATGCGCATATGGCATTACAAGCTCGTTTGATGTCACAAGCAATGCGTAAATTATCAGGATTAATTAATACTACCAAAACAATTGCGATTTTTATTAACCAAATTCGTGTTAACATCGGTGCTTATTCACCAAATGGTCAGGTACCGACGACGACAGCTGGTGGTCGTGCGTTGAAATTTTATTCAACGATTCGTTTAGAGGTTAAAAAAGGTGAACAAATCAAAGAATCATCAGAAGTTGTTGGTAACAAAACGAAAATTAAAGTTGTTAAAAACAAAGTTGCGCCACCATTCAAAACAGTTGAACTCGACTTGATTTATGGTGAGGGAATTTCTGCACAAGGTGAAATTGTAACTCTTGGTGTGGACTTTGATTTAATTGAAAAGCGTGGTTCATGGTATTCTTATAAAGGTGAAAAAATCGGACAAGGGTCGGAAGTTGTTCGAGCATTCTTTGCTGAAAATCCCGATATCGCTGAGGAAGTTGAAACGCAAATTCGTGACATCTTGAAAAACGGTGGCGAGTTAAGCGAGGAAGTTGTTGCCCGTGAAGAAATCGACGGTGACGATGAGTAAGAATTTGGAATAGATGTGCCCAGCACATCTTTTTCCCGTTTTGTTAGGGTGTGAGTGTTTTGTTAACACATTTATCAATTAAAAATATGGCGATTATTGAATCGCTCGATTTAGATTTAAACGATAAGATGACTGTTTTGACTGGTGAAACTGGAGCAGGTAAGTCAATTATTATTGATTCGATTTCATTGCTTTTGGGTGCACGAGCGCAGGCAGATGTCATCCGTCATCATGAAGATAAGGCGATTATCGAAGCGGTTTTTGATGTACCAATAAAGGGTGAATTGCAACAGTTTCTTAACGATAATGATATCGAGTATGATGAGGATGATGGTCTGGTAATTAAGCGGGTAATTAAGCGTATTGGCGGTTCACAAATACGATTGAATGGGTCGACCGTAACGGTGAACCAGCTACGCGAACTCGGCGGCATGCTTGTTGATATCCACGTTCAGCATGATAGTTTCAGATTATTTCGACCAGAAATGTACTACAGTTTGTTAGATAATCTAGTTCAGAATGATAAAGTGTCCGTGTTACGAAACGGTTATCTTGAAGCGTTAGCAGAATATCGGCGGTCACTGGTCGCATATCAAGATTTTAAAATGAAATCGAAAGATATGGAGGCACGGTTATTTCAAATCAAGGGTGAAGCGGAAGAATTGGCAGAAATTGGTTTGATTACGGGTGAACTTGAAGATTTGACCCTACAACGTGATTTAATGGCGTCGAGTGATGAGTTGCATTCGATTTTTGGTGGAATTTTGGAAGCGACAAACAAGGATGGCGCGACGTTGGATGTTTTATATCCAGTGTTGACGCAGGTTGAAGATTTGGTGGCGATTAATGTGAAATTTGAACCGATGCTCACCCAGATTCGAGATGTTTATTATAATTTGGAAGATTTTACCCAAACGATGATCCGTGAGAAAGGGAAGTTAGTATATGATCCGAGTGAACTGGAAAAGATCCATGATCGCATTAGTGATTTGCGACGGTTGGAACGAAAATTTCAGCGTGATATTGGTGATTTGATTGAATATGAAATTCAAATTAAAACGGAAATTGCTCAGTTTGAGCATGCCAACGATTATGAGGAAGACTTGCGAAATGCGATTAAGGATTCACATATGTTGCTAATTGAACGGGGTGAAACATTAAATGATGCACGGGTGGCGATTGCCGAACGAGTGAAAAAGGCTCTTGTTAAAGAATTGCAAGATTTAAAATTACCAAATGCCCAGTTTGATGTGGCATTTACGCGTGTTGCAACTGATGCGCCGATGAAAGGTAATTATTCGAGTAACGGTTTGTATGAAATTGATTTGTTGTTATCGACGAATAAAGGTGAACCGCTGAAACCACTTAATAAAGTTGCATCAGGCGGGGAGTTGTCACGGATTATGTTGGCGTTAAAGTCGATTTTGAATCGCGGTCAGTTAATTGGGACGATTATTTTTGATGAGATTGACACTGGGGTGAGTGGGCAAGTGGCAACGAGTATTGGTGCGAAGATGCAGGAAATTTCGGGCTATAAGCAGGTTATTTGTATCACACATTTACCACAAGTTGCAACGCACGCAAATCATCATTTGCACGTTAGCAAAACGGATGCTGATGGTCGTACCACCACGCAAGTTCAGTATTTAGTTGGTGAAAGCCGTGTCCATGAAATTGCAGTCATGATGAGTGACGAGATCGTAACGGAAACGGCACTTGCTAATGCACGCGAAATGTTGTCCTCAAAGGAGAGAGTGTTATGAAAGTGATTGATATTACTGAAAGTAGTACCATTAAGTCGAGTGTTGAAATTATCAAAAAATCTGATATTCAAGTTGCTATGTTAAATGTAGTTGATTTAGAACGGTTAAAAGAGACGGATTTATGTGATAAAAATGCGATTTATTTGTTTTTAAATGAAAGTGAAATGTATATCGGACAGACAGATAATATTTATACAAGATTGAAAAATCACACTCGATTGTCAAGATTTAATCGTGTTATTTGGTTTACTTCTAGAGATGGAGTCGTTGAAAAAGGAATGTTAAATTATATTGAATCAGCGTTAATTAAACATTACGGTGAAATTTCTGATAAAATACTTATAAATGATGACAAGGGTCAAGAAACGAGTATTCTTTTTGAAAATAAAATGAAATCAGACAACCTTATTGAATCTTTTCATGAAATCATAGAGATGTTTAATATTGATTTATTAAAAAATGGGATTGAAGATTTGGAAGATGAATCAGAAAATATTGAGAATTTTACTATTTATTTCGAAGGACAGGCATTTGATTTGAGTAAAGGTAGACAAATTGATGTTTTTTTGAAGTTTATTGATACGATTTTTGAAAAGAATCCACAATTTATTTTAAATCAAACTCGAAATGATGAACCTATTTTTTCTCATATATTTGGTAGAAAGGAACGTTTTTCTCGGGGTGGATATAAGAGTACTACTAAAAGGCAATTAGGAGAAAATGAAATTCATATTTGGACTAATTTGAGTAAAAAGAATAAATTCTCTAAAATGGAGAAATTAAAAATAGAACTTGAAAAATATGAGCGTGAGATGTGTAATGAAAATGTTAATTAAAGAAAATGAGGTACTAAATGATTTGCTCGGCTACGAGGGATTGAAAATCATTCAGGAGCCTGGGCGGTTTAATTTCTCACTGGATTCTACATTACTTGCCCATTTTGTTAAAATTAATAAATATAGCAATCGTTTTATCGACCTTTGTACTGGGAATGCTCCGATTCCTCTAATGTTGACATTACGCACTGATGCTCCAATTGATGCGGTTGAATTGCAAGCAGATTCCGCTGACCAAGCCCGACGTAGTGTTGAAATTAACAATTTAACAGAACAAATTAAAATTTACCAAGGTGACTTAATTGGAATTCATGAGCGACTTGGTACGGATCTGTATGATGTCCTCACATGTAATCCGCCGTATTTCAAAGTCGGTCCCGAGAGTAATTTGAATAAGAATGATGTATTGACGGTCGCGCGACATGAAGTGGCTTGTAATTTAGAGGATATCGTTAAGGAAGCAAACCTACTGCTCAGGAGTGGTGGTCATCTAGCGATGGTTCATCGCCCTGACCGGCTAATCGAGATTGTCGAGACACTGAAAAAATATCGGTTTGAACCGAAGCGATTACGATTTATTTATCCACGGTTAGGTAAAGAGTCAAATGGTGTGTTGATCGAAGCCGTGCTTGATGGAAAAGCAGGCGGTTTACGTTTAGGAGCGCCGCTGATTGTCTATGAAGGTGAGTCAACGAATTATACACAGGAAATTTTGGGGATTTTTAACATGAAACCGAAAGTGGGTGATGATGGGTGAAAAAACTTGTTTTAGTAGTAGTTCTATTATTTACTCTAACTGGTTGTGGTAAGAATGTTGCGGGTGAGCAAAATCCGAATGTTGAGCAAGAATCAAATAGATTGATTTTTAATACGCCTGTAGAAGAATATATGTTGGAAATTTCTTGGATGCCGCACGCTTTTCACTTGTCAATCACTGATGAACAGATACTTGCAGTTTTTCCGTTTTTTGAATTAGTTGAACGAAATGAATGGAGTCGAACTGTTGCTGAATATCAACTAGATGGCACGCTTGCAGAATTTGGTTTAAATCTGCGATTAATTGATGATACTGATAATTTCAGAATTGATGTCGGGGTTGGTGAACGCCCAAGAATATCTTCGGAAATTGGGTTTGCTCGTGATTTTGAGTTTATTTATTCTGATATTTATGGTGTTTTAGTAAGGGCAATAATGGTTTATAATGAATGGTCTGAGCAACGAAACTTTGTTGCGACTTTTGTCATAGATAGTATTTATTATCGAATCCTTTTCAAAGATTATGAAAAGAATGGTCAAATGCGGATGAATGAAATTGTGTCAACAATAATTTTAAATAATCCACTTGATTTTACTGCAATTGAAAATCCCAATATTCCTTATATGCGTTCAGATGAGATGAGTTTAGATGAAGCTCGACTTGATTCACAATTTGGAATATTTATTCCGACTATGATCCCAGAAGAACTGACTTTTAGAGGGGGATATCGTTCTATTCAAGAACATTGGAATAACAATACGTTATTACTACACTGGAATATCATTTACGATGAACAATATTTATATGAAATCTTTACTAGTTGGGTTAAAAATCGTACGATTGATACACCAGTTTTTGAATTTGAACGTGTGTTTTGGGGAGGGAATGAGTTTAGGTGGTTGATTTCGGAGAGAAATGAGTGGTTGCATGGTGAACTTGTTTCAGCTATCGAATTTATGATGTCTGATGATCCCCAAAATGTTTTTTGGCATCCGACATTTTTAGTGGATGAGTTGACATTTGAGTTGATTCAACGACTTGAACGGATAACTGGACAGTATTCACTTCCGCAAGGAGCATACTGGGACGAGGGTGTTGCTGATTATAATGTTCAAATTCCTTTCAAAACAAGTCGATTTCAATTTGGTATCATTATCGATGATGTTGTGATTGATCTTTGGGTTGGTCGTGGCTCAACTCCTGAAATGATTTGGTCGCTGATTCAAAGTCTGCCAGTATTAAATAACTAAATTATAAAGCGATGTTTTGGTAACTTGGAAGATTATCTAATTATCAAAACGTCAAAACAAAAAGAAGAAAGAGGTAGATGTAAAATGATGAAAGTTTTTGGACATAAGAACCCGGATACGGATACGATTTGCTCGGCGATTGCGTTGGCAGATTTACAAAATGAATTAGGAAATCCGACGACGCCTTATCGGTTAGGTGATTTGAATAAAGAGACTGCTTTTGTGCTGGATTATTTCATGGTGGCGAGTCCTGAATTATTGATTAGTGTAACAGAAGATGACACGGTAATTTTGGTTGACCATAATGAGTTTGCGCAAAGTGCCCCTGGGATTGAGCAAGCAACACCATATCTGGTTGTTGATCATCACCGTGTGTCGGGCTTCAATAGCGTTGAACCACTATGGTTCCGAGTAGAGCCAGTTGGTTGTACGGCAACTGTGATATACAAAATGTATATGGAAAATGACATTGTGATTAAGCCGAAAATTGCTGGTTTAATGGCAAGTGCGATTATTTCTGATTCACTCGGTTTTAAATCACCAACTTGTACTGAAGTTGATAAAGAAGTTTGTTTAAAACTCGCTGAAATTGCTGGGATTGATGTTGATATTTACGGTTTGAATATGCTAAAAGCAGGTACTGATTTATCGGATTTAACGATTGCCCAAATGTTATCAATCGACGCAAAAGTATTCACGATGAACGGTTTGACTGCGGAAATTGCCCAGGTTAGTACGGTTGATATTGTGAGCGTAATGGAGCGCCAAACAGAAATTGAAGCCGAAATTATCCAGATTATTGCTAAAAAGTCGCTTGATTTATTTATGTGTATCATTACTGATGTGATGAATAGTAACTCACAAGGGATTATTCTTGGGAAGCGAACTGATGTTGCTGAAAAAGCTTTTGGGACGACCTTTGAAAATAATACTGTCTTTTTACCAGGGGTTGTATCGCGGAAAAAGCAAATCATTCCACCACTAGAAAAAGCAAGCCTTTAATGTTGATGCCAATTTCTCTTTAAAAGCGTCTAAAGATCAATTATTTTGCACTCACTCTTTGCCAATTATTCCTTAGGTACGTCCTTGTACCTGCGGTCATAACTTTCTTGATTGAGTACAAAATTTCTTGATTTTTATTGACTGTTTCCAAAGAAGTAATTGGCATCTTTTTTTTGTTTTTAGGGGTCAAAAAATCAAAAAAATTTACAAAAGTAAAAAAACTTACAAGAAAACGGTTGACATTTTTCATCAAAAAGTTTACAATTAAAGATGGATTATTATATCCAAAAACTAAAACTGGAGGTCTTATTATGAATATGGATGTTATATTCATTGTAACAATCTCCGCTTTGGTAGCGATTGTATGTTTACTAATTGGTTATTTTGTATCAAAGGCGAAGTTGAACAGTCAACTGTTGCAAGCGAAAGGCACAGCGGTTGACATTGTTGAAGATGCAAAAAGAAAGGCAGAAACCGACAAGAAAGAAGCGCTTTTAGATGCGAAAGATGAAATTCAAAAGCTGAAGGAAAAGGCAGAAGCTGAAGCTGCAGAAAAGCGACGTGAATTACAAAGCCTCGAGCAACGGGTTATTAGTCGCGAGGAAACTGTTGACCGTCGTATTTTGAATTTAGAAAAACGTGAATCTGCTCTTGAACGCAAGGACGAAGAATTCGTGCGGAAAGAAACGGTTATTAAAATGCGCGAAAGCAAAGTGGAAGATTTAAAAAAGCAACAACAAGAAATGTTGGAGCAGTTTGAAAAAGAGCAGGAACAAAAGCTGCTTGAAGTTGCGCGACTTGATCACGAAACGGCAAAAGAAATTGTGTTGAAAATGACTGAGCAAGAACTTGAATATGAAATATCAAAACAAGTTAAAGAGGCTGAGGAAAAAGCAAAGCTTGAGTCAACGAAGAAAGCGAAAGAGCTTCTTGTTATGGCAATGGGGCGTTATGCAGCAGAACAAACAAATGATTACAGTATCACGGTTGTGAATTTACCAACCGATGAGATGAAAGGTCGGATTATTGGTCGTGAAGGTCGTAATATTCGTTCGCTTGAGGCGTTGACAGGGGTTGATGTTATCGTTGATGAAACGCCAGAAGCAGTAGTATTATCTTGTTTCGACCCAGTTCGTCGCGAAATTGCCCGTCAAACATTAGAAGTTTTAATTAGTGATGGTCGAATTCACCCAGGTCGTATCGAAGAAGTTGTTGATAAAGTTCGTGAAGAACTTGATGCGAAAATGATGGAAATTGCGGAGCACGCATTGTTCGATTTAAATGTTGGACATATGCACAAAGATTTAACGCGTATTTTAGGTCGATTAAATTACCGCACAAGTTATGGTCAGAATGTATTAAAACATTCAATGGAAGTTGCTTATTTATCAGGAATGATGGCAGCGGAAATTGGTGAAGATGAGCAGTTGGCTCGTCGTGCTGGTTTATTACATGATATCGGAAAAGCTGTTGACCATGAGCTTGAAGGGTCGCATGTGGAAATTGGTGTTGATTTAGCAATGAAGTACAAAGAAAATGAAACGGTTATCGACGCAATTGCTTCTCATCACGGTGATTGCGAAGCGAAGAGTTTGATTGCAGTTATCGTTGCGGCAGCCGATGCACTATCAGCTGGTCGCCCAGGCGCTCGTAGTGAATCACTAGAAAACTATATGAAACGCCTTGAGAAACTTGAAGCGATTGCAACTGAATTTAATGGTGTTCATCGTGCATTTGCGATTCAAGCGGGTCGTGAGATACGCATTGCAGTGTTACCAAACAAACTTGACGATGCTAAAACACATAAATTAGCACGTGAAATTCGGAAGAAAATTGAAGCAGAATTGAATTACCCTGGAACCATCAAGGTAACAGTTGTGCGTGAAACAAGAGTAGTAGAAATTGCTAAATAAGGCGTTGCCCGCAAGGGCAATGCCTTATTTTGTGGTGAACGAATTTTCGAAAAAGAATTGTACAGATACAGCCACAAAGCCTTAATCTGTATGGATAACTTTTCTTTTGTTTAAAACGGAATTAGTTATTAGTAGTAATTAAAAAGACATTTAAGACATACAATCTCTTATAGACGAATTAAGAGGGGGTCTAGGAATGGATGTACTAAAAGTTTCATCGAAATCAAATCCGAATTCGGTTGCTGGAGCACTTGCTAACACTTTTCGGGAGCGGGGCATAGTTGAAATTCAAGCGATTGGAGCTGGAGCGTTAAATCAAGCAGTAAAAGCCGTGGCGATTGCTAGGGGTTATGTGGCACCAACAGGGAAAGACTTAATTTGTGTGCCGGCTTTTACCGATATTTATATTGATGGCTTTGAACGCACAGCAATTAAATTAATTGTTGAGGCGCGTGGGTAAAGGTAAATTGCGAAGTATACAGTCTTTGTCGGAAGTAGCTATGCAAAACGGACTGGCAGAATACCATAGATTTTCAGTCGAGTAAGAGATGAAATCATTGTATTTTGTCTCTTTTTATGTTAAACTTAAAGACAGTGCTTAAAACGCCAATTTTAAATGAGATGAGTGATTTTTATGAACCGACACGCGATGCGTCAATTAATTGTCCAAACGTTGTATCATATTGAAGTGGGGACTGGTGAGAAACAAGAAGCAATCGCCTCAATCGAAGAGTTTGTGACGAATTTAAAACTGAAAGCCGTGGAAAATCCAGCGATCACGGTTGAAGAAGCGGTAATGGATGATGCTTTTATGATTGAAGCCTTTTATTTTACAACGCTTGAAGGGATTATTGGTAATCTTGAGAAAATTGATGCTTTGATTAGTGCGCATTTACAGGGCTGGGCTTTGTCACGCTTGAATAAGGTTGATAAGGCGATTTTACGCTTGGCTGTTTATGAGATGGTAATTGATCGCACGCCGATTAAGGTGACGATTAACGAGGCGGTTGAGTTGACGAAAAATTTTACTGATGTTGGCGACAAAAAGGCAACCAAGTTCAACAATAAAGTTTTGGATGATATTGGACGGACTTTAACAGAAAGCGGGTTTTAATATGGCTAAAAAAGAGCTAATGCCGCTCACGGTTACGGCACTGACGAAATATTTAAAGCTGAAATTTGATGTTGATAATAACTTGCAAGGGCTGTTGCTCAAGGGGGAAATTTCGAATTTAACTCGCCATTCACGGGGGCATTTTTACTTTACGCTCAAAGATGAAAATGCGCAAATTCGAGCTAATATGTTTGCAAATTCCGCTCGTGGACTTAAATTTGAGCCGACCAATGGGATGCAGGTCGTTGTAACTGGAACCGTCGCAATTTACGAACCATCGGGTAGCTACTCGGTTACCATTACGAAAATGCTAGAGGATGGGGTTGGGAATCTTTATGTCGCATTTAATCAGTTGAAAGAAAAGTTGGCAGCACGTGGATTATTTGCTGATGAATTTAAAAAACCATTACCAAAATTACCAAAAGCAGTTGCGGTGATTACCTCACCGACTGGGGCGGCGGTTCGTGACATGATCACCACCTTGCGAAGAAGGTCGCCGAATGTTCAGGTTTATTTATATCCAGCATTGGTTCAAGGTGAAAATGCAGCGACCGATATTGCCACAAAAATTGATCAAGTTAATGCTGAGGGACTCGTCGATACGATTATTGTTGGTCGGGGTGGTGGATCGATTGAGGATTTATGGGCATTTAATGAGGAAATTGTAGCTGAGACTATTTTTCGTTCAAAATTACCAGTTATTTCAGCAGTGGGTCATGAGACAGATTTTACAATTGCAGATTTTGTCGCTGATTTGCGGGCACCAACGCCGACCGCAGCGGCCGAAATTGTAGCACCTAATATTGTGGATTTAATGGCTCATTTACATCAATTGCAAGCGCGGTTAAATCAAGGATTGCGTAATCAGGTTAACTTGAAAGAGATGGCTTTGTCGCGACTGACGAATCATTACATTATGAAAAATCCGCGGACACTATTTGAGCACAAAATAATGCACTTGTCGAGTCTTGAAAAAAATCTCGGTTTCCACTTGAACGAGAAAGTGCAGATGCACAAGCAACAATTAGAACGTTTTGATCGTAAATTAAAGGAATTAGCAACTGGCAATCTTACTAAAACAAAGATGGACTTTAATTTACTGGTCACAAAACTAGAAATGTTGAATCCGTTGGTGGTCTTGAAAAAGGGTTACTCAGTTGTGGCGGATGAGGACGGAAATACGATTACGGATGCGAAATCGCTAAAGATTGGACAGGAGATTACCGGAACGCTTGAAAAAGGACGTTTTGTTGCAACAATTACTAAAACATTGAAAAAGTAGGTGGCTAGGATGGCTGGAAAGAAAGAGTTGAAATTTGACGAAGCGTTGGCGGAATTTGAGGGGATTATTCGTAAACTTGAGGCGGGGAATTTGCCGCTGGAAGAGTCGATTGAGTTGTATAAGCAGGGGATGACTTTATCGGCGAATTGTCATGCGAAATTGCAGAAAATCGAAGCTGAAGTTGTGAAATTGGTTGATGCAAATGGGAATATTAGTGAGTTTGACGAAAGTGGAACGTAGAATGAATTTACATGATTATATGGCGCAGCTACGCCAAGAAATCGATCAGTACTTGATTCTATTGATCAAAACCTCTACTGATGCACCTGTGCTTAATGAAGCGATGCTTTATTCCGTTGAAAATGGTGGCAAACGAATAAGACCTGTTTTATTATTAATGATGTTAGAGGCTTTTGGGATCGACCACAAAAACGGGATGGTAGCTGCTTGCGCATTGGAAATGATTCATACTTACTCGTTGATTCATGATGATTTACCAGCAATGGATAATGATGACTTGCGTCGTGGTAAGCCGACTAATCATAAGGTTTATGGCGAAGCAGTGGCGATTTTAGCTGGTGATGGCTTGTTGACTGATGCTTTTTTAGCATTAGTTGAAGATGATAATTTGAGTGCAGATATACGAGTTAAACTAGTCAGGGCTTTATCAATGTTAGCTGGTTCTAGTACTGGGATGATTGCAGGTCAAGTTCTCGATATTGATGCTGAAAAAAATCCTGTTGAATTAAATACGCTTAAACGAATTCATCATCTAAAAACGGGTCGGTTAATTGAGTTTGCATGTCTGGCTGCTGGGATGATTGCGAAGCAAAATGATGAAATAATGGCATCTTTAAGTGAGTATGCTCATCATCTGGGATTAGCTTTTCAAATTCAAGACGATATTTTAGACATCGAGGGTGATACTGATAAAATCGGTAAACCAGTCGGTAGTGATGTTGCTAACAACAAATCGACTTATGTATCTTTGTTGGGTCTTGTTGGGGCAAAAGAAATGCTTGCCAGTGAAATTGAGGCAGCACTAGCGGTTTTAGTAAAATTACCCGCTGATACAAAATTACTAAAACAACTAACATTATATGTCGCGAATCGCGATAGTTAAGAAAAGCAGGGAGTTGTAAAACGGTGGAGAATGATTTAACAATTGAATTTGCAGGTGGGAAAGTAAATGTTCGTGTTGCTGCTTGGATTGAAAAAGACGGACGGCTACTAGTTAGTACATTTCCTGATGGAACGATTTCTTTGCCAGGTGGTCGAATTGGCTTTGGTGAAAATAGCATTGAAGCTGTGAAACGCGAAATGTGGGAAGAAACCGGTACTCAATTTTTGAATCCTGAGTTATTTGCAATCATTGAAAACTTTTTTGAACTCGATGTTGCTTTTCATGAGTATTTATTCATCTATCGGGGTGAAATCGAAACTCAATGTGTTTTGGATAATCCTGATGATGATGCCCAATTTATTTCCTGGATTCCAATTGAAGAAGTGAAAAAATTAAAACCACATTCTTTGCAACAACTTGTTGGAAAATGCGTGAACAATCAAGTTCTTCATTTTATAAATAAAGATGTGAGATAGTCATTTTTATATCCGAAAATATCGGTTTTAGGGTGAAAAATTTCAGATTTTGACATTTTTGGACTAAAAACCCGATAAACGTGATATAAAATTAATTTTACCAAAACGAGGAGGTCAAGTTTATGCCGACTAAAACGAAATTTAACATTACCGAGATTGAAAATCCGAATTTTCTTAAGGATTTGTCGATTAAGGAATTGAATGCTTTGTGTGGTGATATCCGCCAATTTTTGCTTGAATCGGTTTCAAAAACGGGTGGTCATTTGTCATCGAACCTCGGTGTGGTTGAGTTGACGGTCGCGATGCATCGAGTTTTTAATTCGCCAAATGATAAGTTAATTTGGGATGTTGGTCACCAAGCTTATACACATAAAATGCTTACGGGTCGTGCTAGTCGTTTTGATACTTTACGCCAGTATGGTGGACTTTCTGGATTTCCTGACCCGTTGGAATCGGAGCATGATGCCTTTATCGCGGGTCATTCGTCGACTTCGGTTTCGGTTGCGGTCGGGATGGCTTATGCGCGTGATTTTGCTGGTGATGATTATGATGTTGTTTCCGTCATTGGTGATGGTTCACTTACTGGTGGACTTGCTTACGAAGCGCTCAACCATATCGGGAATGTTAAAAAGAAATTAATTGTAATCTTAAATGACAATGAAATGTCGATTTCACCGAATGTTGGGACGGTTTCTTCACTTTTTACGACCCTTAGGCGGCAAGATGCTTATATCAAAACGAAACATGGCGTGCGGAAATTGCTTGGTAAGGATCGTTTTTTGGGGCGGACACTAAGTCGTGCGAAAAATCGCGTTAAGAATTTATTATTCAGTGAGTTGCAGCCGTTTGAGGCGCTTGGGTTTAAGTACTACGGACCAGTCAACGGTCATAACATGAGCGAGTTGATTCAAAGTTTAGAGTATGCGAAAAAAATTGATCGACCAGTGATTATTCATGTCAAAACGCAAAAAGGGAAAGGTTATTCACCAGCGGAAGCTGATACTGATGGTTCTTGGCATGGGGTCGCACCATTCGAGTTAGAACCCGTCAAAGTTGTAACTGAAACATCTGATGAAAGTCGCATTTCATGGAGTAAACATATTTGTCGCAGTCTTGTTGAAATTGCCGATAACGATTCACGGGTAGCGGTGATTACGCCAGCGATGATTCATGGCTCGGATTTGTATGAATTTTTAGCAGCTTATCCAGATCGGTTAATTGATGTTGGTATTGCTGAAAGTCATGCAATCACAATGGCTGCTGGCATGGCAGCCTGTAGGATGAAGCCGTTTGTTGCGATTTATTCGAGTTTTTTACAGCGGGCTTACGACCAGATCGAGCATGACGTTTGTTTACCAAATCTAAATGTTGTTATCGGGATTGATCGAGCGGGGATTACTGGTCCAGATGGAAAAACGCATCAGGGAATCTATGATATTGCCATGTTGCGACCATTTCCAAACATCACCCTGATGACTCCGCGTAACGAACAAGAGGCTTTCGACATGTTGTATACCGCCTATCAAATCAATGGTCCTGTTGCAATTAGATATCCACGGGGGGAGGTCGCCCAAACTGAACTTAATTACCAAAACGCAAAGCAGATTAACGTTGGAACTTGGGATACTTTGCGAAACGGAAAAGACTGCGTGATAATCTCTTTAGGACCTATTTTGGACGACCTTTTGGCGCTGGCGAACGAGTTGCAAAGGGGGTTGGGGTTGGATGTTGCTATCATTAATGCTCGTTATGTTAAGCCCCTTGATACCGAAATTTTAAACCAGATTGCCGCATTGGAAGTGCCAGTTTTGGTATACGAAGAAGCCTCGTTGATCGCTGGTCTTGGGAGTGCAATTTTAGAATACTATAACAAAACTGACCAGTACGTGAATTTGACGTGCATGGGCGTGCCTGATCGAGCAATTGCACATGGTGATGTATCAAGTGTTTTAGTAGAGTTAGAGTTATCTTTAAAAGATGTCAAAGCGAAGATTATTGCGTTAGCGGGTGGAATTGATGAGTAAAGAAAGAATAGATATTCTCGTTACGAGCTTGGGACTTTTTGATTCACGCGAAGCAGCAAAACGGGCGATTATGGCGGGGATTGTTTTAGTAAATAATGAACCAGTCGATAAGCCAGGAACGAAAGTGCCAGTGACATGCGAAATTCGAGTGAAAGGGCAAGTGATGCCGTATGTCAGTCGCGGTGGTTATAAACTCGAAGCGGCGATCAAAGAATTCAATCTCGACTTAACTGACAAAATTATTATTGATGTCGGTGCTTCGACTGGTGGATTCACTGATTGTGCCTTGCAAAACGGGGCGAAGATGTCCTATGCTATCGACGTTGGCTATAACCAGTTAGCGTGGAAGTTGCGACAAGACGAGCGGGTAATTAGTATGGAACGTATGAATTTTCGCCATATGACCGCTGATGACCTGACCTGTGGCGTACCGATGTTTGCTTGCATGGATGTGTCGTTCATTTCGATTAAATTATTGTTACCAGTTTTAAAAGACCTGCTTGCTACAGGTGGCGAAATTGTCGCATTAATCAAACCGCAATTCGAAGCAGGTATTACTCATGTTGGTAAAAAAGGGATTGTCCGCGATGCAAAAGTCCATAAAACGGTTATTACCGAGATTATCCGTTTCAGTCGCGCCTTAGGTCTAACGCCCCGTGGCTTGACCCATTCACCAATTAAAGGTAGCGAAGGAAACATCGAATTTTTGATTCATCTCGGGTTTAGTGGTGATGATATTGTAACAGATGTTTTAGTAGATACGGTCGTAAAAAAAGCTCATAATGGGTTACATTGAGTCATTAGGTTGAATCCAAAGAAAGTTTTGATGGAAAATTAGCTTTATAGATAGCGTATTTAGAAAAGTTTTTCTCTGAGAAGTATTTTGATTATTAAAATGGACTATGAGATTAGTCTGGAGCTTTTGAAACAACTAGAAGAAAATTACAAAATTTATATTGTTAAAGAAGCTTACAACACTTACAATCTCATTGATGAATTTTCACTAAAACTTTCAATTGTTCAATCTATGGCAACATCTATTATCTTTATTTCAGACTCATATTGATTGATGTCTATTTTTTGAAATATACTTATATTTAGGAGGAATATTTTATGGAAATTGGTAACATAATAGCAGGAATCTACACCTTCTTGTTTTTCATTTTGTTTGCAAGTATTGCTTATCGAATTTCAAAAAGAGAACAACCAATGTTTTTCTGGAATGAATCTGTAAAAGGAGCAAACTATGAAATAGACCCAAGCACAGTGAAAAATATAAAGGAATATAATCGAGCTCATAGTATTATGTGGTTTTTATACAGCATTCCGTTTGCGGTGGCGGCTATTACAACAATTTTTGGATATGGAGAAATTACATTTGCTATTCTCATATCTAATGGAACTATAGGAATAATTTTGTTAATATGGGGAAATTCATATATAAATTCTAAGTACATAAAAAAATGTAGTGACCCCCCAAAATTGGACTAATACCGAAGTTTTCGTTTCGACTTTTGTATCAACCATTTTAATTTAGATTAATATTTTGATAAAGGTGCGATTTCAACAGGGTCGTACATTATTGAATTTGATTTATGCAATTACCGAAATGAAAAATACTGCGAATTTTAATCCAGTTCATGCAATAGTTTTATTAATAATTAGCGTAACTTTAACCTTAATTGGCGGTTTTATTCCAGCACAAATGGCATCGAAAAAAGACCCAGTGTCGGCATTAAGAGCAGAGTAAAGACTAAAACAAGTCCAAATTGATGGGCTTGTTTTATTTATAATAAAACTTTGTTTTGGTCGATTGGTTAGCCAAAAATATTTACAATTAGTTAGCCAAAATCTCTTTCAAATTTTATCTTATTGTAGTATAATTAAAACAATTACCCAATAAATATGGGTCGTCTAATTAAGAGAGGCGGTTTTTATCATGTCAGAAAAGAAAATTTTTAAGTCAATGGATGGGACGGAAGCGGCGGCGTATGCGTCTTATGCGTTTACCGAAGTTGCGGGGATTTATCCAATTACACCATCAACACCAATGGCTGAGTTTACCGATTTATGGTCATCGCAAGGGAAAACGAACTTGTTCGGAGCACCCGTCAAGGTGGTTGAGATGCAATCGGAAGCGGGAGCCGCCGGGGTTGTTCATGGATCTCTCCAAACAGGGGCATTAACAACGACTTATACGGCATCGCAAGGGCTTTTATTGAAGATTCCGAATATGTATAAAATTTCAGGACAGTTATTGCCAGGGGTAATGCATGTTACGGCGCGGTCGCTATCGACGCATGCGTTATCAATTTTTGGTGACCATCAGGATATTTATGCTTGTCGTCAAACAGGTTGGGCGATGTTAGCAACGAGTTCGGTACAGGAAGTGATGGATCTTGGTGGCTTGGCGCATTTAGCAGCGATTAAATCGAGTGTCCCATTTTTACATTTTTATGATGGATTCCGAACTTCACATGAGGTGCAAAAAATTGAAATGATGGATTACACACATTTTGACCGATTATTAGATAAGGAGGCGATTGCAAAATTTCGTGCGCGTTCATTGTCGCCGAATAACCCAGTGTCAAAAGGGTCGAATCAAAATGAGGATGTTTATTTCCAGTTCCGCGAAGTACAGAATAAATTTTATGATGTCGTACCGGATGTAGTTGCGGATTATATGCAGGAAATTTCTGATATTACTGGTCGTGAATATAAACCATTTGTTTATTACGGACATCCAGAGGCAACGGAAATTATCGTGGCGATGGGTTCAGTTTGTGAAACGGTTAAAGGAACTGTAGATTATTTGAATGCGAGGGGACGTAAAGTCGGTTTTATTACAGTGCATTTGTATCGACCGTTTAGTAATAAGTATTTCTTCGATGTGTTCCCGCAATCAGTGGCGAAAATCGCAGTACTTGACCGCACGAAAGAATCAGGTGCGTTAGCAGAACCACTTTGTGTTGATATTAAAGCGCTGTTTCACGGAATGGATAACGCGCCACAAATTATTGGTGGTCGTTACGGGTTATCTTCTAAAGATACAACTCCAGGGCAAATCGTGGCGGTTTTTGATAATCTGGTCGGAGCAATGAAAGATGATTTTACGATTGGAATTGTTGATGATGTAACGTTCAAATCGTTGCCAACAGTTGCTGGTATTGATGTTTTAGGTGATGATGTTACGGAAGCATTATTTTACGGCATTGGTAGTGATGGGACGGTTGGGGCGAATAAGAGTACGATTAAAATCATGGGTGAAAATACTGATGGTTATGGGCAGGCGTATTTTGCTTATGATTCGAAAAAATCAGGTGGTTTGACGCGGTCGTATTTACGTTTTGCTGATCGTCCGATTCAGGCTCCATATTATCCAACCGCCCCGAATTTTGTATCATGTTCACAAGAGAATTTTATTGAGAAGTACGATATGATTTCGAGCTTGCGCGAGGGTGGAACATTTTTATTAAATACGATTTTATCACCAACAGAAATTGTGGCGATGTTACCGAATAGTTATAAGAAAACCCTTGCTGATAAAAAGGCGAAGTTCTATATTTTAGATGCCTTATCGCTCGCTCGTGAAATCGGGCTCGGGCGACGAACAAATACGATTTTACAGTCAGCATTTTTCAAGTTAAATGAACAGATGATACCGTATGAGCAGTCGTTGAAGTTGATGAAAGAATACGCTGAGCAGATGTATGGTCGTAAGGGTGAAGCGGTTGTTGCGCTTAATTATCAAGCGATTGATAAAGGTGCATCAGGGCTTATTGAAGTCGAGGTTGACCCTGTGTGGTCGGATTTGCCAATTGAACCAGTTGTTATAGATAGTTCAAAGCCAGAATTTGTCAATGATGTGATGATTCCAATTGCCAAAGCTTTAGGGAATGATTTACCAGTTTCAGCATTTACTGATGTTTATGATGGACATATGTTAGCTGGGACAACTGTTTATGAGAAACGTGGAATTGCATCGTTTGTTCCAAAATGGCATGAAGAGAATTGTATTCAATGTAACCAGTGTGTGTTTGATTGTCCGCATGCAGTTGTCCGTCCGTTTTTATTGACTGATGAAGAAAAGGCAAAAATGCCAGCTGGTACTAAAACGTTAAAAGCGATTGGTAAAGGACTTGATGGACTGGAGTATCGTATTCAAATTTCACCACTTGATTGTACTGGTTGTGAATTATGTGTTAATACTTGCCCAGGGAAACGTGGTGAAAAAGCCTTGACGATGGTACCGATTAATGAAGAAATTGAAGCTGGTCAAGTGACAACAACTGATTATTTCTTCAATAATGTGTCATATAAGGATACGTTATTGCCAAAAACAACGGTTAAAGGTTCACAATTTGCCCAACCATTATTTGAATTCTCGGGTGCCTGTGGTGGTTGTGGGCAAACGCCTTATTTAAGTTTATTAACGCGTCTCTTTGGGGCGAATATGACAATCGCTAATGCAACAGGCTGTTCATCAATTTACAGTGCAGCTTATCCAGCGACTCCTTATACAAAAAATGCGAATGGTCAGGGACCGGCATGGGCGTCATCGTTATTTGAAGATAATGCAGAGTTTGGATATGGGATGAATATTGCGGGTGAAGCTTTGCGCGACCGTATTCAGATGAATTTAGAAAAGCTGATACCAACAATGAATGAAGCTGATGCTGGGATTATGAATGAGTGGATTATTAACCGTAGTAGCATTGAAGTGACGGCCAAGCTTCGTCCAGAATTGGAGCGAATTTTAACAGATCATGATTCAGATGAAGCACGTGCCATTATGTCGTTAAACGATTATATTGTCAAACGTTCAAACTGGATGATTGGTGGCGATGGTTGGGCGTATGATATCGGTTATGGTGGTCTTGACCATGTTATCGCCAACAACGAAGATGTCAATATTCTTGTCATGGATACCGAAGTGTACTCGAATACGGGCGGGCAGTCGTCGAAATCGTCAGCAAAAGGATCACTTGCGAAGTTCACCGCAGCTGGTAAACCATCGACGAAGAAAAAGCTTGCTGAACTCGCGATGTCTTATGGTCATGTTTATGTAGCGCAAGTATCGCACGGAGCAAGCCAAGCACAAGTTATCAAAGCGTTGCTTGAAGCTGAAGCTCATAATGGTCCGTCAATTATTATTGCATACTCACCATGTGTGGCACACGGAATTAAAGGTGGTATGGCGAATACCATGAACCAAGCGGCACTCGCAACAAAATCAGGTTACTGGCCGACATTCCGTTTCTTACCAAGCGAACTTGCAGTGGGAGCAAATCCGCTGAAAATGGATTGTAAAGAGCCAGAATGGGATTTATATCATGAGTTCTTAATGAACGAAGATCGTTACTCACAACTTTATAAAATTAATCCAATGCAAGCGGAAGATTTACTCGTTGCTAACAAACAAGAAGCAATGCGTCGTTATCGACAATTGGTGAGATTAGCAAATCTAGATTATACTAACGAAGTTTAAATAAACTAAAGGACAGCACTTCGGCGTGTGCATGCTTTGCCCACGCTATTGCGTCCTTTTTAATTAATATTTGCCTCAAAGTGTTTTTACCTAAATTTAAAATAAATGTTTGTCGCAGGTTGTCAAATTAACACTATTACCCTAAAATATTCATTAACTTTCGCTACTAATACATTTTTGACTAGCTTTTTTTGTCGAACTCTAGTATACTTTAAGTACGACCCAAATTGGACAAGATGGAGGTCGAAGTGGGATTGTAAGATTGCGCTAAGGTACAGTCTCTAAAACGTTGTATGAGTTGTTGGAAACCACTGTCATTAAAATAATCAGAAATGGGGTTGCACATTTCATAACTAAAGTACATAAAGCTGAATTTCACGATTTGTCGAGATCTAGTTCAACTTATATTCTTTGGGGTGCAAGGTATGAATGTGGATAATTCACTGGATTATCCTTACATTACAGGAGAGTGTTGGTATGAATCAGAAAAAGAGAATGCTTGTTTTGTCTTTTGACGCCCTTGGCGGAGAAGATTATGAATATATGAAGACACGACCGGAATTTGAGGAGTTTTTTGCACAGGCGGCGAAATGCATGAATGTTGCTTCAATTTATCCATCGGTGACTTATGCCTGTCATACAAGTATTGTGACGGGGCGATTGCCAGTTAATCATGGGATTATCAGCAACACGAAGTTGCAACCAAATCGTGTGAATTCGCCAGATTGGTATTGGCAACGAAAGTATGTCAAAGGTGATACGATTTATGATGCGGCGATGCGCAGTGGCATGAAAGTCGGAGCGTTTTTGTGGCCGGTAACAGCGAAATCGAAAATCAATTACGTCTTACCCGAGATTTTCCCAAATCGCAAATGGGATAATCAAGTGATGACTTCGTTGCGTAATGGTACGCCAGGTTTTATTTTTGATTTGTTCAAACGGTATCGTCATTTACTAAATGGGATAAAACAGCCGAATCTCGATGATTTTGTCACCGAGAGTGTGGTTTATACGTTGCAGAAATATGCACCAGAATTGATGCTGATTCATTTTACCGACCTTGATACGATGCGCCATGATTATGGGGTACGGTCACCAGTTGCTTATGCGGCACTTGACCGTTTAGCTGCACGTTTTGGTAAAATTACTAAAACGTTGAAAGAAGAGGGTCTGTATGAAGACACAACGATTGTCATTCTTGGCGACCATTTTCAGCTGGATTACCATCATAAGGTATCTTTGAACAACTTGTTAGCAGATGGTAACTGGCTAAAATTTCTTGGTGATAAAGTGATGGACTGGTCAGCGTTTGTCAAAAGTAACGGTGGGAGTGCCTATGTGTACTTGAAAGATGATTCAGTTGATACGGTCAAACTGAAAGGATTTTTGGAAGATTTGCAAGCTAACCCAGCAAACGGGATTGAACGGATTATGACTGGGGAAGAGGCGGCCAAACTCGGGGCTGATGGTAAGTGTGCGTTCATGCTTGAGGCAAAGTCGAGCTATGTTTTCACGGATCATCTTGGTGGCGGTAAAAAGGGGACGAAAGCGGATCATGGCTACCATCCAACTTCAAAATCTGATTATGCGACCTTTTATGCGATGGCTGGTCCAGGAGTACGGGGAAATGCGTGTGTTGATTCCATGTCATTAATTGATATTGCGCCTACTTGGGCGAAGATGCTAGGGCTGGAACTGGGCGATGTTGATGGAAAAGTCATTGAGGAGCTGTTGAGTAATGAGTAATTACGTTTTATTAGATACTGAAACAACTGGACTTGGTACACAAGATGAAGTAATCGAACTCGGAATTATTGATACTGATGGGAATACCGTTTATCATTCGCTCTTTATGCCAAATTGTCCGATTGGACTAGGAGCGACCGCGGTGCATGGAATTACCGTATCAGATGTCATTGATGCGCCACGTTTTGCTGATGAATGGTCAAAGATTAATGCTGCTTTAACCGATAAACAGGTTTTGATTTATAATGCCAATTTTGATATTCGTATGTTAAACCAAACAGCGCGGATTCACGGTTGCAACGAGTTGTTGAGTTATGCGAATTCCCATTGTGTGATGAATGGCTATGCCAAGTATAACGGTGAGATCAACCCGAAGACTGGTAGTTATAAATGGGTAAAACTAGAACAAGCTTTGCGTAATGAAGGAATTCCGACGCATCAAAATCATCGGGTAATTGGGGATTGTTTGATGACACTCGCTTTAATTCGTAAGGTCGGTAAAATAATTTGGTAGATTTAACATAAATTTTATATTCAAAAATGTCAAAACGTGTTATAATCTAAACAGTTGTTTGATGATTTGGAGAATAGTCAAAAAAGTTCAAGAAAACAAGGAATGAAAAAACGGAACGCAACTATTGCGTACGTGAGTATTTTGAATGACGAAGTTGACGCAGAAATTTTAAGGATATTTTTCAAATGCTTAGGAGATGAAGACTAATGTTTAAAGGGTTAACAAAAGAAGAAAAAAGTTGGATTATGTTTGATTGGGCGGATTCTGCTTATACAATGACGGTTTTGACGGTCGTTATGGCGATGTATTTCTCGTATGCAGCGGCAGCAAGCGGTTCGGATAATGCTTTGGCTATGTGGGGGTTTGCAAGTGCGTTTGTGACGTTAGTAGCGGGAATTATGGCACCGATTCTTGGGACACTTTCAGGTTATCATGGTACCAAGAAGAAACTTTTTAATTTCTTCACCTTTGTTGGGATTGCAGCGACGGCAGCGTTAGCATTTGTACCTTATACGATGTGGTGGTTATTATTAATCGTGTTCGTTATTTCGGGGATTGGTTTTAATGCTTGTAATAAGGTTTATGATGCTTTTTTAGCAGATGTTTCCGAGAATAAAAATATGGATCGTGTATCAAGTCTCGGTTTCGGAATGGGATATATCGGTGGGGGAATCGGGTTTATTTTAAGTATTATTGTTTTAGTGTTAACAATGTTTGAGATTATTGCGATTCCGATTACACTTGCATATCAAATTTCTTTTGCGGTAACTGCTGTTTGGTGGCTTGTGTTCAGTATACCGATGTTTAAAAATGTGCATCAAAAAATTGGTGTCCCAGCAGAAATTGGTTATGTTAAAAAGAGTTTTGTTAATATTTGGGTAACGTTAAAAGACATCGCAAAAGATAAGCGCATAATGTTATTCTTAATCGCGTTTTTCCTTTATAGTGATGGTGTTGGTTCGATTATTCGGATGGCGGTCGCTTTCGGTGAAGAAATTGGCATTGATCAAATTCAGCTTTTGGCAGTATTACTAGTTGTCCAGTTTGTTGCGTTTCCATTTGCCGTTTTGTACGGGAAAATGGCGGCGAAATTCGGTGCTAAAAATGTCATCTATTTTGGGATCGGTACTTACTGCGTGATTTGTATGATTGGTCTTTTTATGAATCCCGCTCGCGGTCAAGAATTTGTTACAACCCTATTCTGGATTTTAGCGTTCTTGGTTGGGACTGCCCAAGGGGGGATTCAAGCATTATCACGTTCATACTTTGGTAAAATTATTCCGAAAGAAAAATCAAACGAATATTTTGGGATTTACAATATCTTCGGTCGCTTTGCTTCAATTATCGGAACAACAATGTTCGGGGTTGTCGCACTTGCAACTGGGCAACCACATTTAGGAATTGCGGTGATTGTTGTCCTCTTTATCATAGCGGCAATTATCTTCAAATTTGTGCCAGATGACCGTGATTTTGCGGAATGACAAGTCTGTCTTAATGAGCTTGTGGAATTTTAGGCAGATGTTCCCACTGCGTCGATCTTTGTGGGGACTTTTTTACTGGCAAAATTGGTTAATTTGTGATAAGATGTTTTTATAATACTAATTCAACTTTGAAAAACGTCAAAAAATCAATTCTTTTTTCTGGTTCTTCGTCAGCGATCAAACGCATGTCACTGGCATATGACTTATCTTTAGCCTGTGTGCCTGCGATCACAGTTCAGAGCAATTACTCCGTTGTCGCGAAGCTCTTGTTGAAGTACGCAATCGTAATCATTTTTTTCAAAAGTGAACTCGTTGCATCATCGCTTTCTCGATTAAGGAAAAAACTCTTGATTTTTACCGATTGCTTTCAAAGCTGAATTAGTATAAATTAATAAAACGTGGTGTTATTATATGGAATTTAAAGATTTTGATGGACCGTTAAAGTATGAATTATTACATGAATGTAAACAGACAGGGGCTCGCTATGGAAAAATTCATACGCCACATGGTAGTTTTGAAACACCAATTTTTATGCCAGTTGGGACATTAGCAACGGTTAAAACTTTGTCACCAGAAGAATTGCTTGGGATGGATGCTGGAATTATCTTAGCCAATACATACCACTTATGGTTGCAACCAGGTGAAGATATTGTCGCTGAAGCTGGTGGGTTGCATAAGTTTCAAAACTGGCATCGCCCGATTTTAACTGATTCAGGCGGTTTCCAAGTTTTTAGTTTGAGTAAAATGCGCAAAATTGAAGAAGAGGGCGTAACTTTCCGCGACCATCGTAACGGGGCGTCGCTTTTTATGTCACCAGAAATCTCAATTGATGTACAAAATAAACTTGGCGCCGATATCATTATGTCATTTGATGAATGCCCGCCGTATCCAGTCACCCATGAATATATGCGAAAATCAGTCGATCGTACTTTGCGCTGGGCAGAACGTGGTTTAAAAGTTCATGCACGACCAAATGACCAAGCATTGTTCGGCATCGTTCAAGGCGGGGAATTTGAGGATTTACGACGCTATAGTGCCGAGAAATTAGTCGAAATGGATTTTCCAGGTTATTCTGTTGGGGGTGTTTCGGTCGGTGAAACAAAAGAGACCGCTCGGAAAATGGTTGAATATGCCATTCCGTTTTTACCAAAAGATAAACCACGCTACCTAATGGGTGTTGGTGCGGCTGATGATTTGATTGATGGGGTTACTCGGGGAATTGATATGTTCGACTGCGTCTTACCAACCCGTGTTGCAAGACATGGTGCTGCAATGACATCAATCGGACGCGTAATCGTCAAAAACAAAATCTACGAACGTGATTTCACACCCCTTGATGAATCTTGTTCTTGCTATACATGCCAAAACTACACAAAAGCGTATATCCGCCATTTACTAAAAGCTAACGAAACATTCGGTCAACGATTAGTTAGCTACCACAACCTGTATTTTTTGATCGACCTGATGAAACAAGTCCAAGAAGCCATTAAAGCCGACCGCTTACTCGATTTCCGCGAAGAATTTATGGCCAAATATAACACGAATTATACTGGTAAAACTGCATTTTAGGGAAAGCAAGTTACGGAAAACGAAGCCGTTGTTGTGAGAATCGAACGAAGTGTGGCTCATACCGATATGAAAGCTGTACTTTTATATCAAAACATGGTAAAATTACTAAAACATACATTTTATTAAGGTAGGAAGTTAAAATGGAATTAATTGACAAAGGAATACTGATCGTTTTATCAGGACCATCTGGTGTTGGAAAGGGAACCGTTCGTGCCAAGGTATTTGAAGAAAGTCATCGCTGTTTGGAATACTCGGTTTCAATGACAACAAGAAAACCAAGACCAACAGAAGTTGATGGGGAAGATTACTTTTTTGTGACCCATGAAGAATTTGCCAATCGTATTAGTACAGGGAAATTTTTAGAACATGCTGAATTTGTTGGTAATTTCTATGGTACACCACTGGACTATGTGCAAGAACGACTAAATATGGGTAAAGATGTTATGCTTGAAATTGAAGTTGAAGGAGCTCTGCAAGTTAAAAAGGTCATGCCTGATGCTTGTTTTATCTTTGTAGCACCGCCGAGTATGGAAGAATTACACTACCGAATTGTCAACCGTGGAACCGAAGATCCAGCTCGAGTTGCTGGTCGGATGAAGAAAGCTGAAGTTGAGATTGGGCTTGCGCATGAGTACAATTATATTGTGATTAACGATACCGTTGATAATGCGAAAAATCGAATTATGGCGATTATCGAAGCTGAACATTCACGTAGTGAACGTGTTCTTGAGGGATACGGTCAAAAAGTATTGAAGATTACATAATAAAATGGTATAATCATTTTATTGTGAGTTTTAGTTAGAAGAAAGTAGGGAAAATGAAATGTCAATGAGTGAACCATCGGTTGATAAGCTATTAGATAAAATTGATTCAAAATACAAAATCGCCTATATTGCAGCGAAACGTGCGCGTCAGATTTCGGTTGATAAAACATCACAAATGGACTATGTTGAGGATTTACCAGAACCAAAGAGTTCAAAGAGTGTTGGACTCGCACTAGAAGAAATTTTACATGACGTACTTGATTACGAATTAGAAGAAAACTAGCAAACAAGGGTATCTTAGCGGATATCCTTTGTTTTTAAGCAACGAGTTCGGTGAGGTTTACCTGACCGATTGCGATTGTCCGTCAGTGGTTTGCAGGGAACTTTGCGAGTTTGCGAGCGATTAATTATGTAAGTCTACCGTAGGTAACAAAGCGAACTTTAAGTAAACTTTAAACAACAGGGATTTAGTGCATTTATGAGTTATTGATCCCATGTTCCTTACTAACAGAGGTGATTTTATGATAAAATCAGAACAACTTTACGGATTTTTAGATTACCTGCTGATCGACCGAATGCTTGCTGAAAACACGATTAAAAGCTATGAATTTGATTTACAATCTTTTGGGGCGTTTTTGACGAAGCATCAGCGACCAGTACAAGGGGTCACAAAAGCGGATTTACAACAATATTTGGCTCATTTGTATGACATGGGCTTTGCTACGACGACGGTTTCACGTCATTTATCAACGATTCGGGCTTTTTATGGCTATTTGTTAGTCGAAGGGTTAGTAAAGATGAGTCCGTGTGAGTTGATTGAAAGTCCGAAGTTGCCAAAGAATTTACCAACGGTGTTAAATCTCGATGAAGTTACTAGGTTACTTAATAGTTTTACTGAAGAGTCCTCGAATGATGTTCGTAATAAAGCAATGGTTGAGTTGTTATATGCCTCTGGGATGCGGGTTTCCGAATTACTAGCTTTGGATTTAGCGGATCTTTATCTCGAAATGGGTTTTGTCCGTTGCATGGGGAAAGGAAATAAAGAACGGATTGTCCCGATTGGCGAGGTGGCAACCGAGGCGTTGATGGTCTATTTAAACGGGTCAAGGCAGGAGCTTTTAAAGGAAAATGTCAAAACGGATGCTTTGTTTATTAATCGTCTTGGGGGTCGGATGTCGCGGCAGGGGTTTTGGAAGATTTTGAAACAGCAGGCACGAAAGGCTGGGATTGCTAAGGAAATTTCGCCGCATAAATTGCGCCACTCGTTTGCGACGCATCTGATTGAAAACGGGGCTGATTTGCGAATTGTGCAGGAGCTTTTGGGACATGCGGATATTGCGACGACGCAAGTTTACACGCATATTAGTCGTTCGCATTTAACGAAAGTGATTGAAGAAACGCATCCGCGGTCGAAAAGGAGGAAGTAGTTGTGTTAAATGATGAGAAAAATTATAAATTTGGAATTTTTTATTACAATCAAGTTGATCAGCGGTTCTTGTTGGATGCAACGGTGAAATCTAATCGAAATGCACCGAGTCTAGGTGGTCGGATTATTAATTTTGCGCACCCTATTGGGAAATTAATCGGTATTTTAATGCTAGTTTTCTTAGTAGGAGCAATTGTCCATTACATCCATTACAGTTAGGCAAAATGGTTAAACAAGGGAGGAAGATCTACGATGATGCTAAAATATTTTGTTTATGACGAATATGCTGAGAGCGTGTTCGATATTGATTTAGCGAAGCTATATGCGCAAGGTAAGCGTCTAATTTTAACTGACCTCGATAATACGCTGGTTAGTAGTGATGTGTCGTTACCGACACCAGAAGTTTTAGCATGGCTGAAAAAGGTGGTGGAGATGGGGTTCACAGTCAAAATTGCATCGAATAACAACCATGAGCGGGTACGAATTTTTGGCGAAAGGTTGGAGATTGAGTCGTATGGTCTAGTCTTAAAACCATTAACCCATAAGATACGAAGCTATATGAAAGGTTTTACGAAAGCACAAACCGTTTTTATTGGTGACCAATTTTTAACGGATGTGGCTGTAGCAAAACGTTGTGGATTATATATGATTTTGGTTCGACCAGTAAAACTGGCAGCTGATGAGGATATTACCAAGTTTAACCGCAAAATTGAAAAGCGGATTATTTATAAGCTACATAAAAAGGGCTTGCCTGTGCCACCGTATGTGGATTTGTAAAGAAATTGGAGGTCGTTTGCAATGGCAAAAAAGCAGTCAACTTCAATTGAATTGTTTGCTGGAGCAGGGGGACTTGCACTAGGTTTGCACAAAGCTGGTTTTGAACCCAAATTGCTGGTCGAAATTGACTCGAAATTGACAAAGATGCAGCAAATACGTTGAAGAAAAATAAACCAAAAAGACGTGAAAATTCTTTACGAGATTAATGAAAAAACAGATTTCTTTTTGAAATCACTTTATATGATGACGTTTGAAGATTACCAGGATTTTGATGATTTAGAATTCAAGTATCGTGATGAATTAGAGCGAAGTGGCTTGTTTTAGTAGAGGTGTAAAATGGAAGAATTGAATTGTATTGGCTGTGGTGTGTTGATTCAGACCATCAATGAGGAAAAAGTTGGTTACACACCAACGTCGAGTTTGGAAAAAAGTGAGGATGGCGTTGTTTATTGCAGGCGTTGTTTTCGTTTGAAAAATTATAATGAAATTATTGACACGGAGTTGACGAGCGACGATTTCTTAAAGATTTTACAAGGAATCGCTGACCAAGATGCGCTGGTTGTCAATGTGATTGATGTTTTTGATGTTACTGGGACGATTGTTAAAGGATTGATTCGCCATATCGGTGGTAATGACTTAATCGTTGCGGCGAATAAGATTGACTTGTTGCCACGGTCGGTTAATCCAGCGAAAATTAAGCATTGGCTCAATAAAGAAGTTCGCGATATGGGGATTAAACCACTCGATATCGAAGTGATTTCGTCGGAAAAGGGTCATGGTATTGATGATTTGATGAAGATGATTAATGAATATCGTCGTGGTCGTGATGTTTATATCGTTGGTTGTACCAATGTCGGAAAATCAACCTTTATTAATCGGTTAATTAAGCAATTCGCTGGTGAAAAAGGGACGTTGATTACAACTTCTCACTTCCCAGGAACGACCCTTGATATTATTGAAATTCCACTTGACCGTTCGTCTTCGATTATTGACACGCCAGGGATTATTAACGAGCACCAGTTGGTACATTATATCGACAAGAAGGACTTCAAGGTGATTACACCGAAAAAGGAAATCAAGCCAGGTGTGTATCAGCTTAATCCAGAGCAGACATTATATATTGGCGGGTTAGTCCGTGTTGATTTCGTTCATGGTAATCGGACTGGTTTTATCACCCATTTTTCGAACGATTTAAAAATCCATCGGACGAAACTGGAAAATGCTGAAAATCTGTGGGTTAATCATGCTGGTGGGTTATTGGCGCCTGTAATTAGGGATGAAGTTGGTGAGTTACGACCGCTAAAACGACATGTGTTTAATGTCCGTGATGAGAAAGTTGACCTTGTGATTTCAGGACTTGGTTTTATTACAATTCCAGCTGGTAAGCGGGAAGTTCATATTCACGTGCCAACTGGTGTTGGTGTGTTTATGCGACCGTCGATTTTTTAAAGGAAAGGAACGATATTATGATTGGATTTTGGATTTTAATACTCGTATTAACAATCGGTTTAGCAATTTTCATCGGAGGAGTTATATATTCGGTAACCAAGAAAGAAATAATTGCACTTTTGGTCGGTGTTGCAATTATTGTGTTAGGTATAATGGGTGGTAATTGGTGGATGAATAATACTGCTAGTGGATTGCGGATGCGGATAACTTGGCAAGCTGAAATGAATATCGGATTGCATCGAAATATTCAAGTATTCACTGCAACTGGCGTACTAGTTTACGAATATGAAGGTCGTTTTGACGTTGATCAAAATGAAAACCGAATCATTATTGATATTATTAACGAAAATAATGAAGCTCGTCGTGTTTATGTTTCGGCACCAGCGGGTGTTGTAATTATTAGTGAAATTCTTGAATAAAAAGGACTGAATTTAGTAATGACATGGCGTTTTAGTAAAATAGAAGATTATGTTAAAAATAATATGTCGACCAAAAGATGGCGCCATGTACAAGGGGTGATGGAAACCGCCAAGACGCTCGCGGAGCGACACGGTGTTGACGCTACCCATGCGGAACTGGCAGCTTTGGTTCATGATGTTGAAAAGGAACAAGATTTGGAAGTTGCAAAGCAGATTTTGACTAAGCGTGGCGAAGATGGATATTTAATGAATAGCTCGAAAATTTGGCATGCGCCAATTGGGGCATTTGTGGCTCGGGAAGTTTTTGGAATTGAAGTAGATGATATTTGTAATGCGATTAAATTCCATACGACTGGTCGTGCGGGGATGTCCAGTTTAGAAAAGGTGTTGTTTATTGCTGATTACACCGAGCCGAATCGAACTTTTGCTGGTTGCGTGACCGTCCGTGACTTGTGGGATGAGTTGGATCGAGCTGTTTATGAAATACTGAAGCAAAAAGTAGAGAAAGTTACAACGTTAGGATTAGGTATTCATCCAGATACATTAGATGCGTATGAATATTATAAAAGAATCCTAGGGGATGATGGAATATGAGAATTAAAAGCATAAATTTTAAAGAATTTAAAAGTGGATTTTATTGATAGTTTTAGGTATAGTCATCTTTATTGGAGCTAATGGTGCAAGGGAAAACGCAATTATTGGAGTCAATCATCGTAAACCTATTAGTATTTGGATACCAGCCTGAATTAAATGAAATTTTAAATCTAAATGAAGTGAATTTAAGAGAGCCGCGTAAGAATTTAAGCATTCAATTATTATTGGTGGAATGTGAACATTTGTAATTCTTTCTTGACGATAAATATAATTTCAAATCATTAATCGAGTATCACATTTGCTACTAGAAATAAGTATTAAAGGGGGGGCGTCTTTCGTGATTATAATAATAGATGAAAAGACATTCCCAACAGGGTTATAAAAAATTTAAATTAGAAAGCGGGAAACTAAAATGGAAAAGTTAAAAAAATTAATCTCAGCACTAGATAGCAAGCATTTGGAGCAAATTGTCGCTCTTGATATGCGTTCGCATTCGGCATTGTATGATTTTATGGTGATTTCAACAGCAAAAAATGATCGGATTATTTCTGGGGTTTTGCGTGAATTGAAAGATTTAGATGCAGAGCCAGAATTCACGTTAAAATACATTGAGGGTCACAATGGCGGCGAGTGGGTATTGGCGGACTTTGGTGATATGGTCGTACATGTTTTTAATGAAGAAATGCGCGAGCGTTATAACCTCGAAAAACTATGGCGTGATGCGAATCGTATCGACACCTGCGGATTGTTAAAATAATGAGCTATAACAGTTTTGCTTATTACTACGATAAAATGATGGCTGATGTCGATTATTCGTGGTGGATTGATGTAATCAAAAATAATGTTAAAAAGGGCGGGCGAATTCTGGACGTTGGGTGTGGAACTGGGACGCTCTCTTTGGTGTTAACCGATATGGGCTATGATGTGACTGGTCTTGATAAGTCATGCGATATGCTCGTAGTTGCGAGTGAAAAAGCTCCAAGTGTTGAGTTTATCCATCGTGATATGTGTGAACTCGACGGTCTAATTGATTATGATCTTGTTTTAATCGCTGTCGACTCATTAAATTATTTAAAGACAGAAGCTGAGGTACGACAGACGCTAGCAGGTGCCCATTCTGCACTACGGGTAGGTGGAAAATTAGTTTTTGATGTCCATACCCCACACAAAATGAACGAAACCTTTGCTGATTATTTATATGTAGAAAATGATGATGACTTGACCTATATTTGGCATGTTGAACTCGGTAACGAACCGTTATCGGTGGTTCACGAATTGACAATATTTGCTAGAAACGAGCATGGCAATTATTTTCGGTCAGTAGAACATCACTATCAACGCACCTTTGAAATGAAACAGTATCAATCATGGCTGGCGGAGGTTGGCTTTGAAATTATCGAACAGTTTGGTGACATAGACCGACAATTGTTTGTTTGTCGCAAAATGTAAATAATCCTATTTTCGTGGATAGGTCTATTATACTTTAATAAAGCTACTCAAGTGCAAACGTTATTTTTATTTTGTATCTTGAGTGGTAGCGAAAGGGATGGTTATAAAAATGCGAAAAAAAAATAAACACTTACCACATGAAATTGTCATTGACGGTGAAGTTGGCAGATTGACCGCTTATACAAAAAAAGGTAAGCCTGTTATTACAGTCTTTGATGCGGTTGATTTACCGAAAATCGCGGCTTTTCAAAATTGGCGAGCTGTTTGGTATGCACCTCTTGATTGTCCGATGATTGAAAGTAAAGATTTCATTAATGACCGTGCTGTCAGAACTCCAGTCGCGGCAGCGATTTTGGAATGCTCGCCGAACGCTCCAATTCGTCATTTTAATGTTAATATTTTGGATAATCGGCGTGCCAATCTGGAAATTTATGATGTTAAAGCCCAGCCAAATGAACATTATGTGGGTGAAGAACGAGTCGCAATGGTGCTAAAAGATCGTTATGGTCGCCAAGTTGGTAGTTGTTTTTTTGATAAAGACGATTTAGATTTGGTGATTAATAGCGGTCATGTTTGGCTGAAAAAAAGCAGGCGTTGTGGTCAGCCTTATATTATCAGTACTGAAGGTATTTTATTAGCTCATTTAATACTAGGGGTTGAAGCTGGTTTTGTTACTTATTTAAACAAGAACCCATTCGATAATCGACGCGAAAATGTCAAGCTAGAAAAAAAATAATTTAACGTGGCATACTTAAAAATTGTTCAATGCGATTAATCCGCATTTCTAGTTCGTGCAACTTCGTTACTTCAAGCGGTGATAGTCGTTCCGCACCTCGATTAGCAAACGGATGAGCTGCCGGTCCTGGACCAAAATTACTCGGTGCTTGGCGGAAGTATTGGTTCAGATAAAATTGTTCCATATCAGAAATTGGATTTTGAATTGGTTGCCCACGACGGGGACGTTTTGGCTTTAACATAGTAATCACTCCTAAAAGTTGTTATTACTATATTGTATGCTAGTGCCTACCAAAACAGTTACAAAAGGATGTTTTAGTAATGCGAATAGACAAATTTTTAGCCCATGTAACAGGGCAATCCCGCACAGATGTCAAAAAATACTTAAAACAAAAGTTAGTTAAAGTTGATGATACAGTCGTAACATCAGCTGGTTTTCATGTGGATGTTGAAAAAAGTGTTGTAACCCTCGACGGTGAGGAATTGTTTTATCAGCAATACGTGTATTTGATGATGAATAAACCGCAGGGATATTTGAGTGCAACGAAGGATGGTCAGGAAAATACGGTAATTGATTTGCTCGATAATTATTACACCCGTTTTGATCTTTCGATCGCGGGTCGGCTTGATAAAGATACCGAGGGGCTTTTGCTCTTAACCAATGATGGACAGTTTTTACATAATGTTATTTCACCGCGAAAAAAAGTATATAAAAAGTATTTTTGTCGTATTATTGGTGATTTTAGCGAAACGAGCAAAACCACGCTAGAATCGGGTGTTACGATTAAAGATGGCAAAGACAATGATTATTTGACAGCACCAGCGAGAATTAACATTAGATCGGGAAAAGAAGTTGAAATTGAAATCTGCGAGGGTAAATTTCACCAAGTTAAACGGATGTTTCAGTCGGTCGGTTGTGAAGTGCAATATTTAAAAAGAGTAGCAATTGGTGGGCTTGAACTTGATGAATATTTAGAACTTGGTGAGTATCGAGAATTAGAAGTCGATGAACTAGCGTTAATTAAGGAGGAATCGTCATGAAAATCATGGTATTTTCCTCTAGTAGCGGGTCAGATTTACAAGCCATTATTGATGGTTACCAAGTAGGAAAATTAGGTGTCAAGTGAAAGTTGTCATCAGTAACTACCGTAATGCTTTTGTCTTGAAACGTGCCAGAACTCACAATATCCCAATCTTTTATTTTTAGTACCTTGAATTTATAATGTAAATGCAACACCCGAAAAAAATAAAAGACTCAAGGGGAAAAATCCTGTAAAATAGTGTTTGATAAGACAACTATTAAACTGAAA
>JGI990J12352_1000004_pt1 | contig 58786 bp, 53 predicted proteins | sample Intmic4MA4BA4MSA_FD_12352 | JGI IMG/M metagenome (IMG submission 12352) | reverse complement strand
TTTCAGTCCTTTAATAGTTGTCTTATCAAACACTATTTTACAGGATTTCTACCCTTGAGTCTTTTATTTTTTTCGGGTGTTGCATTTACATTATAAATTCAAGATCAATAAATGTCACGCTAAGAGCCAGTAACCCTAATTTGCTACTACCTATGAACTCAATATTTTTAATGTAGTTCAAATGAAAAGCAATAAAATTCTTATTTTCAAATACGCTTTGGCTAGTCCACATGATAAACCAATCATCATTTATAAATTCTTTAACATCAGCTAGGATATTATTTTTTTGCATTTCTTCAGCAAAATCCAAAGTCAGTTTTTTCTCTTGATTGGCAATAATCTTGAGCATTTCTGTCATTTTTGGATTACTATTTAGCACATTTAACAACCACATAAGTTAAGAACAGCAAAATGCCTAATCCCAATCCAATTAATAAATGCGTTGGGAAGTAAACGGGTATATCACTAAATATCAATAACGGTAATACAAACCCAATTGCCCCAAATATCCATGCATTAAACCTTTCTTTTCTCTTTGCTTGTCTACATAATTCATCTTTATTTAAATATCCCATTGATATAAACTCCTGTTTTTGCACAATCAAATCATTTTAAAGTTCGTCTTCGATTCTCAAAAAAAGTCTGAATATCGCTAATTGTATCAGAATCAAGGATTTAATTTTCTAAAATAGGAATTAAATGTTCCCAGTTCATTTTTTTTTGCTAAGTCTAAAGCAGTGTCGCCACGCTTTGTTGTTGCATGTCGGTCTGCACGTTTCAGTAACCATTTCGCAACACACTCTTAATTTACATTTTTTTATCATAGGATTTTAAGACAATGATTTCAAATAAATATCTACTACTTAAGATAAACAATGTCACTTGAAGTGCCCGTTGCAAACTTACATTAACATCTGGGATGTCAATAAAGACATTTAAAATAGTAGGAAAAATCAATAGAGTAACCACTGTAATCATGATAGCTGAAAAGTAATATTGAGCAATCCAGTAGTTAACTTTTGTAGTAATCATTTGCCACCGCTCATCACTTTCATACTCCTCTGTTTTTCCAGCAATATATCCAAAATAATAAATCAAAACTCCTACCATGGCAAAGTTACCAACAATATCCACTAAAAAACCCCATGTGCGTAATGAACCTTCTATTATTCCAAAAATTGTTATGCTCACAATGATAAGTCCTACTACGGTGTAGAAGCACAACATCCTTTTTCTAGTTTTTTTTGACCATTCTTTCTTTCCAGTCTTTTTCTTTAAAATAAAATCAGTACCAACTAAGATAATTCCAGCAATTAAACCAATAGCAAACATAAAAACAACTAAAAAACTCCCTAAATACTCACCTGCAAATTCTAAAAATTCACTAAACATCTTCATCACATTCCTCTTCTATCTTAAAAACTTCTGTAATTTCCACACCAAAGGCTTTTGCCAATCTAAAAGCCAATTCTAAAGATGGGGTATATTTATATTTTTCAATCGAAATAACCCGCTTGACGAGATATTCTAGCTCTTTCGTCTGTTATACCATTCGATCTAGGACTTTTCTATACAACTTTTATTTTTGTTTTTTTATCGTCTTTAGTTCAGTTGCAGTAATTTTTCTGTCATAAAACGCATTAACGCATCTTTTAGCGAGTCGTCTTTCAATGCGTAGTCGATAGTTGTTGTGATAAACCCAAGTTTTTCTCCAACATCATAACGAGTTCCCTCAAAGTCATAAGCGAACACTTGTTGGAATTCGTTGAGCTTGGCAATCGCGTCTGTTAATTGAATTTCGCCACCAGCACCTATCTCTTGTTCATCAAGAATCTTAAAGATTTCTGGTGTTAAAACGTAACGCCCCATAATTGCCAAATTTGATGGTGCTGTACCAGCTACTGGTTTTTCAATAAAATGCTTGACTTGATAACGACGTCCATCTTGTTTTAACGGGTCGACAATCCCATAACGATATGTTTCATCTTCTGGAACTCTTTGGACGCCAATCACCGATGAAGATGTTTGCTCATATTGATCCATTAATTGTCTTAAACCTGGTATACTATTTGGCGTATCAACAATATCATCACCTAATAAAACGGCAAACGGCTCATCACCAATGAATTTACGTGCTGACCAAACTGCATGCCCAAGTCCGCGTGGTTCTTTTTGGCGAATGTAGTGAATGTCAACAAGGTTTGTTGATTGCTTAACTTTTTCTAATAAGTCAAATTTCTCGGCTTTTTCGAGATTTGCTTCTAGTTCAAACGCATGGTCAAAATGATCTTCAATTGAACGCTTTCCTTTACCCGTTACAATAATAATGTCTTCAATTCCTGAGGCAACTGCTTCTTCGATGATGTATTGAATTGTCGGCTTGTCAAGAATTGGTAACATTTCTTTTGGCATCGCTTTGGTTGCTGGTAAAAAACGCGTCCCCATTCCGGCAGCTGGGATTATTGCTTTACGTACTTTTTTCATAATCTTTGGAACATATACTGCAAATTTCTTCGTTGTCTACGTCTTTCACAATACTCACATACCGTTTAGTACGCTCAGTTTGCTCATTCCTTGTCACCTCGAATTTTTTGCCTATGCCCCAAACACCTCCCTTACACCTTATTAAATTTAAATTTTATGCTTTGTTATGATGTTGCTTTCCAAGTACTTTCGATAATATCTTTAATATTCGGGTATTTTGGTGACCATTCTAATACTTCTTTTGCTCGACTACTTGATGCGATTAGTTTCGCTGGGTCACCAGCACGTCGTTCTACTATTTGGGCTGGGATTTCGTGACCCGTTATAGTTCGAGATGCTTCGATCACTTCAAGTATACTAAAACCTCCACCATTTCCGAGGTTGAAGACCGTACTTTCGCCACCTTTCACAAGATAATCCATCGCTTTAATATGAGCATCTGCTAAATCCATAACATGAATATAATCACGGATACAAGTTCCGTCCGCAGTTGGATAGTCGTCACCAAAAACTTGAATTTGTGGTCGTTTACCAGCTGCTACTTCCAAGATATTCGGGATTAAATGGGTTTCTGGATCGTGTTTTTCAAAAATCGCACCCGATGCATGCGCACCAGCAACATTAAAATATCGTAATGCGACCGCCGACAGTCCATGTGCTACACCATACCAGAAAATCATTTGTTCCATTGCTAATTTGGTTTGTCCGTAAGCATTGGTCGGAACTGTAGGTACATCTTCAGTAATTTTCTCAACATCAACATTACCATAAGTCGCAGCGGTCGAAGAAAAAACAATTTTTTTAACATCACAATAAGCCATTGCTGATAATAAAACATTTGTTGCAGCGACATTGTTTTCGTAGTATTTGTACGGGTTGGTCATACTTTCGCCAACTAATGAATAAGCGGCGAAATGGATTACACCGTCAACTTTTTCGATTTGTAATACGTCTGTCATAAAACGATAATCACCGATATTTCCATAATAAAATTTGGCTTCTGGATGAACATCACATTTGTGACCAGTTACTAAATTATCAACAACTACAACATCATGTCCTTGCTCTATTAAAGCATAAACGGTATGTGATCCAATATAACCAGCACCACCTGTTACTAAAACTTTCATTTTTACTCCCCCTTTCGAGCGGTTTTTTGTTTTACTAAAACACAAGATTAGATTATATCAAAATGTTGAAATGCTTGTCTATTAGAGTATTATCATGTTTTGATAGAATCCTTATCCAGTTCTAGTGAAACTTACCTCGTTACCCCCACTACCATTTACCACCATCGACTCTCAATTCAAAATGGCGTTTGGTGGTTCCTAGCTTTAAAAGCAATCAGGTATTTTTGCGTGTTTGGTACTATAATGTTGTTATAACCTTTCACTTGTAGTCTATTTTTTAACCTTTACGTATCCCACGGTAGCTACGTCGCAATTCTCGTCCTCTTAATGGTTTATTTTGTTGTTTTGGTAGCTTATTAGCAGCCATTTCTGCTGACCGACCGATAATATTCTCGTGAATAATGAACATTCTGTTATCTAATGCGGCAATTTCATCCGCACAAACAACGAGTTCATTACTAAGATGCTCTGGAATGTCACCAGCATATTTGTACTGCGCTTCGTGTTCCAGCGTCGCCCAGAAATTCATTGCTTCGGTACGAATTTGCACTTCGATTGCGACATTTTCAACTTTCCCAGAATAGAATACTGGGATTTCGAGCATCAAGTGGTAACTACGATAGCCACTTGGTTTAGGGTGTTGCATATAGTCTTTTTCGTCGCGAATATTAATATCTGGCATCGTTTTAAGGAGCTTAACCAGTTGATAAATATCGCGCGTGTAAGGACAAATAATCCGAATCCCAGCGATATCAGAAATATGGTCACGCGCACTTAGAGCGGTGATTTCTTTACCTAACCGTTGCAGTTTTTCAGCGATACTTTCTGGTGCTTTAATCCGCCCCCGAATATAATCAATTGGGTTACTTTCGTGAAAATTCTCAAAATCCTCGTGCAAAATCGTCAGCTTCGTTAATAAGGTACGATAGCCCCACTCATAAATCAACAACAATTCCTTTAACTTCGCAAATTCTTCACTACTAAAACGAATAGCCATTTTACATCAATTCCTTTTTGAAATTATCAAAACATTTTTAGACAACGAGTGCTGCCCCAGTTTGCTATTGTGGTCGCTGGTCTGACGGGTGCGCCACGCAAATGGTCATGAATCACGACTAACTCGCCATCTTTAGTCATGTGAATATCAAATTCCATCTCGTCAACACCCACTTCGATTGCTTTTTGAATGATAACATTGAATTCTCTGGATAAGTTCCTTTTGCGCCACGGTGTCCATATATCTTCCCATAGTAAAACACTCCTTATCTAAATCTAACTAGTTTTAGTATATAACAAAACCGTTAGTTTTTCAATTAAAAATCTTGTTTTAATAGTCAGTTTACATTATAATGAGAAAATATGTTATAATAAAACAGATAGTCGGCGCAAGACGGTCGACCCAAAGGATTTTAAAATGAAATTATTTAAACTTTTAACTTCGCGCTTGATGATTATCGTTTATTTGATTGTGGTACAGATTGCGTTATTGCTCGGGGTAGCGATTTCGGTGATGATGCAGTTTCCGCTGTTTTACTGGTCAAGTATTGCGTTGTCGCTCGTTGTTGTTTTGGCGTTAATTAAAAAAGATAAGCCAGCCGCGTTTAAGTTGACGTGGATTATTGTCGTGGGGATGGTTTTACCGATTGGTGGGATGGTTTATTTATTGTTTGGAGATAAACGACCAACGCGCAAGGTTGCTAAGTACATCGAGGAACATGCTTTGATTGCGAAATACCTCGAGCTGAACAAGGAGCCAAGTGAGGTTAGAGCAGAAAATTGTGGGCGGATGTCAAGCCTGTTTTCGTATATTCGTAACGTTTCGTCATATCATGCTTATAAAAACACGGCAATTGATTATTACGGGATGGGCGAGGACATGTTCTCGGCGCTGTTAGATGATTTGAGCAAGGCTGAAAAATTTATTTTTCTGGAGTATTTTATCATTAAAGACAGCTTGATGTGGGGACAAATTGCCGAGATTCTCATTTGGAAAGCCGCCCAAGGCGTGGATGTTCGGTTAATCATTGATGATTTCGGGTCAATGGCTTTATTTACCAACCGTTATATTCGACGGCTGCGAGTTCGCGGAATTAAGATTGTTCGGTTTAATCCGTTACGACCAAAACTGTTGATGTTCATGAACAATCGTGATCACCGTAAGATTATTGTGATTGATGGACATACTGCTTATAATGGTGGAACCAATATTGCCGATGAATATATTAACATTAAATCGCGTTTTGGTATTTGGAAAGACACAGGGGTTCGTTTGCGAGGTGAAGCCGTGTGGAGCTTCACATTGATGTTCATCGAGATGTGGGACATTTTCTGTCGCGAAGGTGAGTGGATTAGTGACTACGAGTTCTATCGATATGATGGTACCGTTGAAGTTGAGAGTGACGGGATTATCTTGCCATATGGTGATTCACCGCTCGATAGCGAACAACTCGGCGAAAATGTTTATATCGATCTGTTGAACCAATCCCAAGATTACGTTTATATCTTCACGCCATACTTGATTATCAGTGAAAATATGATTTCGGCGTTGAAAATGGCTGCGAAACGTGGTGTTGATGTTAGGTTGGTTACACCAGGAATTCCAGATAAAAAATTGGTCTTCCGATTGACCCGATCTTATTATCGCTTTTTACTTGAAGCCAGCGTGAAAATTTATGAATACACACCAGGGTTCATGCACGCTAAAAGCTTTGTTTGTGATGATAAGTTGGCAATCGTTGGAACGATTAATCTCGATTATCGCAGCTTATATCTCCATTTTGAATGTGCAACATTGATTTACAACGCGAAAGTAATTAAAGAAATCAAAAACGACGCGTTAGAATCGATTGCGCTTAGTCGCGAAGTCCCTGTTATTGCAAAGGGTCGTAAAACAATCATTGGTGCTTTCATTGATGCAATATTACATTTATTAGCACCTTTGATGTGAGTAGTTACTTTATTTTTAATGCATTTGTGCGATGGCTGAATGCATTTTTTGTTTTTGAGAATGACAAATAAACAAACAGGTTAGGTTGGAGTTGCGTATATTATAATTGTACAATAATGAAGCAAAAGGAGTAAAACATATGAAAATGAAAAATTGTGTTTTTTATGATGAATGCAACTTTGATGATGATTCTTGTTTTGATGAGTGTAATTGTGATTGTTGCCCATCTCAAGACCCTCAATGTTGCTGTGGATGTTGCAAGGGTGAGAAAGGTGATCCTGGACCTCGTGGACCACGAGGTTACCGAGGGGAACGCGGCGAGCAAGGAATACCTGGGGAACGCGGAGAACCTGGAGAACGCGGAGAACCTGGAGAACGCGGAGAACCTGGGGAACGAGGAGAACCTGGCGAGCAAGGAATACCTGGGGAACGAGGAGAACCTGGGGAACGTGGTGAACCTGGGGAACGAGGAGAACCTGGAGAACGTGGAGAACCTGGAGAACGTGGAGAACCTGGAGAACGTGGAGAACCTGGCGAGCAAGGAATACCTGGAGAACGTGGAGAACCTGGCGAGCAAGGAATACCTGGGGAACGTGGTGAACCTGGCGAGCAAGGAATACCTGGGGAACGTGGTGAACCTGGCGAGCAAGGAATACCTGGGGAACAAGGAGAACCTGGCGAGCAAGGATTACCTGGGGAACGTGGTGAACCTGGCGAGCAAGGATTACCTGGGGAACAAGGAGAACCTGGCGAGCAAGGATTACCTGGGGAACGTGGTGAACCTGGCGAGCAAGGATTACCTGGGGAACGTGGTGAACCTGGCGAGCAAGGATTACCTGGGGAACGTGGTGAACCTGGGCAAGATGGCGAACGTGGACCTGCTGGACCTCAAGGGCCGGCTGGATTTTTACCTGACTATTTAAGAATCTATGGATCACTTGCTTTAAAAGAACACATCTATGTAAACCATGATCATGTAATATTCAATACCGAAGGCGACAAACACGGAACTTCTATACAATGGTCAAACACCGACCCAACTGAAATTAGATTAGAATCTAACAAAGCCTACCTAGCAATATTCGAAACAGCAGTAGCACCTATAAGATGTAGACCTAATGACGAGCCTATAGAAGATTATGAAGAACCTGTCAATGCCGAGATGGATGCCCTCGGTGATGTCACAATCGGAATTTTCCTAAATGGTGAACTCATCGGCGGTTCAGGAATTGCTGCAACATTAAATAGAAGTGAAGACCAAGGAAGTGTCGGGAACTCAGTAAGTTCATCAGCAATATTCAAAACTCCAACCACAGACAATAACATCCTAACAATCAGATTTGGCGAAACTAAAGACACCTACATATACGGTCCAATCTTAAACATATTAGCACTAAGCTAACAGACAAAATCTTGAAAAAATGAAATACGGTGATTAGCATAAAATATCAAAAACGAAAAAGCCCGCGGGCTTTTTTTAAATTTCTGCAACAACTTCTGATATGCTAAACTGATTTTGTACAATCGGCGTGATTACCGCAGTAAATAATGAAGTAACCATCGTCAAGACCATTATCACAACAAATTGCCTTGCATAATTTTTAAAGTGTCGTTTTAATAAATCATACTTTTTGAGCATTACACTTTTAACAACTAAATAAGCAAACCTAATACTAAAATACGCGCTCAAAACGGTCGTTGCAATAATTAGTAAATACTGAATCAACCATAGTACCAAAACCCCGAAGCTCGCTTCCTGTACCAAAACAGCAATATTAAAACCAGCACTCACCCCGCGCACAAAAATCAGAAAAATATTCACCAGATTACCAATGACCGTCAGACCCATCGTCCAAATCGTAAATTGATATAAAAACTGTTGCCAAAAGATTTGTAAAAACGACAAACTGTCACCCGTCGCCAAATAGTCCATCAACTCAGCTTGCATCGACGGCGATTGGCGCACATACATCACCGCACCGACAAGATCGCCAATCAAAATTACTGCGAGAATTCCGATAATAATTGTCATACTCGTAATTTCATTTTTTTTCGTTCGTTGTCGCTGATGTTTCATATCATGATCCCCCTGCTATCGCTATCAATTATTTAATCAAGCTTATGCGACCACAAGTAAAAAGAGAACCAGCGATGAGTAGCTAGTTCTCCACATTGATAATTTTTTGTTTTATTAAAACAAGATAAATAATCAATTAAACACCATGACAAAGCCAGCAGTATTAACACCAAGAGCATAATCTGTTAGTTTATGATACGCTACTGCCGCATCATGTGTTTGGTCGAAGATATTTTCCATAATTGATTTCAGTTTTACGTCAATTTCCGCAAATGTCCATTTTATCCAAGCACTATTTTGGCCATTTCCAATTGTGACGTTGCTGCATTTGCCGCTTTCTCTGGGGCAAATAACACAGCGCGCTGTTGTAGATAATGGGTTGCTTCAATTGTTGTCGGCATATTTGCACTTTCTGCAACGGCTTTACAACCAGTTGCAACAAGCATCTTCGCATCGGCAAGATGGAGCTCATTTGGGGTTGCACAAGGTAAAAAGCAACATTAACGACTACTTCCCAAATATTACCGCCAGCAACGTATTTAACATTACGTTTTGTTACAATTCTACCTTTGTTCTGATTATTTTCTCAATTCTTGCTGTAATTTTGGTAAAACTTCCTGCAACGCTTTAGTGGTAGCCCTGCTCGCAACCAAATTATGATAGGTAAAAAAGACAAATCCTGATACGTTAGTTAGAGTTCTGGCGTACTGTAGTTGATGCAAAATTTCTTCCGCCTTTGGCCACATCTGATCTTCTTCGTATAAATATAATCCAAGCCCGAGGTAGAGCTTAACCTTTGTCCCAGCAACAATATCATTCCACCATTTTGCGACAACATCAAACGGGGAAATTTTGTTGTCAAATTCCCAGTAAACCTGTGGCACTACATAATCCAGCCATCCCGCTTCAATCCAGAATTTCGTATTGACCCATTCTTCAAGCGACGAAAGTTGCTGCGACGAAGTTGGCGAACCACCTGGCGTCTGCTCTGAACTCGACCAAATTCCAAACGGGCTGATTCCAAATTCAACTTGCGTTTTGTTAGTTCGATTAAAACGCTGAATTTCCTGATGTAATTGATAAACGAGCGCGTTAATATTCGCCTCGCGCCATTCGTCAATTGTCTGCTCCTCGCTAACACGGTATTTTTGGTAGGTACTCTCATCAGGTGCAACATTAGCAAAAGTCACCGTTTCCCCCGCTTTGATATACGGATACGGGTAAAAAAAGTCATCCAAAATAATGGCGTCTATGTTGTAGTTTTTTAAGATTTCTGCGACCGTTTCAACGATGAATTCATTAACCGCAGGCACGCCTGGGTTAAGATAAAGCTCCCCATTATAAAAATAAACCCAATTAGTGTGATGATTGGCATAATGGTCAGGGGTTAATCTAGCGAAAGCTTCTTCTTGAGTCGCCGATTTATTGTTCGATGGAGACAAACGATACGGGTTCAACCAAGCATGGAATTCTATGCCAACATCATGAGTAGCTTCGATCATATAAGCGACTGGATCAAAGTCAGCCACCCTAGGTGCTACGCCTTGTTTTCCAGTTAAATACTGACTCCATGGATTAATGGTGGATGGATAAAACGCATCACCTTCTGGTCGCACTTGGAAAAATAAAGCATTCAGATTGAATTGCTTACAAGTATCTAGGATCGACTGAAATTCCAACTTAAACAAGTCAACATTAAAACCATTCTCAAAGACCGCTGGACTTGGAAAGTCATTATTCCTAACCGTCGTAACCCAGACACCCCGTAATTCTGTTGGTGCGGACTGTCGATACGAGTTTCGTTTTGCTCGATTCTCCCGACAAAGGCTACGTTCTTCGTCACTTGACTTTCCTAAAACGTCAAAACACTTACTGTTTTGATATGTAAAAAGCATATAATCACCTCTTTTATAGATAAAGCAATTATATGCTATTAAAACAAATTTTACGACTAGATTTCTTTTGAAATACTGCGGGCAATCAGTAGATTCCCAACAGCAAGAAACGCCGAAAACATAAAGACCCACCATGGTCCCCAATTATGCCAAATGAAACCGCCGAGTAAGGCGCTACTAATTCCGACAATATGGTCAAGTGACATCCCGACCGCAAGGGTTGGTGTGACATCTTCATCACTTTGGGCAATCTGACGTACATAAATACTCCGTACCATCCCCAGATGAGCAACTACACGGTCGAAAATGTTGACAACGATGGCAAACCCAAGAATCACCACCCCAGCGAAAACTTGATTAACAACGCCAAAGCTAATAACACCGTAGCCTAGATACAAGATGAGAAACCCGATCGCTTCAATCATCAAGACTTTCCCAGTACCAATTTTATCGATGAACTTACCAATTTGTGGTAAGAGGAAAATCCCGATTCCCGCCCCCGCAACCATCAAGAGTGCCATGTAATCGGCACCGAAATCCAGCAACTCAATCAAAACCCAAGGACCAAAAACAAACATGATTTGCTTACGACCGCCGAATAAGAATGCCATGATATAGAATTTGATGTAGGCTTTTTTGAATACTAACCGCGGTTTCCCCTTGATGTCTTCGGTCAACCGCAAAAGATAAATTAACAAAACGGTAACAATAATCAACAACACCCCCGCGATGATGAATGGGCTAATAATTCGGGTTGTGAAAGAAAAAATGCCAAAATTAAACCCAAAAAAGACGATTAATCCAGCGAGGAGCGAAGTTGTTGTGCGGACACTATTAAAACGTCCGAGAGCTTTTCCTGCCTCATTTTTACTCGCAAGTGACATCCCAATCCCATCATACAACGGGATAAACATGTGCATCCCGAGCGAGTTGATGAAGAGAAAAATCAGCATCACTTCAAATGTCGGGTCAAGTAATCCCATCGCAAAAATCCCGAAAATCATTAACAGTTGCGCGATAATTCCAAGTTTGATATTACCCAAAAACGCCAGCCCCGCCAGTAAAAACATCGCAATAATTCCCGGCGTCTCTCGTGGCACCTCAATCAAACCCCGCTGAAAAGCACTCGCATTAAACGCATCTCGAAAATAATTCGAATAAATATTATCCGAAAGCCCAAACGCCAACCCCAGTAATGCCGCAATCGCAACATAAACGATAATCGCGCGTTTTGGATTATGGACTGTTTCAGTAGTTTGCTTAATTTCTTTTTCCATTTTTTTAACCTTCTTTACAATGATTTCCCCGATGACAGTAAAAAGAATAATCCCCAAGTACGATAATGCCCACAAAGACCACCAGTTATTTTGTAACCCACCACCTGGATCAAAGTGGTCAACACTAAAAATTGTTCCAAAGAAAAAACTGACTGGATAACCCACAACCGCTACAACCGCTAACCTCTTCTGTAAAAACATGACCGCCAAGAAAACAGTAATACTCACCAAAACTAACATCACCACACTCCACTGCCGATTACCATGAATTTCCCAAATCAAATATTGCATTCCAATAAACATAATTACTAAAACCACAAACATTAAAACTCCTAGTCGTGATCATGATAATTGTCGTTTTTCCATAATAAAACAGCTCATTGTTTTCACAACAAGCTGTCAATTTTATTAAGGGCGCCAACGACCTTGTGAATCTAGGTTATAGCGGTTTCCACCAACTTGGATTGTTCCAGTTCGCATTACACCATGTGCAAGTGCATTTGTATGACCTGGTTGACCACTAGTCGGATTTAAGAAGAACCAATTTGACCCAACTCGAACCCAACCATCACGCATTCTACCATGCGGTACACTTGCATCATGACCTGGTTGACCACTACGGGGATTCAAGAAGAACCAACGATTACTGATTGAAACCCAACCTTCGCGCATTACACCTCGTTCAAGATTTGTTGCATGACCAGCACGACCACGAGCAGGGTTAAAATAATACCACTGATTATTAATTAAGACCCATCCGTCAAACATTGCACCATGAGCACGCCCAGCACGGTTACCTGGTTGACCAGGAAGTGGGTTTAAGAAAAATCTTTGATTACCAAGTGTCAACCAACCATCGAGCATTCTACCAACTGGCAAACTTGTATTATGTCCAGGCTGACCAGCTTGTGGGTTTAAGAAGTACCATTGAGCACCACTTCGTACCCACCCAGTTTGACGTTGACCATTTGCACCATAAAAATACCATTGATTTGCAGTTTGAGCCTGTTGCCAACCACTATTTGTTGTTCCAGATGGATTTTGACCTGGCGGTGTTTGTATTGGGTCATAGGTTTGTAAATTAGATGTTTGTACATTGATAAAGTTTGCTGATACCCAACCATATGAATTAGAGCGAATTAATAACCAACTTCCATCTGCATTTGTACCAACAACCGTAACACTCGCATTGTTTTGAAGTGTATCAATAATATTACCATTTACAGGAGTAGCTCTTACATTTAAAACCCCACCTGAGTTTATATTTATTACTCGAGAAACAACTGGTACAACACGTCGGTTTGGCTGAGCAACACCTACTGGTAAACTTAAACCTGGTGTAGTTTGATTGTTATTATTATTGTTGTTGTTATTGTTAATATCTCCTGTATTGGTATTTCCAGGTGGTGGCGTTAATGGCTGTTGTGCAGGAGTTGCAGCCCCAGTTAGCCAAACATCACTATTTTGAATATAACCAATCGCCGTCTGACGGTTAAATAAATTATTATTATAGCGGGCATTAGTACGTGCATCACAAGTATTCTGCGCAGTAATTGTACATCCATCAGGTCTTGCTACAGCACCATTAACAATTGAAGTATCAGTTACAACTTGTAGTCGATTGTTAGTTCCGGTTCCCGTAACTAAGAATGGGAAAAATCGGAAATTAGCTCTGTTAGCTGTGTACAATGTACCACCATTTGCATTCTGAACAGCAACTCCACCTGTATTTTGTCGAACTGAAATTTGTTCACGGTTAATATCACGTTCTGCTGCTGGTCGATGACTATCAATTCTAAACGCCCAACCAGCAATTTTTTGACCCCAATATGGATCAGTTGCATAACGAACGTTCATGCCACTGCCTTTATGACCTGCATGTGGACCAGCATTACGCCAGTCATTGTGCCATAAATATCCACGTGATAACCAACCACGTGCTAAACTGTTAATCGAAGCCGCTGGTGATGGAAACCAATTTGCACTTTGTGATGGCGTTGCATCAAAAGCTCCAAGACCAAAAAGGTTATTGTTGTTTCGCGCAATTGCACTTGTACCACCAGCACCCTCATGCATTGCTTTTGCATACATTAGTATTGCATTAATACCATAACGATTTTGTGCATCAACAAATGCTTGTCCTTGGTTACGCATTACACTAGTAGTTGTATTAAGTGTATGCCAACGACTGCCTGTACGAGGGTTAACATTCGGATTTACTAAGAAACTATCTAACTGAGCAGCCGTAACCGTTGAGTGACTTCTAAATGATAAATATTGGAAATAGTTGAAAAATGGATTACCAGCATTAATCGCTCCAGATCCATCTTCACGAATGTGACGAGGATTAGCATAGAAGAATACGCCATCAAAGCTATAAAATCTTGCACCGTGCAGTTCAGGTTCATTCATCCATGCTGGTGCTGGACCAGTTAAAAACTGAACAAAAGGATTCGCACCAAATGCAGTACCAACGTTACTAGTTAAGACACGATATAAATGACCATCACGATTCACATAATGTGAAACCGAACCAACACCACCATTAGCAGGATTGTTCGGGTAATTATTAAAAGGCACAAATTGCGCATTTGCTCTAACCTGGAAAGTAGTGCTTTGAGTTACACCATTATGACGGAGTGCATTGACAGTAATGTTACGTGGTGCTAATGTATCAACACGGTTTACATAACCAACCATTCCAGCAATTAGAATCCGATAACGTTGACCATTTGCCGAAGTCCCTAAGAACAAGGCATCGCGCCCGTAACGACCATTGATACCGACAAACTCAGCACCTGTTGCCGTTGTAAATACACGATGGTAAATTGTTCCAGCGTTAAATGCTGCCGCCCGAGCGTTTGGAACTGTAATCCAGTTCTGACCACCCGTAACACATCTTCCATTTCCATTCGGATTAAAGTTAAGGCAAACATATCCTGGATATCTTGGATCATTTCCCCCAACTGGTTCTAGTACAAGTTGTACCAATCCAGAACCTGGTGCAGATGCTGTTCCACTCATTGGCATAATCGGCAGAAAAACTTCGTCTTCATCAATATAAGGCAACATATCATCAGCAAACCGCATTTCAGGAATATACCCTGCATATGCTGGTTGCAACGTTGTACTACTTGCCAGTGCAGAATCTTGTGCAAAACCGAAGTCGATATCAAGATCTAAATCAATAAGACCCAAATCAATGTCGGCTCCATTATCATTTGTATCATTCGCAAGCGCAATTGATGACACTGGCATAACCAGTTGTAATACCACCATTGCTATTGACAAAAATACTTTTAAATACTTACCAAAACGGTTCATTAGAATTCCTCCATCACTACTATTTACATTTGTTAACAACTTTGTTAAAAATTTGTTAACAACTTCTTACATTATAACACATTTTATCTTGAAAAGGTAGCTTTTTCGCTGATTTTTGGGCAATTTTTGGACAATTTTCCGCAAATTATACAAAGAATATATGAAAAATCTGTTTTATTTTGTTTGTGTGAACGTTTTCATCAGATTTTTCACGAAATTTGTCGCCTTTTTTGCGTATTTAATAAGTGAGGAGTATTTAATAAATCCAGACAATGAGCTCAATTTAAAATATTAATTACGATTGTCTACCCAAGAGGACTTCGTGAACTTGCGAATGATTATGTAAGGTCTGCCTTAGTGAGCTGTGCGAACTTTAGACAGACTGTATACAACAGGAACTTCACAACATAGGAGTGATTAGTTACCACTGAGTCCTTACTAACGAAGAAATGAGGTGGTCAAAATGGCAATATATCTATTAATTTTTTTCCTAGGGTCAAGCGTTGCATCATTTTTAAATGTTGTCGCACGATCAGTTCCTCTAAATCAAAACTGGTGGTTGCGACGTTCAGCCTGCCCAAATTGTAAGACGATTTTACAGCCATGGCAGCTAATTCCAGTAATTTCTTATCTTGTACAAAATGGTCAATGCATGAAATGTTATGTAAAAATTTCGCTTTCGTATTTAATGGTGGAAATTGCTGGCGGTATCCTGTTTACACTCCCCCTACTCCTCCCCCCCTCTACCCGTTTGCAAGCGTGGTTGTTTCTGTTGTTGCTAATTACTGTTACGCTAACAGACCTTTACTATCGACTGGTTCCTAACAAAATCCTCACTGCTTTCGGCTTCCTATTATTTCTGTTGCAACCACAAATCGTTTCTGCTCTGACAGGATTTTTATTTTTCTACGGGACAGCGATCCTTGGTAGACTGTTGTGGAGAAAAGAAACCATCGGTGGTGGTGATATTAAGCTTTACTTTGTCATCGGACTAGTTTTACCGATTCAATCATTACTATTATCAATTGTTTTCGCATCAGGTTTGGCTTTATTTTACGTTTTAGTAAATCGCCACGACAAAAAACAGGAAATCCCGTTTGTGCCGTTCATTGCGGCGGGTTCCCTGCTTTCATATCTGTTGATGATTATTTCTTAATTGCTTTCATATCAAAGATTTTTGATGCATCAGCTGTTTGTTTTAAGATTGATCTTAGTTCTTTTAGCTCTGATTTTGTTAATAGACGGTTTTTGTATAAAATTTCTTTTGAGCCATCACTAGTAACTTTCACCAAATACTTTAACATATGTTGAATGTCAAGTTTTTGGTGCAGTGCTTTCATGCGAATAATTTCTTCCTCAACATTATACGCATCCTCGCGTGCTTCTGTGATGATGTTTTGTGGGAATTCATATTTATCGCCGAATTTTGGAATTTCTTTTTGACCAAGTAAATAATTAATACTCACGCCAAAATAGTTTGCAACTTTTTGTAAGTAAGCAACACTCGGTGATGAATGTGACCATTTTGAAACTAATCCGTTACCGAATCCGTTGTCACGTTCGAGTCTGCGCATTGAAATTCCGTTTTCTTTACACAGTGCACGAATACGTAAGACTAAATCTGATTCTTCTCGTTCATGATACTTTGCCACGGGCGTTCTACTCCTTTTGGCACTTTTTTTCTACAAAGTGTTGACAACCCGTTTTGAATGAGGTATAATGCAAATTGTAGAAAAAAATATTTGCCATGATATTTTTTGTTTCTATAGTTTTTGTTTTTCATCGTTAAGCGTAGTTAAATTTGCCCTTTAACTATGCTTTTTTTCGACTACTAAATTTTATAATACGTCATTTTTCTACAAATGTCAATTGTTTTCTTACTAAAACAACATAAAAACAGTAAAAAACCGCTTAAAACCCTTGTATCACGGGTTGAAAACGGTTGTTAAGGCGTTTCAAAGGACAAAACCTTTGGAAATGCAATGCTATGCTACTTTCCCGACATACTCTTTGTCCCACTAATATTATAAAAGCCCTAAAACATAAGGTCCAAAGATTAAGGCGCCAATGATGAAAGCGACAATTGATGCAATCAGAACAGCACCAGCGGCAACGTCTTTGGCGATTAAAGCTAGGATGTGATATTTTTCGGTCAGTAGATCAACGACTTTTTCAATAGCAGTGTTAATCATTTCCAGGGTCACAACCAAAGTAATTATTAATAGCAAGATTGCCCATTCAAGACGGCTGATATTGTAAAAGAAACCAAAAGCAATTGCAATTAAACCGATTAGGTAATGAATTTTTAAATTGCGACAGAGAATAAGAGCCTTAAAAACCCCTGATATTGCATATTTGAATGATCTTCGTAGAGCTTTGAGTGAATGATTTTCTTTAACGTCGGATATCTTGGCCACTTAAAATCGCCTCCTGTTTATCAAACATTTCTTTTTCGCTCTCATCGTCGAGATGATCATAACCAAGCAGATGTAAAAATCCGTGTACAGCTAAAAATGACAATTCGCGAACTTCCCCATGACCATATTCATAAGCTTGTTCCAGCATTTTGTCTAGTGAGATAAAGACATCACCCAAATTTTTTCGACCTGTGAATAGCGGTTCATCCTGGGCTTCAAAGGTCAAAACATCAGTGGCATAGTCTTTTTCTCGGTATTGCTTGTTTAATTCTTGGATTTTGGCATTGTCAATAAAGATGTAGTTGCAACTCATCCGTCCTGAAAGACCCTCATAGTTAAAAGCCTCTTTGACAATGTTGGTAACCACTAATTTGTAGATTTCGACATCAGTGTCGGTTTCGTTGTAAAAATTGATATTAATCATAGATATTCACCTTTTGGTACTTAGAATCAATAGGAACTAACCATTCGCAAGCTCATGGATCACCGAGATTCGTCAATCGTAATGAGTTCAATAAATTTCACTCAGCTCGTTGTCTAATCATCGTTGGAATCTTCCTGTATTACCTTTATAATCGTCATCGTCCTTATCAGCGACGGTATAGCGTTCGATGATTTTCTGAACAAGTGGATGGCGGACTACATCAACGCTGTCAAACTGAACAAAGTCAATGCCGTCGACATCTTTTAGGACTTCTGCCACATGAACGAGTCCACTAGTAATTCGTTTTGGTAAGTCAATTTGGGTAATATCACCAGTAACGACCATCTTCGCATTTTCGCCCAGACGGGTTAAGAACATTTTCATCTGCTCTTTTGTGGTATTTTGTGCTTCATCAAGAATAACATATGCATTATCGAGGGTTCGACCACGCATATAAGCCAGTGGGGCGATTTCAATTTGTCCACGAGCAGTCATTTTTTCGGTAACTTCTTGACCTAGTACATCATTGAGCGCATCGTAAAGCGGTCGTAAATATGGGTCGACTTTTTCTTTAAGGTCACCTGGTAAGAATCCAAGGCTCTCCCCGGCTTCAACGACTGGTCTCGTGATGACAATTCGCTCAAATTCACCTTTTTTCATTAACATCACACCAATGACAACAGCAAGGTAAGTTTTACCACAACCAGCAGGACCAATTCCAAATACTAAATCGCTCTTCCCAATTTTCGCGAAATATTCCCGTTGATTTAGTGTCTTTGCATAAATTGATTTTCCTTTTTGCGTTTTGGTAATTTCTTTCCGAGCATCAACAACTTCTCTCAATTTCTCGCTCGAATTGTCTGTTTCGCTACCAGCTTTTAGTAGGTAATTGATGTCATTTGCGGTAATTTCTTGCCCTTTACGAAATAACGTTCTTAATGATTCGATAAGCGCAGCAATATTTCTCATAAGTCTCGCATCCTCAGGGATGCGAGATGAAACCTGAGCCCCAGTTGTCAAATCAAAATCTTTTAAAATATGTAATTCGTCGCCACGTAAAATGATTTCCGTACCAAAATGACGTTCTAATAACGCCAGATTTTCTTCATTGATACCGAAGATTTCATTCAACTCACCGACTGATGTATTTTCGATTTTGTATTTCAAATCAGCATCTCCTTATCTGTGATGAATGGCATTCAATCCTAGCCAATTTACGCATCTGACCAAGATGAACGAAGTGAATCGCTGGTCAAAACCGACAGTCACAGCTTCTTTGGAAGAATGATCAATATGGAAACCATGACATTGGCGTAGTCAAAATATGCAACCACAATTCCTTAGTTCAATGTAGTAGCAATATTTTCGCGCACTGTTGCTAAATAAACCAACCGTACCATGTCGTTTGATTCAATCAAGTTCAAGAATTCAAGTTCAAGTAGTTCAAAATCCCCGTCCAAGCGGTGTGCTAATTGCCCCTCAATCAATTCGTCCGCCTGTTCACGGACTGCTTCAATTTCGTTTGTTAGTATTATATCACTCTTTTCGTAATAATGCACGCGTTCTAGTGTAATTGGTGCAATATTAAATAACGAAAGTGGATTAAAAATGCTGTTGCGTTCGCTGAAATCGGTATAATCAACTGCTGTTCCCCAAACCCTGATGCGAGTGTTACCAAAATTCAAAAACAAATTGCTATGACCGCTACCAGTGACCATCCGAACCGCATACTCACGCGGAAATTCGATTGATATTTCATACCAAACATTTGCATAGACGATACCAGTTGCACTTCCCTCAATTGGAGCAAAATCCGTACCGAAGCCTGTTGGTGTGTAGCAAGAAATTAGTGGTTCACCGATATCCACTACTTGGTCGATTTCTACTAAAACACGACATCCTTTCGCATTAACTTCAGTTACAACCCCGCTGACACGTGCATAAATTGTATCAATTTGTTTACCAGAACTTTCTGGTTCGGTAACCTGGGTATCGAAAATATTAATGACGAGACGACTCCCAACGACTTGAATGTCAATCCAAATATAATCGTGAAAAGCAGCGGCGATATTGCCCGCTAATTCGTCGTTGTTACTATGAAAAAAGGCTAACGGACCAACTTGTAAAAAATGTGGCTCGATGATTTCTCCTACTAATGCCACTTCCTCAGGAATCAGGTTACCACGTATTTCATAGTCAATTGTAATGAATTGAATTGCGACTAGCAATAACGACCAAACGAGAGCAACTGGTAAAATAAATTTACCAATAGTACGATAAATTGATTGATGACCGATGACTTCAGTATTTTGAAGTGCACCCCGACGAATAGTAATAATATACCCCTCTTCGACCTTTCTGACACGGTAAATCCGTACTTTTTTAGTACGCAGATGGACAATTTCTGATAGGTTGTTGACATGGACTTTGACTTTGGGAATAAGTAATTGTAGCCAATTATTATTCATCGGCTTCCCCTCCCGCATTACGACTGTCGATAAAGAAACTCGTTATCCGCCCGCCTTCAACTTTTACATAAGTGTCGCCATATTCCTTGACTTGCAAGTCCACACCATAAATTTTGTATAAGGTACCACCAGCCGTGCGTAAAAAGCATTTATCATCCGTTAAATACTCAATATTACAAAAAGTTTTTACTAAAACAATCCGATCACGCACAATTTCTACACTCGCAAGTGATCTTGCCCCGAACACCAAATCTTCAATTTTATCAATAACACCCATATTAAAACCCCCTTGTTACTCATAGTTAATTCTATGAAAAACAGGAAGATTTATGAGTGGAAATGTTTTGATATTAAAATAAATTAAATCTTATTTTTTCTTTGTTTTGTTCATTCCCTACTCTTTTCTACGCTATTGCTAAAACAAATTACATTTTCATTGAAACAGGAAGATGTTATAATAATTGCTTTCGATAAATTCAACTTTCGTTGGATTTTAATACAACATTAGGCATACATATTAATTTCGGTCATATGTGAATATAACCCCGCTCGTTCGACCAACTCGTCGTGCGTACCAATATCTTCAATCCGCCCTTCGTTAAGGACGATAATTTTATGCGCTTTTTTGATGGTTGATAAACGATGGGCAATAATAACAGTGGTACGGTTTTGCATCACACCATCAAGGGCTTCGCGGATTTGCTTTTCGGTTTCAACGTCAACGGCTGCGGTTGCTTCATCAAGAATTAGAATTGGTTTATTACGTAAAACCGCTCTGGCGATTGAAACACGTTGTTTTTGACCACCTGATAGGCGCGTCCCACGTTCACCGATGATGGTATCGTAGCTTTCGTCGAGCTGTGCGATGAAATCATCAGCGCGCGCGAGCTTGGAGGCTGCGATAACTTCTTCTCGCGTTGCATCTGGTCGACCATAAGCGATATTCGCTGCTAGTGTGTCATTGAATAAGAAAACATCTTGCATTACGTTACTCATCGCATCACGGAGACTTGAAAGTGTCACATCGCGTAAATCGTGACCGTCAATGGTAACCCGCCCAGCGACTGGATCGTAAAATCGGTTAAGGAGGTTGATAAAAGTGGTTTTTCCAACCCCAGTCGGACCGACGATTGCGACCACTTCGCCTGGTTTTATCTCAACATTTATGTGACCAAGGACGCTGTTTCCTTCAATGTAGTGGAAGTTTACGTTCTCGAAGCGGATATGCCCTTTTACATCGGTCAAGACAATAGCATCTTCCTTATCAGTAATATCTTCTGGGGCGTCAAGGATTTCAAAAACGCGTTCGGCACCAGCAATTGAGGTTTGGAGGTCTTCGTTTAACCTTGCTAACGCAGCGATTGGTTGGTAGAAAATCCCGAGATACATAATGAATGCGACGATGTCGGCGACTTCGACATGATCAAATAAGACCATATGACCACCATAAGCGATGACAATCACGGTTCCGATACTTGATAGATATTGCACGGCACTACCGTAGACCGCTTTTAATTTTAATGCATCCAAATTCGCAACTGCATATTTACGCGCATTCCTTTCAATTTTTGCCGTTTCTTGTTCATGCTGATTGAAAACTTGAATTTCTTTCATGCCAGAAATATTATCTTGTAGATTTGCATTGAGTTCACCCAGGATCACTTGGACTTTCCGGAAAATTGGGAGGGCAAATTTGACGAAGATGATTGAAAGAATTAGTAGGAATGGTATCGTGAGAAGACTTAGAAGTGCTAAGCGGAAATTAATTATAAATAACACAATTGCGACCCCGAAGATGATCACAAAATTGGCGATGATATCAGGTATTACATGGGCAATTAACAACTCAAGATGACGTGTATCGTTGATAACCCGTGACATAATCTCGCCCGTCTGCTTGTCATGGTAAAACTTTAGCGATAAGCGTTGCAATTTTTCATAAACCCGTTTTTGCATATCGGCAACAAAATGCCATGCGGCAACATGTGAAAAATATGAGCGGATAAATGAACAGATGGCTTGGATTAGATAAACCCCAGCGAGTGTTAAACCCATTCGTAGTGCCACTTCAGCGAGTTGCGGATCCGCATTCGTCGCCATTTGTGTTAACTGACGGACAACCATTGGAGCATATAGTTGGGCTGCTGTCATCCCAGCGATAGCAACGAGCGTTAAAATAAGGTATCCTGCATACTTCTTTGCTGTTTTGATAATTTTAAATACTAATTTCATTGATGAATCCTCCTAGCAACTAAAACAATAGGATACGTCTATTAATTCGTTTAGAGCAGCTTTTCAAGAAATTACCGCAAAGCGAGAAAATGGCGATGAAACGTGGTAATGCCACATGAAGAGACATTGACGATGGATTGTGGTGATTTATGAAAAGATGAATAAATTAAATTAATAGATGGACCCAATAAACTACTCATACTCCACAACTTCCCCAACCCGCATAAAATAGACTTTTGCAACAACGCGTTTCTGTGGAAAAATATCCCTCATTGCCTGCAGATAATATTTCATTTGGATGTCATAACGGCGCTTTAAAAGTTCTTTTTCATTAGCAAAATTACCAACTCGATCGGTTTTATAATCGACAATCCATACTTCGTTTTCAAACTCGGTAAGTAAATCAATCACTCCTTGCAAAAGTGCTTTTGCTTCTTTTTCGACCGTACCAGCATTGAACATCAGTGTGAACGGGAGTTCTTTGTAAATTGATTTTGCGGTGAGCATTTTTTGATAGAGTTGCGACTGGGTAAACTGCTGGATGTCAGTTAAATTAACCTTATCTGCCAGTTCAGCACGGATAATATTTTTTGCAACAAGGTCATCGTTCAAGTTTTTGAGGGTTGTAATTGTATGCCCAGTTGTCACTGGTAAATGTTGCATAAATTGGTGAAAAGCCGTTCCGATTTCGGTGGCTTTGGTATCGGTGGTGATGAAAAATGGTTGGTCATAGGCGGGCGTTTCCATTCGTTCAGGAATGCCGCGATAAAGTGGTATCGTTTCTTCGATTTTTCGCTGTGTCACTGATTGCTTTGCGGTGATAGTCGTTAATTGTTTGAGTGGGTATTCGCGGGCAAAAATTTCGTTAAAATTGATAGTCGGTGGCGTATTTGTTTTAGTAGTTAGTTCTGTTTTGGTATTTTTACTAAAACAAATTTCAGTAACAATTTCCCATTGCCACGGGTTATCAACCGCAGAATCAGCAACTACTGGTAACACCCAGTCGAGATAACGTTTTGCACCAAGACGTATATGCACAGGGGCAACATCGGTCGCAATGAGTTTCGTAATTGTATCTTCATCTTTCATGACAGACGTCAGAATCAGTTTCGATTTTGCTCGTGTTAACGCAACATATAAAAGTCGCATTTCTTCAGCAAGCATCTCGTTCCGCATTACTTTCGCGAGGAGCGTTATCGGTAAAGTTTTTTGTTTCAACCTGAGTAACGGGTCGATGTACTGGAGACCGATACCAAAATTTTTGTGAATCACATAATTACCGATTTCATCTTGTGTGTTAAACTTTTTTTGCAATTGCACAACGAAAACAACAGGGAATTCCAGTCCTTTTGATTTATGAATCGTCATAATTTTTACACCAGCGGTCATCGTTGGTAATTTTGCTCTTGGAATCCTTTTACCATTTCGCTCGAGCTGGTCAAGGTATTGTAAAAAGCCGTATAATCCCTGCATTGTACGCATCTCGTATCCATCCGCTACGTCCGCTAATAAATCGAGATTAGCACGTCGTAGTTCACCGCCAGTGGTTCCTAAGACAAATTCGTAATAGTTAGTTTGCTCATAAATATTACGCAGCAGGTCGACTAGCGATAAGCTTTTGGCAATGTAGCGCCATTGGTTTAGTTGCGACAGAAAATCCTGTACACGAAGCTGTAAATCATTATTACTAGCCGTCCTCCCAAAAGCTTTAACACTATCATAAAACGAAACGCCCCGTTCAATGCAGGCGCTAATTTCCGCTAACTCTGGTTCGCTGAAGAAGAACATCGGGCTTCGCATAACCGCCACGAGCGGGATATCCTGATACGGGTTATCAATCATGCGTAAAGCCGATAAAACTATAATAATTTCCGTTTCTTCAAGGAGATTACCTGACGTCTCAATCGCCACAGGAATCCCGTAGTTCGCCAAAATCTCGTAAAAGGTCGTCGAAGCCGTCATACTTCGCATTAAAATCACAATATCAACATAGTCAATCGACCTTTCTTTCCCTTTTTTGCGGTCGAAAACTGTCGAATCAGCCGTCATTTTCACGATTTTCTGGGCAATAAAGTGGGCTTCAAGTTCAGCGTCATGTAAGAGTGCCAACTCTGCATCAACACCTGTAACCATTTCCTTATCAATCACATGCAACTCTGGCTTATTAAAATCAAAATGCCCCTCATCAACTCCCAGTTTTAACGCTGCCGCCTCATCATATTCAATTTCACCTGCCGCCGCGTCCATAATCCGATTAAAAATGTAATTTGTCGCATCAATGACATCACGACTAGAACGATAATTTTGCATTAAATCAATTTTTAAATCATTTGTTTCGACCGACTGATAACGGGCGTACTTCTCTTGGAAGATTCCTGGTTCTGCCAGTCGAAACCGATAAATTGACTGCTTAACATCGCCAACCATAAACAGCGGGACATTATTCGCATTAGCAATTAATCCAACGATGCGTTCCTGCATCTCGTTGGTATCCTGATACTCGTCAATCATAATCTCGTTAAAATCTGCAGCAAATTCTACTAAAACGTCATTATGTTTTGTTAAAATCGCGAGTGTCAATCGTTCTAAGTCAGAAAAGTCGAGCTTTGATTCAGCTTTTTTCCGCTCCGAAAAACGGTCATGGAACAACCCAATCACCCGTGCCAATGCGGTAACCAACTCGCTACAACGAGTAAAATGCTGAATGTGACTATCGTTTGAATAAGCGAAAAAATCACTAGCTAAGGTGTCAAAAATTTTTAAAAAAACTTTGCGGGCATCACTAGCTCGCTTGTGTAACTCCTCGTCCCAGTGCTTCTTTTTGATACGGGGAAACGTTTCAGATTTCGTGTATAATAAAATAGCGCGGACTTTGTCATAAGTTCCCGTTTCAATTGTTTTTATAAGTTGTTCTATTAATAATAAATCTTGCTCGTACAACTCTAAATAACCGTGTTTAACTTCATCCATTTGTGCTGAAATTGCCAACTCACGAGCAGCCTCAACATGATCCATCGCTGCTGATGCCTGCACCAATGATAACTTTCGTACTTGCTCAAAAAACGCCCAGCCATCAACCGTCGTTCCATCAATTTTATATAACTGGGTAAAATCGCGCAACCAGTCGTCCATATCAGGATTCGCCCGTGCGATTTCGTAAATCTTCATCAGTAAATCAGCCAACGGCTCATCGCTACGATCAGATCCAAATACATCGACCAACATCTGAAAATCACTATCTTCGTACATGCGGTCAAAAAATTCTTCAAGCACTTCTTGGCGTAATAAAACAGCTTCTAAATCATCCATCAATTGCATATTGACATCCAAGTCAACCAGATAATAATACCGCTGTAACAACTTGTTACAGAAACCATGAAACGTCGAAATATGTGAATACGGTAACTTGTACAACTGCTCTTGGAGGTGCTGATTACTAGGATTTTTAGCTAATTCACCATTCAAACTTTCTCGCATTTTTTCCACCATTTCCCGTGCTGCTAAATTGGTAAAAGTTACGATTAAAAATTGGTCAATCCCGATTGATTCACCAATAATTTTACGCATTAACCGCTCTACTAAAACCGTCGACTTACCAGAACCAGCACCAGCAGCAACGAGAATGTTATCCTGACGTGCCTCGATGGCCAATAGTTGTTCATCGTTAAACCTTGTCATCATATTTTCCACCTACTTAAACAGCTTGTCAATAAGAGTCTCACTTTGCTCGATTCTCCCGACAAAAGCTGCGTACTTCGCAATTTACCTTATCGCACAAAATTCGTCCAAACCTTATCTTCACGCTCAGGCTTTTCAATTCCCACTTGTTTCCCAGCTTCAATACACTTGAGCATCCAAGCCATATTACGTCCCACAAAATGTAAGTTCTGCATTCCTTCTTCATCTTGCAACAATTCCTCTGGCGTGTTCCCATGAATTATATTCCAATAACGACCCGAAACAATCGGCATTTCACCATATCCTGGATATTTCAACAAACCATCAAGCGTTGCAGTCGCACCACCACGACGGACACTAGTCATCACTGCCGCTGGTTTTCCACTAAAATGCTCAGAACCAATATAAAAAATCCGATCCATAAACGACTTCATCGCCCCCGACATTCCACCAAAATGAACAGGAGCCCCAAAAACAATCCCATCCGCCTCTTTGACCTTTTCAACAAATTCATTGACTCCATCATCGCTCAAAACACACTTTCTACTGCTCTGACAACCACCACAAGCAATACAACCACTAATTGGTTTCTTCCCGACTTGAAAAATTTCCGTTACAACTCCTGCTTTTTGAAGCTCACCAGCAATTTCCATTAAACCAGTGTAGGTACAACCTTTTGCCTTTGGACTTCCATTTAATAACAAAACTTTCATCTTCCTTGACAACTCCTTATGTTTAAGTAAAAACAAATTATTATATGAAAATATTCATATCATAGAAAAAGTATTTATTTTGTACTATTCGTCGCAATAAGCGTAAATAACTTCTTTTTGTCAAATGCTTAACATTACTTTTTTCTACTAATTCAATAGCACTTTTTGTAAAGGCGCTATTATTAATAACCCAAGCACTATCAGCGCTATAATGATACTTTGTGCCTAAATTCCTGAATCGCTTTTAGACGAACGAGACTAGATAATCGTTTCAACTGAACGACAATTTTTGTAAATCACACTCAAGAATTAAATCAACACCATAATCACCAGATGTTTGAGTTATTGTCTTTTCAATCCTAGTTGCTTAAATAATCTAGCCATCAACTCCTTACCAGTAATTATCTTAAATCCACAAAATCACAAATCCTGTTTTAGTATTTTAAAAAACTAGATAAAACAAAATGTTTTACTAGTAAATTGTATCATATTTAGAGGAATATCAACCTTTTTTACGTGTCTGACTCGGCAGTCATGAAGTTAATCTGAGTTCATGATTCTTTCTTGTACAAGGATAAGCGCTAATTATTTTAATTTTATTTAAAATATGTAAGAATAACATCTTATATTGTAAAAGCCTATAAGGACAACACTTCTTAAATCATTTGGTGGAGACAAGGGGGCTCGAACCCCTGACCTCTACGCTGCCAGCGTAGCACTCTCCCAGCTGAGCTATGCCCCCACTTGGGAGCTTTAATTATACTTGATTTCTACTACTTTGTCTACTATTTTAACGCAAGAAACCGCCCATTTCATAAACTTTCATTTAATAAAAAGTCTCAAAATATAAAATTTTCGAGTTATTATTCATTTGAAAAACTATTTTCAGATAATTGGCTGTTTTTAATCATTTTAGAGTGAATATAAGCAAATGAAAAATTTATGAAACGGACGGGCGTAAGAAAAAGCCATCCCCTCTAAGAATGGCTTTGGCATTATGATAAATTCTCTTTCACTACACGAACAACGTTTGCCGCTGTCATACCATATTTTTCTAGTAGTTCCGTTGGTGTTCCTGATTCTCCAAAAACATCATTAAGACCAATTTTTACAACCTTAGTCGGAAAGTTTTCCGTGACAACATCGGCAACAACTGAACCAAGTCCACCAATCACCGAATGTTCTTCTGCTGTCACAATGAATTTACACTCACGTGCCGCTTGTTCGATGATTGTGCGATCAATCGGCTTAATTGTTGGAATATGAACCACACGTGCACTAATTCCGTCAGCCTTTAAAATTTCAGCTGCTTTTTTTGCTTCACTGGTCATTAATCCTGTTGCGAAAATTGCAACATCATCACCTTCAACTAACTGCACTCCCTTACCGTACTGATAAGTATAAGATTCGTCGAATAAATCTACTGCTGCTAACCGCCCTAACCGAATATACACTGGTCCATCATGCGTAGCTGCATATTTGATTACCTCTTCCGTCTCATGCGCATCTGCTGGTACGATTACCGACATATTTGGTAATGAGTTCATCAATGCGATATCCTCGATTGACTGGTGTGAACCACCATCTTCCCCAACTGAAATTCCCGCGTGTGTCGCAGCGATTTTAACATTCAAATTGGAATAACAAATCGAGTTACGAATGATTTCAAATGCTCGACCAGTTGCGAATACGGCGAACGTCGATGCGAATGGAATTTTTCCGTAACTAGCTAAACCAGCTGCGACTCCCATTAGGTTTTGTTCTGCGATTCCCACATTAATAAAACGCTCTGGATGAGCTGCACCGAAATCAGCTGTTTTAGTCGATTTTGAAAGGTCAGCGTCTAATACTACAACGTCTTTGTTAGTTACTCCAAGTTTTAATAACGCATTTCCATATGCCTCACGAGTTGCTAATCCCATTATAAAACACCTCCTAATTCAGTTAACGCTTGATCAAGTTGCTCCTTGCTTGGGGCAATCCCGTGCCAACCAGCTTGGTTTTCCATAAATGAAACGCCACTTCCTTTAACGGTTTTGGCTACGATCACGGTCGGTAAGCCTTTAGTATTTTTGGCTGTTTCAAATGCTTTTGCGATTTCATCATAGTTGTGTCCGTCAATTTCTAAAACATTGAAATCAAATGATCGGAATTTGTCGGCAATCGACCCAAGGTTAATTACATCTTCATTTTTTCCATCAATTTGTAAACCATTGTTGTCGATAATCACAACGAGGTTATCTAGTTTGTAGTGAGCGGCTGCCATTGCAGCTTCCCATACTAGACCTTCTTGAAGTTCACCGTCACCAAGAAGCGCATATACACGAACGTCTGTTTTATCTAGTTTCGCACCCATCGCAATCCCTACTGCATTAGAAACCCCTTGACCTAACGAACCAGTTGAGATATCAACTCCTGGAACTTTTTTTGCATCAGGATGTCCTTGTAGAATAGAACCCATTTTACGAAGCGTTGGTAATAAATCTTTTGCGAAGAATCCACGTTCTGCTAAAGTTGCATATAAAACTGGTGCCGCATGCCCTTTTGACAAAACGAAACGGTCACGATTTGGGCATTTCGGGTTCGCTGGATCAATGTTCATCTCCTTGAAATATAGGTAATTGGTAATATCAACTGCTGATAATGCCCCACCTGGATGACCAGATTTTGAGTGATAAATCATTTCAACGATTGCTTTTCTGATATTAGTAGCTGTTTTAGTAAAATTCATCAGTAATCTTTCCTTTCTTGATCTTATTTTATCATTATAACATTTTATCGCAATTTACTCAACTGTAAATTCAAAACTAGTTGTTTGCTGGTAAACTTCACCTGGTCGTAAAATTTGTGACTCGAAATCAAATGGAATTTTATGCGTTTCAAAACAGGCACCCAGATGAGCTTCGCCAGTGCGACCACTTTCAAAAACAGTCTGTTCCAGAATAAAATTACCAGCATAAAATTGTAAAGCTGGCTCATTAGTGGTCACACGCAGCGTTCGTCCTGATTGTGGATCTTTGAATTTAACTGCTGTTTTTACCGTCGGGTCAAGCACGAACAAATGGTCATAACCACTGGTATGATCGAACAAAGAATGTTCTTCGCGACCAATTGGTTCAATTACCGTTGTTTCATTAAAATCGAAACGGGTTCCCACTACTGGCAGCAGTTTTTCCGTGAAACCAGAAGTAGCATCGACCTCAGCCACATGGGTCGCCGCTAATGTCAATTCATGATCATAAATTGTCCGCTCAGCATTGCCTGATAAGTTAAAATAAGCATGATGGGTCAAATTAACAATCGTCACCTGATCAGTCGTCGCTTCATAATTGATTTTTAATTGGTTGTCGACCAGTCGATACCAGACCGTCACATTGAGATTCCCTGGAAAGCCATCTGCTTGATGCGGAAGGATTGTGTTCAGTGCAAATCCATCTGCAACTTCGCTAACGTCAAATAACCTGTGCGTCAAATTATTATTACCACCATGTAAATTGTGCGACCCACTGTTGATATCTAATTGAATTGGTTGACCGTCTAAAGTAAATCTCCCATGGACAATCCGGTTTGAGGTTCGACCGATTAAAGTATTTAAAAAATAACTATTGTCTAAATAATCCGACCAATCGGCATAATTTAAGACAAGATTCTGTTCATAATTGTCAGTTGCCAACGCGATTTTCGTAATCGCCCCACCGATATTTAAAAATCGGACTTCAAGCACATCATTTTTGATACTATACTCGATGATTTCCTGATTTTGAATTGTTTTGCGTTCTGTTATTTTTAATTGCATGTCCTAAAACCTCCTAAAACTTATTATACAAGAAAAGGACTCCTTTGGAAAGTATTCTTTTATCAAAACACGTCTAAAATTGACGTTTTTCTCATACGTTTTAATAAAGGACGCAACCTTTGTTAACAAAACGTTCTAAGAGGATGTGGTATTGATGTCAGGTTTTCGGTTATTCTGTTTTAAACAATTTTTCAAGGTACATATTTTTTGTTTGGCGATGATGGTCATTTTCAGACTTTTTATGAATGTGAATCTTGGGTTCACACTGTGGATCGCATTGGTGATTTCGGCGTTGTCCAGCTGTGGTTATCTACTTTTAAAACCTTTTATGATAACCCGTGATATTTATACCATCATGGCGATCACCAGCTGTATCTCTTTATCAATTATCGCAGGACATTTTCTCTGGATTGCTCTTTCGATTGATTGGGGTAATTTGATGTTTTTCCTCGCCGCAATGATCGTTTTTGCGGTAATTGTTTTAGTAAGTTCTAAGATACTACGAAAACGAAAAAATAAAAAGCGGACTAAAACGGATTACTTTATCTATCTGCGGATTGTCAGTTGGGGCTTTCTCGGATTCCTGTTCTTTTACCAAGTGATTTTGAGTTTCCTCTTACGACCCAATTTTTTAACCGTTATGGCGCTCGCGATTTCGCATTTTAACTTGTTGTTAATTATTTGGACATATTTTGATCTTGGGCGGATGTATGATAGTAGTAAAACACGCAAAGTTGTGGTAAAATTAAAGCATGACCCAGATTGTACGAGTCGTAAGGTGAATTAGAATTTACAAGGTCGTACTTATGCAAGTTTGCTTTTCTTTGATTTGGTTAATATGGCTTAACAACGGGAACTATGTGAACTTGCGAACAGTTAGTTCCCGCTAAGACACAGTTTCTCAATGAGCATTTATGCGAATTATTAGAAGCCACTATCATTGAAAAAATATTGTAATAACGGAGGTGAACTGGATGAATTTAACTTTTATTTTTAATTTGACGATTGCAATTGTCGCAGGGATTATTGTTGGACTTGAACGTCAGTGGCAGCAAAAAATTGCAGGAATTAGAACAACAGCACTCGTAAGTTTTGGTGCGTGTATGTTCGTTACGTTATCAGTCTTTATGGCAGGAGCAGATAGTAGCCCAACCAGAATTGCAGCACAGGTAGTTTCTGGAATTGGTTTCCTTGCTGGGGGGGTCATTATTCGTGATGGTTTTTCGGTTTCAGGGATTAACACGGCGGCGACGATTTGGTGTTCGGCAGCAATTGGTTCAATTATCGGCGCAGGCTTTTGGTTAGAAGGAGTTGTTGCAGCGATTATGTTGATGATTGTCAATATTATGTTGCGTGGGCTGTCACATAAAGTAGATGACTTCCGTTCTAATGATTCACAGTATTATGTATCAGTCTCGTGTTTGCAAGAAGATGAAATCAAGGTGCGAACAAAGATTTTACATGCGTTGAATACATTGAGTTTGAATTTTAACCAAATTACTTGTAGTTCAGCTACTGACGGACAGATTGATATTTTGATTGACTTGGAAATCAGCGCAAAAGAAAGCATGACCCAGATTCGGATCAAAAACCTTGTTGAAAAGTTATTAACAGAACGGCGCATTTTACAAGTTCATAACATCGGCGATGACTTAGAAAATGGCAACATTAAACGGGACTAAATAACAAAAAATGCAAGACTACCTAAACACTGGTAATCTTGCATTTTTCTTATTATGTTGTTTAGTTAAAGTGTGGTGCTCCTTACCCAACAGCTGACAAAACATCAATTTTGGAATAATTTACGACCACTTTACATCAATTTTTAGCAAAAATGGCGATTTTTTTACGTTTTGGTATCACTAGCTTTTTTATCAGTTGCTTTCTTCGGAGCATTAATCTCATCATAAATACTCATCGCAATTAACCCTGGTGCCAACTTTTCATTCAACAACGAGATGTCGATCAACGAGTTGCCACTTAAATGTTCTGTTAATAACTTCAAATCTACACAAAGGCTATTCATGAAGAAGTGATGGACAATCAACTGATCTGTCTGCGATTTTAGATAATCCGTGATAATCTGCGTCGTCCCCGCTGACTGATGATAATACGACAAAAACGACAACATATCCGATGACGGCAACGCAAAATGGCTATCCTCAAAGTTAATCAAGTGTGTCCGCTTCGAACCCGGTAATACATTCGCAATATTAACATCACCGTGGTTCATCGCCAGTGGTAATTTTTTCTTGCGACCAAGCAACCGATAAAATCTTTTCAACGATTCATCACTGCGCCGATACATTCCATAAAGCAACGGATACATCATCATCACTTGCCATTCAAACGGCGAGCGCGACAATTTCATCTCAAATTGTTGCATCATCGTCTCAAGCATCATAAAATTCTCTTCAATCCGACGGTAATCATCGGCATATAACCATGAAATCTCGTCATCATTCTTATCGACCACAACCGCTGTCGCATCATGTAAGTCACCAAGATATTCAGCATAATCTCGCACTCGGTTCTCTAGTGGCATCGGAATCTGCTCGACATAATCGGTCAAATATGCGAAACCAAGTCCATCTGCCGCTTTCCACTCACCAAAACGCGTCTTGTAAATCGGCAACACCGAATCCGGCATTTCTTTCCGCGCATACAACTGCTTCATCAGAAAATCATCATCACCATCAAAAAACTTCAACAAATAATCACGTTCTAACCCCTTAACCCGATAAACCTTACCCGTCAACTTCTGCGCAGACACAACACCAATATCATAATGCGCCTTCACAAAAACCACTACATCGTTCTCACTCAGCCGTCTCGTCATAGGTATTTACCATCTTAAACGTTGTGAAACTATCGCCAAACTGTCGTGCTAAAGAACTTGAATTTGACCTTTCTAAAACAGAATCGTCTAAAACCTCTTCTGGTTCGACTGGGACATCGACGATTCCCAGCTCTGGTTTCAAGTCCGTCTCACGGCGTAAAGCAAACAGCTCATCCATCAAGACCGCCGCACTTTCAGTCATATGCGGCTCATTATTTACTGGTTCTTCTTCTAGTACTGGTAAAAAATCAGCGACAACAAGTTCGCGTTCGCAGGTCACTGGTTCTTCAGCAAGTGTCTCAGGAGCAACCATCGTAACCTCGCGTTCACATAACTCGACCAACGATGAATACGGGATTTCTTCTGCTGCCAACTGGTCATCAGAACTCATCACAAAATCAAACGGCTCAATCACGGCTTCTTCATAAGCTATTTCCTCAACACGCGGCTCATCCATACTATAACCTGCGAGCGCGATTTCCAAGTTTAACGTCAGCGATTCGCGGTTATCGACCTGATAATCAAAGCCAACAATCTCGGGACTTACATCCAATGAGCCACCACGATACGGCAAGCTGATATCAACCGGAATATACCCTTCAAACGGCGCCTCAGCGAGTTCTGGTGTTAAATATGACCCGCGAAACGATAAATAACCATTAATCGCCATATCACCATTCACAACCGTGCACCGCGTTTCCGGTTTAATATCAACCGCAATCATATCATGAATATCCGCCAACGACAAAGTGTGATCTAAACTAAATTTATAACTCATAAAAATCCCCCTAATTAACTAGTATCTAAACCAGTTTATGAATCGGGGAACTAAAATATGATAATAGTTATTTTCATCAAAAAATCAGATTGAAAATGAGTTACTCGTAGATCAAAACCAATCAACAATTAATCTAAATATGCCATTGCATTTATTATCTTACTTGCGTTGATGTCAGGTAGTCTTGATTTGTGAAACAGAACAAGCTATATTCTGGAACGTTACACAAAAATTCCGACTCCGAAATTTTATGTACCTTATAACGATGTTAAACCACTTGAAGATGAAGTATTGAAATTGTCTCCAAAATGTTTCAGATTGAACCAAACGAAAATAATCTTGGTATCAAGGGGTCTAGGCGATTTCTCATTCATTTTATTTTGGAACGGAAGATCTTACTTAATGCAATAATTTTAAAAAAAATTAATTTTTTTGCAAATAATTGACTTTTTTATCATAAATGAACTTTTATCAGCGTTTTAGCAACTGCTCAAATAGCTGTTCAATTCGATCAAAATGTTCACTATTTGTCGCTATTCCTAGAACCATCGGTTGTTCTCCATAAATATGTTGATATAAAAATGGGAAGTAGTGTAAATGGATGGCATGGTTGGTATAAAGCATATGTGCTGGAATCCCCCAATCCAAGATCGTTAAATCATAAAAGTGACCAAGATATGAGAGGGCATGCAAATCATCAAGATAAGTGATGATAATATCTAACCGACCAACACTCGCAAACATCACAAACGGCTCCAAAGAGTCATGAGCGGCAAGATTGTGACTTTGGGTAATAAGCATATAATTATCACGCTCATCTTCATTAACCAATAAATCCAATAGTTCAAATCGCAATTCATCCGAAAACCAAATACCAAGCGGTGGATCATCTGCAAAATCAATGCCAGCTTCCCAAGCGGCATTTCCGTCAAGAACATGAGCAAACCCATGGACAAATGCAAAATCCAAGTAAACACTTGTAGCAGTCAAAGTAGAATGAATCATCCAAATTACCGTTCCAACAATCATAACAGTCCCAATAACATGCAATTTATAATATTCCCAAAAATACTCCCGCTTTTCCTTTGAAGTCATATTCGCAGTCGCATCTTTAAATGATTTACTATCTGCATCCAATGGGCGCTTATTACCTCTAAACATTGAAATCACCTCTAAAATTAACAAAACAATTATACCATAAAATTTAAACCTTTTGTTAATTTTTTTGACCATTTCGACAAAAAAACTTCTCACCATGGAGAAGTCATTAACAAAACATTCTGTTATTACTTTAAATCCGCTGCTAACTCATAAATTGACTTTGCATCGGCAGCTACTAATTCTTGGAAACTTCCGAGTGACTGCGTTCCATCCATTAAACTGGCAACCATTGTTTCAATTTCATCAGTTGGCAAGTTGAGGTCACTAAAACGAGTCGGCATGTTGATGTCCTTAAAAAATCTTTCGAGTTCAGCGATTCCTTTTAGCGCCGTTTCTTCTAAATTACAAGGGTTGATTTCAAGATCAAATACACGATTAGCAAAACGAGCAAAGAATGCGATATCTGTTTTGTACACATGCTTCATCCACGCTGGTATGATAATTGCCAGACCAGCACCATGTGCAACATCATAGAAACCGCTTAGTTCATGCTCAATGCGATGACTTGACCAGTCGCCACCACGTCCAAGACCGAGCCAATCGTTATGAGCAACCATACCAGCGAGCATGATTTCTGCTCTGAGTTCGTAATTATTTGGATCATTGAAGATTTTGCGACCTAAATCAACGATTGATTTCATCGTTGCCTCACACATCCGCGTGGTAAAAATATCATGACGCTCAGTTGTGAAATAGCGTTCAACAACATGAGCAAACATATCAGAAAGTCCACATGAAGTTTGGAAATCTGGTAACGTGTAAGTTAATTCTGGATTTAAAATCGAGAATACTGGTCGTAAAGCTGGATGACCAAAAGCACGTTTCTCATTAGTTTCTAGACGAGTGATAACAGTTGACGTACTTGCCTCACTACCAGCTGCTGGAATTGTTAAAACCGTTGCAACTTGTAAGAATTTTTTAGGAACTGCACCTTTAGTAAAAAGATCCCAGAAATCACCATCATAATGAACACCAGCCGCAATTGCTTTTGCAGAATCGATAACTGACCCACCACCAACTGCTAAAATGAAATCGATCTTCTCAGTGCGACACATTTCGATCCCTTGATAAACTAAATCAACACGTGGATTAGGCTTGACCCCGCCAAGCTCAATGAACTCAATTCCCGCTTCATTCAATGAGGAAACGATTTTATCATATAAACCAGTTACTTTTGCCGACGCCCCACCGTAATGCAAAAATACTTTTTTTGTATGTTTTGCTAATTCTGTTCCGACCTGTTGTTCAGTATCTTTACCGAAAATAATTTTCGTTTCATTTTGGTAATTAAAATTCATCATTATAAAACGCCTCCGTTATTTATTTACGTTAAAGTATAACACAAATACTATAAAATCGCAATCATTTGATTTTGTGGAAAGTTGACTGTAAATCATATAGTTTTTAACTCTTCTTGTAATCTGTTTAGTATGAAATTTCTTCATTAATTATCATTTTTATCGTAAAAAAATTGCATCTTCTTTCCAAACCATCTCACCAAATTTACAAGCTATTTCATTTCCAATCTTGCTTTAAAAAATAGTGGTGAAGTCAAGTATTTTCACCATTAACACATTCTGAGTATTCTTTACTTATGCATTTGTGAGGGGATTAACACTATAAATTGCTCTGCCTTTCATGGAACTAGTTCCACTACTATGGCGTGCGGCTGACTCCTCACGACAAACCTTTTCCGACCGATTTCTTTTAAGGGGACTCCAGCATCGTCCGTGAGGTCTCCCAGGGTAAGACACTAATCTTTCCTCGTTTTCTCGCCTGATTTACCACATAAGGTTACGCATATCTTTGGGGCTTTAATTTGTTTAGGAATCTTATTTATGTAGTAGCCTTGGTATCAGATTTCTGAACGCCCTGCCACGTGAGCGCGCATCTTCCTCCAGCCTACACTTCACGATATACACCTTGTACTTCCCTAGCAGTTGGTCGATATGTACCCCCGCAACGGACTTTCACCGTCTAGATTAGTACCATGCCTGACAGACTTAAAAAAGTCGCTATTCGCGAATTTCTTCGTAGATTATCATTGCTGAATATGAGTAGATTTGACCCGGTCCATCGCTAAAGTGCGACAGTTGATACTTGATGTCTTTGATGACATACTCTTCGTACTGAGCGATGAATTTGTTGATAGCTTCTTCTAAATCTTTATCGTGTTCTTCGTCGAAAATTTTGACTCTTACCCCCATAAGAATACCCCCTTTTGTTTTTTACAACTCTGTTTCAAAAAATTCTCGAAAAACGTTTTAAATACCTATTTCGAGAGTTCGATTTCAACAGTTGGATTTACCCATGCTTCACTAAGAAATATTTCTTTTTACCACGACGAATAACGGTGAATTCACCACCAATTGCAGTTGTCTTTGCAACGATAAACTCAAGGTCTAATTGCTTTTCGCCATTGACCCCGATGGAATTATTAGTGATAAACTCGCGCGCCTCGCGTTTTGAAGTGGCAGCACCAGTTGCGACTAAGACGTCGATTAGCGGTAGGTCTTCGGTCACAATTGTACTTGGAACGTCTTTGAACCCAACGGCGATTTCATCACTAGTTAATTCAGCGATATTTCCTGAGAACAAGGCCGCAGTTATGCGGATGGCTTGAGTAATTGCATCTTCGCCGTGAATCAACTTAACGACTTCGTAAGCAAGTGTTTTTTGTGCCAATCGTTCGTGTGGTGTGGCTACGAATTCCGCCTCAATCACTTCGATCGCTTGTTTTGGTAAGAAAGTAAATAATTTTAGAAACCGCACGGCATCGGCGTCAGCGGTATTGATAAAGAACTGGTACATTTCGTACGGACTCGTCTGTAACGGGTCGAGCCAGATAGCGCCACCTTCTGATTTTCCGAACTTTGTCCCATCAGCTTTCGTGATTAATGGTAGCGTCATCCCAAAAGCCTTTGCTTCATGACCATTTTTTTTACGAATTAAATCGAGTCCACCGACGATGTTTCCCCACTGGTCGCTCCCGCCGATTTGCATTTCACAGTTGTGGTTTTGGTATAGGTAGTTGAAATCCATTGCTTGGAGAATTTGATATGTGAATTCTGTGTAAGAAATCCCAACTTCTAATCGTGATTTGACGATATCTTTCGCGATCATCTGACTTACGTTGAAACTTTTTCCGAAATCACGGAGAAAATCAAGGATGCTTAACTGGTGCGTCCAGTCGTAGTTGTTGACGAATGTCACGGTGTCGCCGAAAATCTTTTTTAACTGCCCCTGTAGGCACTCGACATTATGCTGGATTGTTTCCATCGTTTGCATTGTTCTTTCTGATGATTTCCCACTTGGATCACCAATCGTTCCCGTTGCCCCACCAACCAGTACAATTGGTTGATGCCCAGCATTTTGAAATCTTTTCAAGACTAAAAAAGGCATTAAATGACCAATGTGCATACTATTTCCTGTTGGGTCGACACCACAATATAACGAAATCGACTTCTCAGCGAGGGCTTTTTCTAGTCCTTCCAAGTCGGTACAATCGTTGATCAGCCCACGCCAAGCTAAATCTTTTAATAATTCATTGTTCATAATAAAAAAACTCCCTTATTTACGGTTAAAAAAAGTATATCACATTTGACTAGATATTAAAAGACTGTTATAATCGTTTTAGTAAGAAAAGAGGTACTAAACATGACAGGAAAACAAAAATCTTTTTTAAGGGCTAAGGCTCATGATTTTCAAGCAATTATTCAGATTGGGAAAAATTTAGTGACGGATGCAACCCTTGAAACGGTTGATAAGGCATTGGAAGCTCGTGAGTTAATCAAAATTTCAATACTGCAAAATTGTATGGCTGAACCAAAAGAGGTTGCAACGATGATTGCTGAGGGTGTTGAGGCAGAAGTTGTGCAGGTCGTCGGACGGACAATAATTTTATTTAAACGTTCTAGTAAAACAGAAAATCGTGAAATTAGTAATAAAATGCCAAAATAAAGAAAAGGCGATTTACGAAGAACGAAGCATTTGTCGGGAAAATCGAGCGTAGCGCGCCTCATACAAACAGCACTAAGAAAAAAGAAGTTCCGCATCGGAGCTTCTTTTTCGTTCTAAAATGAATTTGTGACCAATTATTATCAGTTACTTATCTTGCTATGTTACCAGTTATTAAATGACTACGCCAAAGGGGTATTTGAAATTCAAACGATAGTGCAGACTATTACGCACTAAACTCAATTCGCGGGTGTAAAGCGACATTAAGTGCATTTGAAACCAATCGCGATAAGTCTTCCATTTCTGAATCAATTGTCTTTGGTGTAACAATCAAGTTATAACCAGCTGGCGTTAAAACCTCGGTCAGAAGTTCACGCTTAGTTTCCTTATCAAGTGTCGTAAACAAATGCTCATACTTCTTCTTCGTGTCTTCAGTTGCAGCACTTATGTATTGTAAAAGTAAATCAATTGTATCATGAGTTACTGAAACAGCATCAACAACCGTTGGAATCCCAATCGCAATCACTGGTACCCCAAGCGACACCTCATCAATCCGACGACGACGATTTCCGACCCCACTACCAGGTGAAATTCCTGTATCTGTCATCTGAATCATCTTATTGACCCGACTCACAGCTCGTGCCGCTAACGCATCAATCACAATTAAGAAATCTGGCTTTGTTTTTTTAACCACTGATTCGATGATATCATAAGTTTCAATTCCTGTTAAGCCCATTACACCTGGCGCAAGTGCACTGACCATCCGATAGTCACCATCCAGTTCATCGCGAGCAACTTCATATAAATGACGGGTTACAATAATATTATCAAGTACCTTTGGTCCAAGGGCATCTGGTGTAATATGCTCATTCCCAAGTCCGATTATCAAACAAGTTGCATCGTCGCTAATCCCCTTATACTCTAGCAGCCTAGCCAATTCATTAGAAAAAACCGATCGAGTTTCTTCAAGCTTATCAGTCGAATCAAGTCCCAATTTCGACGTATCAATTGAAACATAACGACCAGCATCCTTGCCGTACTGCTGCTCGTACCCCGGTAAAATATCAATGCAGCTAACTTTCAATTTCCCAACTAACTGCTCATCTTTAATAATCCCCTGCTTTTCTCCACTCGCATTACCAATAAATTGCTCCACCACTTCTAAAGCCAAATCCGACCGTCGTTGCATTAAATCACTCATCCTAAAACAACCCCTTTTACTGTTTGTTTTAGTATGCACTAATGAGAATAAAAAAACACCTTTTCTAATCAAAAAATTTGCCGCAGCACAAATACTTCGCAAGACGAAAACTGATAAAAAAGACACATCGTTAATCGTCAGGAAATTACTTTCCGATTTTGCTGAATTGAATAAACCAGTCACAATTAACCCGCTCATGACCGAACTAAAGTTTGCAACCAGAAATCGTAGTCGCTTAACACAGGTTAAGTCGGACGCAAAAACGCAGTATACGAGAATTTTGGATATTATGTTTCCAGAATTAACTTCAATTACTAGTAAGCATAATCAATCAAATTACGCTTTACTTAAGAAATTCCTGAATGTCGAAAAAATCGTAAATACATGTCCAAGTTCGTTGGCAAATATTAAGTACTTAGGTGCTGACACAGTTTCAAAAATTACAGAAACTGCCAAAAACATCAATCGGAACTTCTTCATAAACGCTAGAACTTGAGTTAATGATTATTATTGAAAATATCGAACACATTGATAAGCAAATTTAGATCGTTGATAAACATATTTCATACTTAATGGCAGAAACTAATTCACCGATTATTTCGATAACAGGGATTGGCGAGCGACTCGGTATCGTTATTCTCGCCGAAATTAGTGATATTAATAATTTCAGCACACCTGCACAACTTCAATCTTTCGCTGGGCTTGATCTTTCTGTTTATCAATCTGGTGAATCAGATAAAACAGGAATAATGGTTAAACAGGGATCACCACATTTACATTGGGCAATTCTACAAGCAGCTAAACTTGCGGCAAATTACTCACCGAAGCTCAATGAATATTTTAAGAAACTCGCTGAAAGTAAACACTATAGTTGTGCAATCACCCATGTCGCGAAAAAACTTATTCGCATTATTTTCTATCTACTCAAAAATAACCAACGATTTGATGAAAGTTTAGTCGGTTAACTCACGTTTTAATGCTAAGGGTAAATCTATTAATATCAAAACACAAGAAAAGCGTGTCACATTTCAACACACTTGTTTTAGTAATTAATATCGATCACTTTGAATTTTATATCGCTCATAGATATATGGGATGGCTGCTTGAAATTTACCAACAAGAATAGTGAGTAAAATCGCGACAATAAAGTATTGTTCTTGACGGAAAGCGATGATTCCCATCACAAAGACTCCGAGGAAAATGATGTTGAAGTATTTGGTGATATTAAGAACAGTCTTGTAATTAAAGAACCGCCTTAAAAATGCCTGTAAAATACGGCTTCCATCAAGTGGTGAAATCGGCAACAAATTGAAAATCGCAATCGCAAATTGCGTGTAAATCAAACTCGGTGGACCACCAAAAAAAATTAACAAAACACCGAAGATTAAGTTAAAAACTACGCCCCCGAATGCCACAAACAAACTTTGGTAAATCGGTCGTGCCAAGTCATTTTTAAAGCGTAAGAAACCACCAATTGCCGATAGTTTAAATTCTTCGACCTGCCATTTAAAGATGGTCGCTATAATCAGATGCCCACATTCATGAATCAAAATCGCAATTAAATACGCCAAATAAATATCAATTTGACGTGAAAATAGTGCTAATAAAACAGCAATATAAAAAGAAAAGTCAATCTTTATCATCGGTTCCACCTCGACAGAAAGGTTTCTCTGTTGGTTGTTTCTGGCTAGGTAATTAAGATCTTTTTGCTATAAGGAAGATAAAAGCTGAGTTTCACGCTTTATTGAGATTAGCAAAAACTTATGCCTTTGTAATTTTCATCGTAGCATACAGGGCGTATATGAGATAGAATTAACGAATTATAGCGGGGAAATTATCACTAGATAGACGAAAGAACTTGCAGAGATACCTTTCCATTCTATGCACGGGTGTTATCTCTCATGATATTTTTGATTTTTCGACTGCGTTTTTTCGGTTTTAAAAGGCGGATCAAAATTGGGTAAAGTATGGTGAGTATTATTATATTGAAAACAATTGTTATAACCAGACGATACTGGATGAAAGCCCATGGTGTGGTTGTCACAGAGGTAATAATCATAACAAACAAGTAAATCACCGTTTCAACTGCTAAAATCGCAACCGCTACAATGTAAAAAAGAGAAACAAAATTGATCGGCGTCACTGGAACGATATATTTTTTCATAATAAACACAAGTAACGGAAATATTGATGAATATAAGCCTAAGAGGTTAGCTCCAAACATATCATAAACTAATCCAAAGACAAGGGCAACCCACAGTAAGCGATCGTTTTCATCGTAAAAGGAATGAATACAAAACCCGATTAGAGTCAAATATGGAACTACGACATAATTACCAAAAAGTGACCGCAATGGGAAAATTATTCCTAACAAATTATCTAGTGTAAATAATAAAACGAATATCAGAATGGTTTTTATCATCGACCTGGTGCCTCCAACGCTCGTTTGATAATAAACACGAAACGGATATCGTCATAGTTAACGGTGTTAGTTAAAAAGAGGTTTTGCGTCAAACCATCGGAATTGATTTCGTAGCGAACAACATAACCCGCGAGTAAAGTGCGAGGAAAGATTTCACTCAAACCAGTAGTGATAATGCGGTCGCCAATTTCAACATCAATATCACGTCTAACTTGAGTTACTAGCAGCTCACCTGTTGATGCATCGTAGCCATGGAAAATGCCGTTTGATCCGTCACGACCCAAAATTTGGACGTGAGCAAGGATGTCATTGTTGTGTGGTTTCATCAAATGCATCCGTGATGAAAACTGATTAACCTCAGTAATACGACCAATTAAATATCCTCCTGATGATATAACCGCCATTCCAAGTTCAACGCCATGTTGTTCCCCTTGATTCAACGTCAAAAAATCATTCCAACTATGAATGTCACGACCATTTACAACTGCTCGTAACGTTTCAAAATCGTTAAGTGTTTCATAAATTCCGACCAGTTGACGTAAATGTTCAATCTCTTGTTGCTGCTCATGGATTTGAATTCGTGCAAGCTCAATCGTGTATAGTTCTTGACGCAAACGGATATTCTCATCATGCGTATCAAAGAAATCAAATGTTCTGCTACCGAAATTTTGGACATCATCAGCAATACTAACAAATAGATTCTGAATACTACTAATACCATCATTAAAAGTCCGAATGACTACGTTATTACGGTCAAAAATCATTGTTAAAGTAATTGTTGCAAATAATAAAATAACCCCCGTGACAATTAGGAAAGCTTTGAATTGGTTGAATTTTTTCACTTTACTTCCTCCCGTTTTAGCACGAATAAATTCAAATATCTTCGTCAATTTTGTCGCACTAAATATTCACTTACGCAATAGTTGCGCTTCGTTTGATCGCTTTTCATTTCCTCGACCTTTTTTTATTTATCTAATAAATGTTTCTCGCAATCTTTTGTTTTAGGGTTTCTCTATTTACTCTTTCAAGTGGGATTTTCAAGAAATCATTTCAAGACAAAGAAGCGTGATGAAACGTGGTAAAACCACGTTAGGAGAAACTGATGCAGAGTTTGGATGATTTATGAAAATATGTTTGAATGAATACTTTTTAGTAATTTACAAATTATTCAAGCGTTACTGTTAGCGAATCACCTGCGCGTACGCGTCGTCCAGCTCGCATACTCTGTTGCACGCCTGTTCCTGTACCCGTAACTTGGATATTTAATCCGAGTAGCTGGGCAAATTGACTGATTTGCGTTCTCGTCCAACCAGTGAAATCTGGTAATTCGGCGGTGGTTCCCGTTTGGATAAAGATTTTTTCGCCAAGTAGTGTTATCGTTCCCGCTGGTGGCATTTGATCAAATACCGATAAATTATCACCAATTACGAACGGTATAAATCCTAAATCCTCAATCAGCAAAATCGCTTCATCGACTGTTAGGTTTAAAATATTTGGAACTGTTTCACGCTGGAATTCTGGTAATTCAATGTGCGTATCTGGTAATAATGGGTCAACAAGACCAAGATAACTTAAAGTGTTATTCATAACAAAACGATAAATTTGACCAGCATAAGGGTGACCGTTGTTATGATGCAATGTTTGTGGATTTTTAACAGCAACAAACATAATGATTTCAGGATTATCCGCCGGGGCGAAACCAATGTAATTATAGATATGAATATTGTAGTGATAAAGACCAGTTAGTGGATTAAAAACTTCTGCGGTTCCTGTTTTACCACCGCTTGGAACTTCAAGTAAGTAATTAATACGTCCTGTTCCTTCTTCTGTATGGACAACACCGACCATTAATTCGCGCATTTGTCTGGCCGTTGTCGCCGTAATTGGTTGACCAACTACTTCACGCTCAAATGAGTGTACGACTTGGTTCGTATTAGGGTCAAAAATTTCAGCAATTATTTGTGGTCTAATCATCTGACCATCGTTAATAATTGCCGATGTTGCTTGCAATAATTGCATTGGTGTAACTGAAACACCTTGACCAAACGATGACATATACGAGTCGGTCGAATTAGTAACTGGGTTAGGCAGGATTCCACGATGCTCACCTGGTAGTGGCAATCCAGTTGGGCGGTCAAAACCAAATGCTTCTAAATACTCTATAAAGCGGTGGCGACCAATATTATCTCTAACTAAGTCAATCGCCGAGGTGTTAGTTGAAATCCAAAAACCTTCATCGAAAGTCATCTCGCGAATATTGATTAACTGGTGGTCAGAAACACGAATATTTGCTTGTGGATAAGCATGCAGATATCGTTGACCCGGGAAAAATGTTTCATTTCCATTATATACACCATCATTAATCGCTGCTGCATAAGTGAAAATTTTAAACGTTGACCCTGGTTCAAATTGATACATAATATCATTCGTATGGTTGAGTGGATTACGATAGTTCGGATTAAATGATGGTCGACTAGCAGCAGCTAAAATTTCACCAGTCCGTGCGTTCATCACAATTGCCGTAATATTATCGGGATTAACATCTTCAACGACAGCGTCCATCGCCGACTCTAAGAAAACTTGAATTGTCGAGCTAATCGTGAGTGATATATCATAACCATGACGTGGCACATCAATATACGTCCGATCCGTCCCTGGTTGCATAATTCCGATTCGATCCTGCTGAATTTGATAGCTCCCATCAGTTCCCGTTAAATAGTCGTTAAAATAATATTCAATTCCCATTGCCCCAATTAAATGGCCATAGTTGTATTCACGGTAACCAAACCTAGTATAACCAATTGTGTGCGATGCAAACACTCCTTGCGGATGAAATCGCACTAAATCAGTGGTCCAACCAATTCCAGGAATTGCAAGTTCTTCTAGTTGACGGCGTTGTAGAAAAGATAGACGCTGACCCGCATGCCCAAACAACGATTGCATACTTTCGATTGCAACGTTGTAAACAAGGTTCGCATAGATGTCCTCTTCGTTCGCATTGATAACTGTCGATAATAGATATGCTGTTTCTTCGAGGTTATCAACATCTATCACACTCCCCCACCCTGGTACAAAATTCGCATAAATCGTGTAGGCAGGGTGTTGACTAGCAAGAATATTGCCATCACGGTCAAGAATATTACCACGACGTGCAGCAATCGAACGCGTACTTAATTGAACATTCAATGCCCGTTCATGAAGATTATGACCATGTGCCATGCCCGTGTGAGCAATTATTCCAAAACTAAAAGCGGTAACAACAAACAAACCGAAAAAGACTGCTAAAATTACGAGCAGCATCATACGACCGGTTGGCTTAAGACCATGGTTGATATTTGGATTCATTGAAATCAGCTCCTTGATAAAAGGTATTTTAGTAATCATTGACAGTGACTTTCACCATCATTCGCAGTACGAGAGGCTATGTTTTTCATGGGAACTAATTGTTTACGAACTCGTCATGATTTCCTGTTGTAAACACTCTACCTAAGTTTCGCAAGCTCAACAAGATAAAATAATCCGAGTGTGACTTTCCAAGTTCCGTTTCGACAACACCAAAGTCCAATTTGGATCATGCTTTGATTATACATCAAAACGATAAAAAAAGCGAGCTTTTTGGCTCACTTTTTGTATTATTTCTGCAACAGGAAAACTTGCTCCCATGTAACCCCGTCACGACCAAAATGCCCGTAAGCCGCAGTCGATCCAAAAACAGGTTTTCTGAGGTCTAACATATTGATGATTCCTTCTGGATCAAGCTTGAAGTTTTTGTTGATGATTGCCACTAATTCTTCGCCCGTTAATTCTGAAGTTCCAAACGTCTCAACTAGGATCGAAGTCGGCTGGGCAACCCCGATTGCGTATGATAACTGGATTTCACATTTGTCAGCTAACCCGTTCGCAACGATATTTTTTGCAATGTAACGTGCTGCATATGCTGCCGAACGGTCAACTTTTGTTGCATCCTTACCAGAGAATGCCCCTCCACCGTGACGTGCGTAACCACCATAAGTATCAACAATGATTTTACGACCAGTTAAACCAACATCACCTTGCGGTCCACCGATCACAAAACGACCAGTTGGGTTAATGAAAAAACGTGTTTTATCGTCGATTAATGTTGGGTCAACGATTGGGTCGATAACAAATTTACGAATATCAGCGTGAATTTGCTCTTGTGTAACATCTTCATCGTGTTGTGTTGAAACAACGATTGTATCCACGCGTGCTGGGTTACCATTTTCATCGTATTCAACTGTTACTTGGGTTTTGCCGTCAGGACGTAAATAAGTTAATGTTCCATCATGGCGTACATCAGCTAAACGTTTTGCTAAACGGTGTGATAATGAAATTGGCAAAGGCATTAATTCTTCTGTTTCACGACAAGCGTACCCGAACATTAGTCCTTGATCACCCGCACCAACAAGTGCATCTTCATCCGCATCACGCGTTTCAAGTGCCTCATCAACGCCCAGCGCAATATCGTTTGACTGTTCCGACATTTGTACCATTACGGCACAAGTTTCACCATCAAGACCAACATCAGTTGACGTGTAGCCAATTTCAGCTAGTTTTGCACGCACGATTTTTTCATAATCAATTTCCGCATTCGCTGTGATTTCACCAGTTACAAGGACTAATCCTTTTGAAGCAACCGTCTCACATGCAACACGTGCCATTGGATCTTTCGCTAAAATTGCATCTAATACTGCATCCGAAATTTGATCAGCAACCTTATCTGGATGCCCCTCTGTTACTGATTCTGAAGTAAACAGTTTTCTTTGCTTTAATAAATTTTCCATAATTTCCACCTACTATTTTAGTAATTTTATTCGTTAATTTTTTGTTCTAATAAAGCTAAACCATCAACAAACTGGTCATAATCACTTGTAAATAACTGGTTCTGTGTAACCTAGTATTTTACGGGTATAAATAATTTCGGCAACGATGTTACCATGAACAGCGAAATGTAATTTATTTTGTGCTTTAGCAAAAACATTCTAGTAAATTTTGAATCTTTATTATAATCCAGAACCATCGCATAAATGTCAGTGATCCTTTGGTGGAAGCACCGTTCTGATAATCTGATTTCACGAACTTTTTCCAGTTGCTTACCAAACATCTTACACATTTCAAAACTTTGGTCGCTCGCACCAGTGCCCCAGTGCCGCAATAAAAGTTAAATACTCAGTAACTGAAGAACGAACTCCAAGTTTTTGTTTTACTATTTTTAACGTGAAAAATCCTATGAAAATCATATTGGCTTCATTTCGATAACCTAATTAAAAGGAATAACGTCACCATACTATAAAAATCAAAATCTTTTTCATGACTTCACATCTAGTATCAGTGCCATTTCGCGTAATACTTTACAAGCAGTTGCGGTTGATACACCTGATGGATCATGCCCTGGTGATAGCTCAACGATGTCAGCCCCGACCAACTGAAGATCAGCATCGCGAAGCAACAAAAAGAAATCTTCTAACTCGCGATAAGTAATGCCGCCTGCTTCGGGCGTTCCTGTACCCGACATAATAGATGGATCTAGTACATCTAAATCAATCGTCACATAGACGTTTTTCCCAACTAACTGGTTTATAATTTTCCCAACTGAAGATATACGTAAAGGCTCTAAATAAGTGTTACCATGCACCCGCGCAAAGTCAAATTCTTCCCGTGTCCCAGAACGAATCCCGAACTGAAAAATGCGGTTCTTGCCAAGAAGGTCGAAAATGCGCTTTAAAACAGTCGCATGGGATAATTTACTACCACCAAATTCTTCACGTAAATCAGTATGTGCGTCTAAATGGATAATATGTACATCAGGGAATTTTTGAGTCACTGCTTTGACCGCTGGATATGAGACTAGATGCTCGCCACCAATCATGAGTGGTACTTTACCATCAATTAAGACATTTGCGACTGCCGTTTCGAGTTCCGCCACCATTAACTGGGCGTTTCCGTAAGAAAGTTCGATATCGCCGATATCGCTTACCTTAGCATCTTCAAGATCTAGGTCGAGCAAAGGGCTATAAGTCTCAAGACCGATTGATTCGAGTCGCATCGCGTTCGCAGCGAATTTCGTTCCCGCTTTATTTGAAGTCGTTCCGTCAAACGGTGCACCAAAGACAACAATTTTTGCCTCTTCATAAGGAGTATCCATACCGAGCATCTGCGCTGGATTAACAAAACTAGTCTTTCGCATTTGTCAACATCTCCTTTTTGTATTTTTCGATGTTTATTATTACCAACATTGGAAAAAATGAAATAAATACAGAAATTAATACTGAAAGCAACATATTAAACCATAATATTTCTATATTTGCTGGATTTACAAAAAAAATATACACTGGATTTAGTAATTGTACAATTATAAAAATTAAATATGGTCTCGTTGAAACTACATTTCTTTTAACTAAATTCGCCCTATATTTGTAAAAGATAATACTCATCGCTGTATAAAAAATGGACCAAAAAATGAAATCAAATGTAAATATTGCACCAGAAATGAAAATAAAATATACAGCAACACTAATATAAGAAGATACTACAAACACAGTTGCCCAAATTGCTAAAAACAACGTAATACCACTAGCACGTTTCAAGTATAATTCACTATCTTTGGGCATCGGCGAGCATCTCCTTAACATAATTCGGCAACGCAAATGCACCAACGTGTAAATCAGTGTTGTAGTATTTTGTTTTGATATTTAAATCATTCCAAGTTGTTGCTTTAATATCATTAACTGGGTGCAATTTTTTCGATGCAAAGCCGAATAACCAGTGACCTGATGGGTAAGTTGGGATATGGGCTTGATAAACTTTGGCAATCGGGAAAATTTTGTTAATTTTTCCGTGGGCGCGTTGCATTTCTTTCGCAAACCCTTCGAAATATGGGCTTTCATGTTGGTTCACAAGAATTCCGGTATCGGCTAAAATCCGATAGCAATCCGTATAAAATTCTGTGGTAAATAACCCAGCACCAACACTAATCGGGTCAGTTGAATCAACGATTATTAAATCGTATGAACCAGTCGTCGCATCTTGCGCAAACTTTAACCCGTCATCAAAAATCAAGTTAACACGCTCATCTGTAAGCTTCGAAGCCGTTAACGGTAAATGCGCTTGACAAGAGCGGGTCACCACTTCATCAATCTCAACCATATCAATATGCGTGATTCCTGGATAACGGGTCAACTCACGTACTGTTCCGCCATCACCAGCACCAATTACTAAAACACGTTTAATATTCGGATTAGTTGCCATTGCTGGATGCACAATCATGTCGTGATAAATAAACTCATCTTTCTCATTTGCCATCATCAAACCGTCAATTGTTAAAATTTTACCAAATTCTTCGCTTTCAAAGATATCAATCTGTTGAAACTCCGACTGTTGCGAAAACAAATGACTCTTCACCTTAATCCCAAAACGAACCGTGTCCGTCCATTCTTCCGTGTACCATAATTCCATTGCAAACCCTCCTATAAAGTACGACTTCACACTCTAGTGTGATATAGTCGTTCTTATGCCACCCATAGACGAACTTTTCCGTAGGAAATTAGTTCGTCATGGTAGGTAAAAATTTTTATTTTTTGACCGTCCCACCGTGGTAAATCAGTTCATAAATAGGAACATTTTCATAAGAGATTATCTCTTTTCCATTAAACCATTCAAAATCACCAGTAACGGTATTTGTATAAGTAAACTTTCCGTTTTGATAAATTGCTGGTCCGCGATAAGGAGTCGTAGCATCAACAAGGGTCAAAGCTTCCATCAAAAATGTCCTGATTTCGCCACCATAAGTCCCAGTCAACATTCTTCCCAGATAATTCATTGACCAAACTGGTTGTTCTTGATACCAAACAACTTCAGTGCCAGAAAAACCTGAATTACCAATATATGAATCCCAGTATTTGAAATCCGCTTGCTCGAAAGCTAAATCCTTTGAACCCAATCTTGAACTCAATTGAACTGGTCGATTTTCACTGGCATAAGTAGCTTTTTTCGCAGCTAGTAAAAATGCGATGATTTCCTTTTCTGTCACTGTCATTATTCACTCACCGGTTTGAAAGTGATTTCACCCAAATCAGTTTTCGCATGTTTTCGGATTTTCGCTGTCAATCCTCGTGGGATTTCCACTGATTCACTGAATTCAGCTTTTAAAACCTTTTCAAGGTACTCGAAACTTTTCCACGGGTCAATATCGCCACAGGTAAAGAAATCCGCTGACGCAAAGCCGTACTCAGGCCATGTATGAATCGTCAAATGTGACTCCTCAACAATCACCGCACCACTTACACCCCACGGTTCAAACTGATGAAAATCCGAAGTAACAATCGTCGCTTTCGCCTCGAGTGCCGCTTGACGCATCTCTTTCTCAATCAACTCTGCATCTTTCAAAACCTCTGGATCACAGTTGTAAAACTCGACCAAAATATGTCTACCTAATGTTTCCAAATTATACATCTAATAAAACCTCCTACTAAAACAAGTACTAAAAGTAATTAAGATTACTAGCGCCAGTAGCTGTCGAAGCTAATCATTCGCAAGCTCATGAAGTTCCTGTAGCTGTATGCTTAAGACTAGGCAGATAAATCTGCAAGTCTTAAATACCATTCGCTACATAAAATTCGTTGTTTTATACACTTCTATCTAAAACTCACAAGTTCGTTAAGACAGGCTTGTATAATTTTAACTATGTTTCGCAAAGAAACCGTGACTAAGCAATTGTAATCGGTTCGCATTTCCTTTTAGTCAAGCTTGCTGTACTCATTACTTATTAACTACCAAAACACATTCTAACTTTGGATCCGCATTATCAACAATAAATGCACCGAGTTCTATTAATTCTTTTAAATTACGCACAACTTCACCAGAAATTTCTTCACCTGGTGAAATTATCGGGATTCCAGGCGGGTAAGCCATTATTGACTCACCAGCAATTCGCCCGACCGCCCTGTTAAACGGGATCAATTCTTTTTTAGCAAAATATGCATCCCGCGGACTCATCAACTGCACCGTAGTCGCCACTGTTGGTCCAGTTAGCAAGTGTGATTCTTTACCGCTTCCTGGAAATCTAATTGCCAAATCCGCCATTGCTTTAACCAAACGTTTTGTATCCGTCGCCTGAGTACCTAAACTAATAATTGCCAAAACGTGGTTCGTTTCACATAATTCTAACTGCACATTGTATTCCTGCCATAACTTTTCATAAACCTCAAAACCAGTCAAAGATAGTCCCGAAACATTAATTATCAACTTCGTTGGATCATGAAAATCTTTTTCTGTGACCACTGATAAGCCAGCTATCTGATTGAGCAACGTCCGAGCCTCTTCACTAAGCTGAATTGCCTGCGATAACTGTTGCTGTCCATTCTTAACCAGATTCCAACGAGCTCCATCCAGACTTCCCATCAACAGGTATGAAACCGATGTTGATTGTAAGATATTCACAACTCGTTTCACTCGCAGAGAATCAATCCGTTTGGAATTCAATATCAATGCCGAACTTTGCGTCAAAGCACCGCCCGTTTTATGGATACTCAAACAACTAATATCAGCACCACAATTCATCGCCGATTTCGGCATTGATTCGTGAAATGGGAAATGTGCCCCATGGGCTTCATCAGCTAGTAATAAAACACCAGATTTATGGCAAAGTTCACCAATTGCTTCCAAGTCGCTAACATGACCAAAATAAGTCGGATTTAGCACAAAGACTGCCTTTGCATCGGGGTGTTCATCCAAACAGCGCTGCACTTCTGCAACCGTCACATTTTTCATCAGACCCTCTTTGATACAAATTTCAGGTCGCATATAAACTGGTGTTGCACCGCATAGTATTAAACCATTTAATGCCGATTTATGGATATTTTTCGGCATCAAAATCTTATCGCCAGGCACTAACACTGACATCAACATTGCATGAATCGCCGACGTCGAGCCATTTGCCATAAAGAATGCCTCATTTGCTCCATAGGCGTCCGCAAACAGATCTTGTGCCTCGCGGATAACCCCAGTCGGATGCCCAACATTATCAAGATCAGGCAATGAGTTAGTATCTAACCGCATCAATTGGTCACCAAAAAAATCATTTAAAATTGGGACACCCCGACCACGCTTGTGACCAGGTACATCAAAAGCCGTCACATCACGATCGGCATATCCTTTCATCGCCCTTAATAAGGGCATTTCATCTTGATTTAAATTACACACCACTAATCACCCCGTTTTCTACAGGTTTCACCAAAACTTGGCAATCTTGTTAATTATACGGAAATACCCGTTAAAAGTCAATCATTAATCGTTTTCATAAAATAAAAAATTTATTCACGTGCGTTCAGAAACATCCAAAATATACAAAAAGCAACTTAAACCCTATCACGAAAGGAGATAGAGGCTAAATTTTTTGTCAAGTTTTTACCATTTGTTGTTGTGTCTTGTGGAGGTTTAAGAAATTATTGCCAAGGCTCAGATGATGATTAAGATCCATCTAAATACAACGCCATCTTGGATAAGAGGGACCGCTGGATACGTTCTTAACATCAAATATGATAAAGAGACTGGCGAAATCAAAGAAAATACCAAACAACTGTTGGCGCTTGATGAAGAACGAATCAGGGAATAAGAACAATACGATGGTTATTACGCTTTGGTTACAAGCGAACTTGATATACCTGATAAGGATGTTATTGAAAAATATCATGGATTGTGAGAAAATCGAAGAATCATATAAAAAATACGCTTACTATTAGACTTATTCGCCATAGCCTTGATAAGATAAGAGAATAGATATACATTTTTTGATTTGTTTTATTTCTTTACTAATTGGACGCATCATTGAATTGCGATTAGACAAAAAATATACCATTGATAAAATAACACATACTATGGCAAAAACTTCCTGTTCTCGCATTGATCAAAATTATTGGCGATTTGACCATCGCTGCGATGTAAGTGACGCCTTAGGTAAAGAATTTGGCATTAATTTTAGCTAGAAATTTATGAATTTAAAAAAAGTCGCACAATCTAAAATCAACGATTTTGGACAATAACTTTCTGTAAACTGAAAACCACCTCAAACGCCTTAATTTCAAGGGGTTTGAGGTGATTTTTTTCTGTTTTTGTTTCCAAATAAAAGATGATGTTAAGCCTTGTATCAAACAAAAATCCTAAAAATCGCAGTTTCATGCTATTATGAGTTTGTTTGCTAAACATATTGGAAGTCTTGATGCGTGTGCGAAAGAACTATTTATTCATAAAAACACCCTACAATATCAATTAAATAAAATTAAAAATTTGACTGGACATGATCCACGAAACTATCGTGATTTTTCTGTACTATATATTGCTTTATTATTAAGGCAGTAATTATTGGAATCCGAAGTTTGCCATGCTTAGCAAACTTCGGACTTTTAGTTATCTGTACTATTACAACGCTTTGTTAGGTTTGCAGTCGTAATTTCAAAATCAGAAATTGTTGAACTTCTATATTTTTCATTTTTATCAAAGCAAAAGAAGTCAAGCATTTTATCCTGACTTCCATCGTTAAAGTTCTTTCATTTTCAAAATAGTTCGCCTTAATTTAAACCGCTGAAATAATAACTTTTAACGCTTTGTTATCAGCGGCTTTTTCAAACACGTCATACGCTTCCAGCATTTGATCAAACGTAAAATGATGCGTAATTAGTAGTTCTGGTAGTAACTTTTTTGCATCAACCGTTTTGATTAACATTGGGGTGGTGACTGCACTGACAAGCCCCGTTGTCAAGGTAATATTTTTAATCCACAATTTTTCAATCTCAAAATTAACACTCTTCCCGTAGACACCAGCGACAGCAATATTCCCACCAGCCGTAACAATCCGCTGACAAATATCAAACGTTGAGTCAATCCCAACCGCTTCAATCGCCACGTCAACACCCTTGCCATCAGTTAACTCCATAATTCGATTAACCGCATCACCATTGCTTGGGTTAACAACGTGCGTCGCACCAAATTTCTGCGCCGCTTCCAAGCGAGCGTCATCTAAATCAATCATAATTATTTCACTTGGGCTATAAAATTGAGCCGTTAATAATGCTGATAAACCAATCGGACCCGCTCCAACAATCGCCACGGTCGATCCTGGTTGCACATTGCCTTTCAAAACACCGATTTCCAGTCCAGTCGGCAAAATATCACTTAACATAACGAGTGCTTTGTCATCCTTGTCGTCACCATCAATTAAATACAAACTGTTATCTGCATGCGGAATGCGGACATACTCAGCTTGTGTTCCATCGATTAAATGTCCTAAAATCCAACCACCGTCAGTACAATGAGCCGAAATCCCGCGTTTACAATAGTCACACTTGCCACAAGCACTAACACATGAAATAATAACTTTGTCTCCAATCTTGAAATTCGTCACGCCATCACCGATTTCAGTTACAATCCCAACACCTTCATGTCCTAACACCGTACCATCGGTAACGGCTGGTACATCACCTTTTAAAATGTGGAGATCCGTTCCACAAATTGTTGTGTGTATTATCTTGACAATTGCATCAGTCGGTTTAGTAATAACTGGCATTGCTTTTTCAACATATTCCTTTTGCCCAGATCCACGGTAAACTAAAGCTTTCATAATTAATTCCTCCTAATCGTTATTTCAATGTTGCGAAGTCAGTTTACAAAATGATTTCGCTTACACTATTATAATAATATTATAACACAATATTTTCGGCAATACAATGTTACAAAAAACAAAAATTTATAACAAAAAAGAACAAAATACTGTTCTACATAACAAATTGATAACGTATCTCTTCAAATGATTATGATTTGAGTCATTTATATCCTCAAATTGAATCTTCACTATCAAATAATCCACAATTTTTTCTATTTAGTTATTCGTTGATTATTATTTCAAGTTCCAAAAACAAATTTAGATTATTTATTAAAGTAGATTCAACCGTCCCTTTGTATGAATTATACTTCCTTGATTTATGAGTATAGCATGTCACATTTAATTTTAACTTTTTCATTAGGCGTTGAACTTTCTTTTTATTTACTTCATGTCCACGTCGCTTAAGTTCCATGGTTACCCGCCTATAACCATAAGCTTTATGCTTGGCACATATCTCTATAATGATGACTTCTAATTCTTCATCGGGATTGCATCTGCTAAATCGCTTTGTCCAATACATATAGGTTGACTTGGGAAAGTCTAATGCTTCTAGTATCTCAGTTAATTGATAAGTTCCTCGGAGATTGTGAATAAATATTGAGATATGCTCATTATTTCTTGGTAGCTGAGCGTTCCGCAATCTCCTCAATTCTTTTAAATAAGCAACCTCTATTTCTAAAGCACGTATTTTTCTTTCTTGAACCTCTAGTAATTTCTTGGTTGAGGTAGGTATGTCGGTAACAGTAGGAGATTTAACTTCCTGCTTTATTTTTTTGATGGATGGTGAACCTCTCTTATTAGAAAGTCCTTGAACCCCGTTCTCTCGAAATTTATATATCCAATTTGATATCAAAGAGGGATTGTTTATTCCAAGCTTATTGGCAATTTCACGGGTAGACATTTCTGTTGTTAAATACAATTCTACCGCATTTTCTTTCACTTTAACAGTGTATTTTTTATTTTTTCGTTTTCTAAGCAAACCTTCTTCTCCAAATTCGCGGTAAGCATTGACCCATTTGTGCACTTGAACTTGGGCTTGCTTTCCTGAAATTTTATACTTTAATGCGAGCTTTTTATATCCACCTTCTCCTGATAGATAAGCTCTAACTATTTTCATTTTCAATTCAAAGCTATACTTTTCCATACAAAAATGACCTCCAATTTGTTGAATCTTTTAGGTTCAACTTCTGGGGGTCACTACATTTTGACCCCAAAAATGAAATTCACAAAAATCAAAACCCCGAAACGACTGGTATTACAGTATTTCAAATCACCACTAGATATTTCAAGTAAAACATGTTAAAATCTTTTTACGACTTCTATATTTAGGTGGGTTCTGTTATGAAAATTAAAATTGCTAATATAAATGCTCCGCTAATTATCAAAGAATTTGCGGTAATCAACCAGGGTTTCTTTACCGATTGGAAATTTGTTGACGAAGATTACGATTTACTTTATTTGGAACAACCTGTTGACTTAGATAAAAATGCGCGCTTACGCGCCTATTTAAACTTCCTCATCGAACGTTTTGGGCTAGAGCAACCATGGGGGCTACTAAACGGGATGCGACCAAACAAACTAGTACATTCGATGAAACGGAGTGGAATGAATACACAGGAAATTCGGGTACATTTACAAAATGAATATTTGGTTAGCAATGAGAAAATTGACTTACTACTCGATGTTGCCGACCGACAGTTAGCGGTGATTCCTGACTTATACCAATTGGAATATGCGGTTAGTATTTATATCGGCATCCCCTTTTGCCCAACGAGATGTAGTTATTGTACGTTTGCCGCTTATGCCCACGCACCGAATCGCAAATGGGTTAAGCCATTTTTGGATTCACTTTTGGACGAAATTGAGATTATTGGCGAGTACCTACGAATCAATAAAATTAGTGTGACAACGGTTTACCTTGGTGGTGGAACACCGACGATGTTGGCGGTGGACGAACTGGAAACTCTGCTGACAGTTCTTTGTCGCCACTTCGTTGGTATTCGTGAAATCACGGTCGAAGCTGGTCGTCCTGACTCATTATCAATAGAAAAATTAGCATTACTAAAAAGTTTTGGTATTAACCGAATCAGTATTAATCCGCAGTCTTTTAATCAATCGACCCTCGATTCAATCGGTCGTCATCATCATGTGGAATCGGTTGTGGAACAGTTTGAATCGGCAAAATCACTAAAAATCGAAAATATCAACATGGATTTGATTGTTGGTCTTCCTAATGAAGAACTACCAGAACTTAATCATAGTCTTGCGCAGATCAAGAAGTTACAACCCGAGTCATTAACGGTGCATATGTTGGCTCGAAAAAGGAAATCAGAGTTATCCAAAGATGGTTCTCTATCAGCGGTTGTACCAAAAAAAATCCTTACCGAAATGGCAAGAATGACATATGATTTTGCTTCCGAAAATGATTACAAACCGTATTATTTGTATCGACAGAAGAATATTGCGGGGAATTTGGAGAATATCGGTTATGCGAAAGCGGGGCATGCGTGTCAGTATAATATTTTGATGATGGAAGAGGCACAGACAGTGTTAGGGCTTGGCGTTGGTGCCTCGAGTAAGTTTTTGATTGGCGAATCGGTGCACAATCCGAAAGATTTGAAGACTTATATTGACAGTTACACAGAATATACTCGGCGTAAATTGGAATTGTTGGAATTGAGTCTTCAGCTTAATGCAAAGGCGTTTGTTTATAACGGTCTGGTTGATAACCCAGATACTGATTAACGCTCCTACTCGTATTTATGAATTTACTGATGAAATTAACAATACAAACTTAAAAGAAATCAAAAAGACTATCTGGCTATAAAATAACCGAAACAATCCTTTTGATTATATTATTGTGGGGTGCCGCCACCAATTGGTGGCCATCCAA
>JGI990J12352_1000003_pt1 | contig 61464 bp, 72 predicted proteins | sample Intmic4MA4BA4MSA_FD_12352 | JGI IMG/M metagenome (IMG submission 12352) | reverse complement strand
TTATATCTTTAATTGTTTACGGAGTGGTACCCAAGAGGCTCAAGGGGCTCCCCTGCTAAGGGAGTAGGCTGGATAAAACTGGCGCGCGGGTTCAAATCCCGCCCACTCCGCCATATTGACTAAGTAACAAGTCTTCTTTTAGGCTTGTTACTTTTTTACTATTTTAACACAATATACGGGGGTATTTAGCCCTAATAGCCACAATATACAGGGTTTTAAGGGGTTTATAGGTTTTTGGAGCAAATAAAATAAGTCTTCTTTTAGGTGGCAGGACTCGAACGCAATTATTTGAGTTTTGATTAATTGCAAAAATGGGGCAGAAATAGCCCAAAATGAAGAGAAATCAAAACTGTCGCAAAATCAAAATATTGACGACAGTTTGTAGTTTTGATTATTGCGTCGAAAATTTTGAATAATCTTTATAATCAAAAAAGTGTCACAAATAATTCAAAATAATCAAATCTCTTGCGAACTGGGGGTAAGGAAGCACTTGCAATCTTTTGACTCATGAGGAAGAAATAAAGAGGTTTTTAAATTTGTTAATTGATAGGTCTGAGATGTGTCGCATGCAAGTGATAGCATTAAATCATTATATTTTTATAGAGAAATATAAAGGCGACAAAGAGTTGTTGGCAAAACACCTAATAACCATGACACTACCATCCTTAGTCACAGGGCAACACGGTATTATTAGCAGTAGCGGATGTATACGAAGAGCTGAGCGTTTCGGCACTAAATAACAGTGCTTTACTAACAGAACAATCAGCGTAGGCGGCGATACAGCATGTATCTTCCGAAAACTGCGATTCTACGGTGGAACATACTCGGAGCTTGACAAGAATATAATTGCGTGCATCGACGGCATTCTGGTAAATAGGGAAATGCTGGATGATGATTTTGAAGAGCAAGAAGAAATACAGCAAGCAGAGCCAGCGACTCCAAGAGAAATACATGGTTCGGCCGAACGACCGCTTAGAGCCGTGGTCGGGAGCAGGGGGAATCAGTGAAAAAAGCATGGACATTTCAAAGACAGCTTTGGGAACAAGCGAATTACACCTGTAAAATAGACCCGAATTGCAAAACATTTTCGACGGCAAAGGGCGTACCATAGGAAGGTCATCACAATTCTATGCACATTGAGCAATGCCAAGAAATTCAAAAAACAATACAACAAGAACATTGATTGTGTGGAGAACATAGTGTGCATTTGCCCAACATGTTATTGAGCAGTTCGCTTTGGGGATGAAGCCACTAAGATCACATGCCTTAAACAATGTATGCAAGTTACGGAGTGAAACTGAAGGTGGCTAGTATACCAATCACGCTGGAAGAATTGCTAGAACTTTACAAGAGATAAACACAAAATCAAAATAAGTAGAATAAATCATTTGCAATTTCCGTGCGAAACTGCTATAATATGTATTATTCGCCCCGTGGAATAATGATAAGGAGAAAGCGGAAAGGAATGGAACAAGAATTCATAACAGCAGCACAAGCTGCGAAGAAATGGAACATTTCCCAAAGAAGAGTGCAGGTGCTCTGCTCAAGTGGCAGAATAAAAGGCATTTTCAAACTGGGTGAGAATTGGGCCATTCCTGTGCAAACACCAAAACCCGAAGACGCAAGATACAAAACAAGAGAGGAGTCAGAATGAGCTCAAAAAAATACAACATAATAGACTTATTCTGCGGAGCTGGGGGCTTATCGTATGGATTTGAAAAAGCAGGTTACAATGTTCTGCTTGGAATAGACAATGACAGCATGGCGCTAAAGACCTTCGAACTAAACCATAAAGACTCAAGGTCAATTTGCGGTGATATAACGCAAATAAGTTACGAAGACATAAAAAAACTAATCGGCAACGCCAAAGTAGATGTGATAGTGGGTGGGCCACCATGTCAAGGAATGTCGCTTTCCGGGCCTCGTAAATTCGAAGATCCACGCAATAGGCTGTACCTTTCGTTTATAAGGCTTGTGAGGGAAATGCAGCCAAAAGCCTTTGTCATAGAAAATGTGCCGGGGCTGGTAACACTTTTCGGCGGAGAAATAAAAAACAGCATAATTAAAGAATTTGAAAGTATGGGCTATAAGATACAATACAAGATTTTATGTTCACACGATTATGGCGTACCCCAGTCTAGGAGACGGGTGGTTTTTGTAGGATGCAAAAATGGAAACTATGAATACCCGACAGCCGACATGAAGCAAGTAACATGCGAAGAGGCTCTTTCAGACTTGCCACCGCTCATTGATACAATTGGTGAAGAAGATGTGGCATACCAAACAGAGCCGAAGAACGAATACCAAAAAACAATGAGAAAGAACTCCAAGCGAGTGAAAAACCACATAGCAGCATGCCACTCGGAAAATGTGCAAAAAACTATAGCGTTGATACCACCCGGCGGAAATTACAAATCATTGCCAAAGGGCTATGAAAGTACGCGCAATTTTCATGTGGCTTGGACGAGATTTCCTGACAATAGACCAGCACCAACAATTGATACTGGACACCGACATCATTTTCATTACAAATATAATCGAGTGCCAACCGTAAGAGAATGTGCAAGAATTCAATCGTTCCCGGATGATTTTATATTCCTAGGGAACAAGACGCAGCAGTTTAGGCAAGTAGGCAACGCCGTTCCGCCACTTATGGCGAAACGAATAGCCGAACAAGTAAAATTGCTTTTAGAGGGAGAAGAATAATGAGCGAATATAAAACGCCAAATCAATACTACTATAGGCTGCATCATGTGCGACCTAGATTCAAAGGTGACATTGAGAGTGTTTTGCTTTTTATGGCAACCGAGATTTCTAAATTACCACTTGCACCAACGGTGGAATTTAATAATGCACTTAATAATAAAATAAGGCTTTATCCCGGCAATGCAATTAGAGAATTAAAAACGATAAACAACTGGAGAACGGAGATTTCTTCGCTTTTCTCATTTTTCATAGAACATGAAAACGGCACGACATCGGCAGGAGCAAGAGCGGCCGAACTTGCTGAAAACCAAGACTTGGTAGAATGCTTCAAAAAGTTCCTTTTTCTTTTTCAATATCCCGGCGCACATGTAAAATCGCACGAAGTTCTGAAAATGATAGAACAAGGAATTCGTTTCAAGCCAGCACAGTACATCCTTAATGTCTTGAAAGCAGGAGAAGAGGCAACAGGTGGTCGAGTATTTTTGACGAAAGAAGAAGTATGCCATTGCATACTTAACGACCTAAGATGCACAAGGGATAATGAAGCTCCGTTGACCGCTTGGAATAGAGTAGCGACAAACCGTAGAGAACGAAGAGTATACGATAAAAGCGGCGATGTCGTTCGTTATGCAGGTGACATCTTAGACTACATGGAGATAGCGAATTTGCTGGTAGCACATGACGGCAAGCGTTTTTATAGCAACACGCTGGAAACCGAGATGATTCTTAAATTTGTTAATTCTAATCAATGGTTTACTGGCTACGACACAATGATAAGCAGAAGAACAGGGAACTTGATTGCGATAAAAGATGAAAAGGAAAACTGGCTAAACTACGCAAACACCGAACTGCAAGCAACCGACTTTGAAACTGACTTGCTTGCTTTTATAGCGGAAGATGCGGAAGAGTATAATGAACTTAGACAAGCAAGCATAGCAGCATTCCAAGAATCATTAGAAGACGAAAGAACAGTAACAACAACCAAGGACATCGGCGACATGGGAGAAAGTCTTGTACATTCGCACGAATGCCAGCGTGTGAAGATTGGCGGAAGGATAGACTTGGTGCATTTAATAAAACGCATACCTACGCAGTTTGCTGTCGGTTACGACATACAATCGGTGGAACTAGACGAGAAAAAACGCTACATAGAAGTAAAGACCACAATCAGTTCACGCCCATTGCAATTTAACAAAATTCATTTAACATCAAACGAGTGGAACACAGCAGGAACAATGAAGGATAGATACTTCATTTATAGATTGCAACTAAGCAAACATGAACGCAAATTATTTATAATCCAAGATCCGGTTGGGCTTTATAAACGGGATATGATACAAATGATACCGAGAGACGGGGCAGAAGTTTCGTTCGGTAACAATGCAGGAAGAGAAGAGGAACTTTTATCATGGATAAATTAAAAGTAGCATCACTTTTTTGCGGATGTGGCGGAACGGATGTAGGTCTAATTGGTGACTTCGAGTTTCTTGGTAAGCAATACGCTAAGAACGACATGGAAATCGTTTATGCAAACGACATTGACGATAACGCCTGCCAAATTTTTGAAAAGAACTTTGGCTTAAAGCCCGACAATCGTGACATTCGAGAAATTCAAGCATCGGAACTTCCCGACTTTGATGTGCTGACTGGGGGATTTCCTTGTCAATCATTTTCAATAGTAGCCCAAAACCCCAAAAGGCTTGGAGTAAAAGACGATCGGGGAAAACTGTTTTTCGAGATGTGCAGAATACTGAAAGAAAAGCAACCGAAATGCTTTATCGCTGAGAATGTGAAAGGAATACTTTCGGCAAATGGCAAAGCGGCGTTTCCACTAATTATCGAAGAATTTGAAAAATGTGGTTATACAGTAGTACACAGCCTTTTGAACTCGGTACACTACAAAGTACCGCAGAAGAGAGAAAGGGTCATAATTGTAGGATTTAGAAATGACCTCGGCATCAAATTCAATTTTCCAACAACCATAGCCAATTCGGAAAGCGAATATGAAGCACTTGGTTCTGTAATAGAGAGTGCAGTGGACGAAAAATACTTCTTCAGTGAAAGAGCAGTAGAAGGGATGATGAGGAAAAGAGCCGTTATGAACAAAGGAAGAGCGCAATGCCCTACTCAACCTTGTAATACTGTAGGAGCGCACTTGGCGAAGGTTTCATTAAACAGTACTGATCCGGTACTTTATGAGAACGGCAGATACAGAAGATTTACGCCGAGAGAAGTGGCGAGAATACAATCATTTCCCGATAACTTCCAATTAGTCGGTGCGGAGAGCGCGCAATATCGGGCGTTGGGTAATGCGATACCGCCCGTTTTATTTTGGCATGTCGCACAGTCTGTTGCAAGACAATTGATAAATATATGCCAGAAATAAATTTTACAGTCGGCAGCATGTTTGCCGGAATCGGCGGAATATGTTCTGGCTTCAAGCAAGCCGGATTTGATATTATTTGGGCAAATGAAATTGATGCAGAAGCTGTGAACACATACAAGCATAATTTCGGAGATTCTTATATGGTTGAAGGCGATATAAGAAGAATTAACCCCGAGTTTATTCCTGATATGGATATTTTAACAGCAGGTTTTCCGTGCCAGCCTTTTTCTATTGCAGGACGACAAAAAGGATTTGAAGATCCGCGCGGTAATTTATTTTTTGAGATAGCAAGGGTAATAGATATTAAGCGTCCAAAAATAGTTTTTTTAGAAAATGTACCGAATTTAATTCAACACGATAACGGTAAAACATTTTTGGTTATTTATAATTCATTGGCACAGTTTGGCTATTGCGTTAAATATAAAATAATTAACGCTAAAGATTACGGGAATATACCGCAACATCGTGAAAGGATTTTCATTGCTGCTTTTCTCGACTATGAAAGCTGCAACAAATTTGCGTTTCCCGAACCCATACCACTTGAAAGAAAATTATTCGGAATAATAGACAGGACAGTAAAGCATAGCGATTGCTATTATTACAATGAAAACAATTTTCATTATGAAAATTTGAAGAAAGCAGTTACGGATAAAAGCTGTCTATATAAAATAAATGATAGCGGAATTTCTGCTAAGCGCAACAATGTTGCACCTACACTTATTGCCAATATGGGAACATTTCCGGATCGGGTTCCGATACTTTTAGACGATTATGGTATACGAAAACTCACACCTAAAGAATGTCTTGATTTACAAGGGTTTCCGCATGATTTTGCATTTCCGCCGAGAACTCAGATGAATGCGGCATATAAACAAATCGGAAATTCCGTTTGCGTCCCCGTTATTAAAAGAATAGCCGAAAAAATAAATGAGGCGCTTATGGCATTATAATATGTCACGGATCCGTTCGAAAAATACGGAACCGGAAATAAAACTAATGGAAACTCTAAAAGAAAAGAATATTTGGTTCACGCGTCACCGCACGGATGGACGGTTGTAAGACTCAGTGATGAACAAGTAAAGAAAAATCTTGAAGGTTGTCTTGAAAAAACATTAGAGCAATTAAAAAGATAAACACAGAAGCAGGAGATATAAAAATGGATTACTCAAGAGGTTCAGAATGGCGGCGCTGGGATTTGCATATTCACACACCTGAAACACTGAAAGAAGATAAGTTTATAGTCGCAAGCGACGAAGATAAATGGCAAAAATACTTTGCGAGAATTTTGAGTTATGTGGGTGATATGAGTGACCCACAAAAGGCGGTTAGCGCAATTGGAATAACCGATTATTTTTCAATTGAAAACTATAAAAGGGTGATTGCTAATCCTGACATAATAAGTAAGGTGCCATTGATACTGCCGAATATAGAACTTAGGCTTACACCAGTGTCAAGCGAATCAGCACTAAACTTGCATTGCATTTTTAATTCTAAAGAGTTGTCGGTAAGTGATATTGAAAATAGATTCCTTGCAAAATTAAAGAGTGACAGTGAAGTAAAAGGGGTTCCATACTCGGCAACAAATTCAAGTTTAATTGATATGGGACATGCACTCGACCCAACAACAAAAACTAGTGGAGAATGGTGGGCAAAAAGTACAGCCGTAAATCAGTTCACGGTTGGTTTTGAAAGCATTAGAGAATTATTCAAGTTAGACTCGCATTTGCGCGAAAATACCATAATAGTAGCATCAAACAAAAGCACTGACGGCTTATCTGGCTTTGGAAACTTTTCTCTCGAAAATGTGAATGCAAATTTAACAGCACTAAGAACAAGTCTATATCAATTTGTGGATGCATTGTTTACTGCACGACCTAATGACATAGTTTATTTTTTGAGCGAAACTTTTTACAACAGGACGGGGAAAAGACTACCGTGCATTCATGGCTCGGATGCTCATTCATTTGACAAGATTTTTGAACCAGCAGAAAAACGCTACTGCTGGATAAAAGCTGACTGTACATTCGAAGGATTCAAACAAATAAAATACGAGCCTGAAGACAGAGTAAAAATTTGCGAGTCACGCCCTGAGCAGAAGAACGACTACCAAGTAATCGATAAGGTCATAATAAGTCATGCAGATTTCCAGCAAGAAGAAATTGTTTTTAATCAAAACTTAACTTGCATTATTGGCGGAAGATCAACTGGTAAATCGAATTTGCTACGCAATATAGCAAACAATATAGACTCTAAACAAGTAAGCGAAAAAAGCGACAAAATAAACTCAAAACTGTTGCCGTGGCTTATTCAAGGCTTATCTGTCTATTGGAAGGACGATGATAAAAGTCCAAATGCTAAACGCAAAATAACATATATTCCACAGACTTATCTAAATAGGCTGAGCGACGATCACGAGAAGAAGACTGAAATTGACGAGATGATTGAGAGCATCATTGTAAAGGATGACGAAATTAGGAAAATGAATGAAGCACTCCGAGAAAGGGTGCGGACAGTCCGTGCAAGCATCAGCAAGCAAGTTTCGGATTTATTTGCCAAGGACGAGAGCTTGCAAGAGCTTCAAAGGCAGATTGATGAATTGGGAAAAGAAGATATCATAGACAGGCAACTAAAAAAACTTATTGCACAGCGTGATGCTATTGCAAAAGAAAACAAACTATCGGATGTCGATATAACAACCTACGGCAATGCTAAGGCAAGGATTTTAGAAATCGACAATGAGCTGGCTACGTTAAGAAACGATATAAATGCGATAGAGGCTATGAAGTCGCTGGTTTATAGAGCAACCATACAAAGTCACATTTCGCAAGTTTATAAAGATCAAATCGAAAAGGAAATTGAGGTCGCAGTAGCTGAAACAGATATAAAATGGGCTAAGAAGAAGGTAGCACTGCTAGGCGAAATAAATGTTGTCATACAAAAGAAGATGGTAGAACGGCAAGCCATTGAAGAAATGCTAAAAGTACTTGAACCAAAAATATTGAATTCTGCTACCATGAACAACCTAACCGCACAGATTGATTCCGAAGCAAAAAAATCAAGCCAAGTCAAAGAACTGTCGGTGCGAGAGAAAAAGGAAAGAGCGGAGAGGGCTGGAATGCTTGAAAAGCTGATTAACCTATCTGGCGAATTCAAAATCGAGTACGAAGAGTATGCCTCAAGGCTAACAAAGCGGTTTAAGGACACGGGAAGGACATTTAATGTAAATGCGTTTTATAGAACTGAAGACTTTCTAAAAGCCTTTGGCGGAATATTCAACAAGAGCATACTGAAGACTCACAAAATTGACGAAGAAGAAATCAGGACAAACGGAATGGCCAATCCGCATTATAATTTTGACGATGGGGCAAAACAAGAATTTATCAAGGATATTTTTGACATGCCAAAGGCGGTAAAAGCGAACCTGAGCAAAGAAGATGCAGTAAAGACGGTGCTGGCGGATTACTACAATATTTCGTATGGAGCGATAGTTGAGAACGATGACCAAATCAGCCAAATGTCACCCGGCAGAAAGGCATTGCTATTGCTGAAACTATTGATAGAGTTAGATGACTCTACGAATCCAATACTCATAGACCAGCCAGAGGATGATCTAGACAACCGCTCTATTTTTGAAGACTTGGTCAAATTCATTAAGGGGAAAAAGCGGCAACGACAAATTATTCTCGTAACGCATAATGCAAATATAGCAATCGGTTGCGATGCAGAAGAGATAATCATTGCTAATCAAGATGGTAAAGATGCCCCAAACCACTCAAAGAAATTCGAATACAGGTCAGGCTCGATTGAGAGCAATGAACCAAGATTTGATAATCAAGGCAAAATAGTAAAAGGGGTGCTAAATCAGACTGGAATACAACACCAAGCGTGTAATATATTAGAAGGCGGCAAGGAAGCGTTTGACATTAGGAATAATAAGTATGTCCGATAAAACGAAGAAAAGAATTGTTAAATGCCGAAGTAAATAGAAGACAAAGCAATTGATTTGTGATTCTAAATCGTATCCATGCGCAGTGCCCACTTTCCTGACTGCGGTTGAGGTAACCACCGCTGAACCGCTTCGACATTTGTAAACTAAACGACTGCAAGAAAGGCTAGAAGCGTAAAAGAGAAAAATAAAAGACAGAGCTTAACGAAGAAAATGAAGAAGAGGAAGAAAAAATGATTGAAAGCAAATTCAATTTTTGGCCAATAGGTCAAGGCTTATTTTACACGGGTAACATTGATAACGGGAAATTTAATTTTGTTTATGACTGTGGATCGTCAGCGATGGTTTCGGGCGGAAAGAATGCATTAAAAAAAGCCATAGATGATTACACAGAAGGCTTGAAAAACGGCGTAGATTTTATGGTTGTTTCACATTTGGATGCAGACCATGTCAACGGCATTTTTGATTTGATGGCAAAAACTCATATCGAGAAGCTATATCTTCCATATCTAGGAGATTCACGCAGAAACGAACTACTAATAAAACTGACAATAGCAAATGCCATAATTGATGATGACGATAGCGGCGAAACATACGAAAAGAAGTTCCGTATTTTGACTGAGTTTTATGAGCGCAATATCGAAGAGAAATGGATGACGCAAGAGCGAAAGATACGGTTTATTAAGTTCGTTGGCGGAAAGGAAAATCAAAGGGAAGAGCAATTAAAGATAGCATCAAAAACATCTTGGGAGTTTCGCATGTTTAGCCGTGAGATAAGCGAAAAATCCTTTAATGATCTTAACGATGCAATAGCGAAAAGGCTGGACGGACGGACAGTAGAGCAATTATTTTTGCATTGGAACAGCAGCTCTGACCCAATCACAAAGAAACTGGAAAACTTGCGCGAACTGAAAAAGATTTATAAGGACATCGTAGAATTGAGCGATGTCAACCGTTCGTCTATTATCCTCGTTCATTACCCAATAAGCGATAGGGAAGAAAGCGAGATAAGAATAGAATGTAAAGGAGATAAACTCGAAAGTTGCTACAGGAATTGCTGTGAAAGAAAGTGTTGTCGAATTAACGAGTCAAGACAAAAGCCGGTAACGGTTTTGACTGGAGATGCGGAATTTGTTCCTCGAATGAGGCTGATGCTAAAGGACATAATGCTCCAATTTCATATTAAAACTTTTTGCGTTATGCAAGCACCGCACCATGGCGCACGCAATGAGTGGGAAGCCTTGGAAATTGAGGGAGATGACATAGATGTTTGCATAATTCCGTTTGGTTATGGAAACACATACGGCCATCCCTCTTGCGAAATTATGAGAGATTTAAGAGAGTGGCACAAACAAGGATGGGATATTGCATGGACAGAAGTAACCCAATTCAATAGATTTACTTATCGAATTTACACCCCAAAGCACTAGTTTTTGTGCGGCAAAAAACCTCATACACTATATATACATCATACATTCTTACAATCTCTATAATTGCTACCGACCCTCTTTTATATATATGGAGGTGATTTAATAGCAAAAGAAAGCAAATAAATAATAGAGAAAGCCATTCAACTAGGTTTGATTTTTGATAGTTGCGTTTTGATTCTAATTATTAAGGAGAAAAACAATGATAAACTATCAACAATTTAAAGAAATAAAAGAACTACAATTAATTGGAACGAACCAAAGAGAGATTGCTAAAAGACTTGGAGTTGGCAAAGAAACGGTTAGAAGCTGGTGGCACAAGACCGAAGAGGACTACTTTAGACTGGAGCGGGAGAAGGAAACATATTTAGATAATTACAGAGCATACATTCTCGACTTGATAAAAACTACACCGCAGATTCGGCAAACAAATATCTATTATAAATTGCAAGAAAACTTCGAGGATTTTGTAGTTAAGCAGTCAACATTCTATCGCTACATCAAAAAGTTGAGAGAAGAATATGGATTATTGCAATTTGGAAAACGGTTGACCAGCGTAAGGGAAAGCTTACCACGAGGCGAAGAAGCACAAGTGGACTTTGGTCAAATGAAACTGAAGAGTATGTACGGAACAAACATCAAGGTATATTTCTTTTGCATGGTTTTGAGTCATAGCAATTTCAGGTTTGCGTATTTTGAGCCAGTGCCATTCACGACTAAAACAGCAATCAAAGCACACAACTATGCGTTCAAATATTTGGGCGGAAGAACAAAGAAAATCATGTACGACTTGGATAGAGTATTTGTTCATAGCGAAAATTTTGGTAATATTATACTTGTAAAAGAGTTTGAAGAATATATCAAGCAAGTAGGATTTCAAGTGGTCTTCTGCAAAGCTCGTGACCCACAAACAAAAGGCAGAGTGGAAAATTTGATAGGATTTGTCAAACGCTCTTTTCTTGATGGGTGGATATATTACGGCGTAGATTCACTTAATGCAGACTGCTTAAAGTGGCTGGATACTCATGGCAACGAAGCGGTAATGACAAAGCTCAAGTTTTCACCTCGTGAGTTGTTTAGAGAGGAGCGAAAGTATCTAATCCCAGTAGCCGCTAATGACTATCGTGCAGAACAAAAAGTGTTCAGCATAACTTCAAAAAACACAGTCGCATTCAAGGGTAGAGAATATGAACTGCCTAAAGGAACATATTTGATTCTAGACAAAGTGCAGGTAGAAGAAAATAACGACGGTATCACAATCCTAAATCCTGAAACAGCTGAGTTAATCTGCAGTCACATAAAAGGTGGGAAAGATAGAATCAGTAAGCTGGAACAAGTAGAACAGCCTCTAGTCCACTCGGTAAGCCTCAGAAGGCATTTTGAAGATGATGAGCTTTACGAAAGATTTGCAAATATCCTCAAGGAACAAAGGTGGTCGCTATTTCAGTAAGCAATGCACAGCAATAAAACAAACAACTCGATATTATAGCAAAAATGAGTTAAGGCAAGCTTTTGTTCATTGCATAAAATTGAATAATTGCAACTTCAGTGAAATGATGGCTTTCCTAATATTCAAGTATGGGAAAGAAACTGCAAGCCGTTTTCTGAGTAGGGAGAAGTTGGCGAGTTACTCCAAGCGTGCAAAAGAGCTGGAGGTGTCTCATGGCGAATAGGGCTAAAATATGCGAAATGGCGAAACTGTTAGGAATCCAAGTAATCGCAGGCAAGCAGATTGAACTTAAAGAATTAGAGATGAGCAATTTGGACTATCTACAATTTATCTTCGAGAAAGAACTGGAAATGCGAAAACAAAATTCAATTAATAAAATAAGAAAGACCGCCAACTTGCCTAATACGATTTTCAAAAGAGAGAGGTTGCATGAAGGCATTCAGTATCAAGTAGATAAGTTAGCTACGTGCAGCTGGATAGAACAAAGCAAAAATCTGTTAATCATTGGTGAATGTGGGAGTGGTAAAACAGCATTAGCAATTCATTCAGCAGAAAACGCAATTTGCAAAGGATTTAAAACATTTTATCTAAAACTTGACGAATTGCTTTTGGTAGTGAAAAACAAAGATACACTAAAAAAGGCAAAAGCTAAATTCAATAAGTTAAGAGATATTGATTTGCTAGTTCTTGATGAATTTTTATACCTAGGCATAGACAAAGACGATTTGGCATTGCTATATAAGATTTTAATGAGCATTAACGAAACAACCAGAGTAATATTCATCTCTAATCGTGAACCATCCGACTGGATAGCCACAGAAGAAGATAAGTACACAATGCAACTACTAATTCAGAGAGCCATTTCATCGGCAGAAGTCATTAAACTTTAGCAAAAAACAGAACTACATTTTTTCTCACAGAAAACGAACTTTGGCAGAAAAAGTGAGAAAAATTGCAACTTTTTTGAGCTAGGGGGTAATTAACCTCTAAAAAACAGCCGCAAAAGAACGAGAGGGCAGGCACACAAAGAAAATCGCATAATCAAAAATCAAACTAAAATAATTCAAATAAACGGGCTTATGGCTCGTTTTTTATTTGGAAACCCTAGCAATTTTGATTTTAATTCAATTTTGAAATTGCGACCATAATCAAAAAGCAAATAATCAAAAAGCAATTAAAAGGAGAGAAGAATATGCCAAGCGGAGGACATAGAACGGGGGCTGGACGCCCTAAAAAAACGGCTACACAAAAAGTGCTGGAAGGTAATCCCGGCAAGAGAAAAATTGAAATTGTAGATTTTGCAGACGGAGAAGAACTGCCAGCAACCCCATCGAAGTGGCTCACAGATAAGGGCAAAGAAGTATACACATTTGTTTATGGCTGGCTGGAAAAGATAGGTTGCTTAAAAGGCATACTACCATGCCACCTAGAAGAATACGCACATTGCAAAAGCAGATGGCTGGAATGCGAAGAGCAAAACAGCCGAGTAGGACTAATCATAAAAGACTCAAGCGGCAAGCCAGCACCAAGTCCATTTGTATCGCTTGCTGGCAATTACCTAAAGCAAGCAAATGAGGCATGGGCGAAGATTTACACAGTAGTCAGAGAAACCAAACTCAAGGAATGGGATAGCACAAACCCCAATGACGATATCATGGAAAAACTGCTAGGGGGTAAATAATGCTGAGAGTAATCGAATTATTTGCAGGCATTGGCAGTCAAACGCAAGCATTGAAAAACATAGGCATTGACCATGAAGTAGTAGCGGTTTGTGATATAGACAGATTCGCAGACCAATCATATAGAGCCTTGCACGACCCCAATGTATCGAACCTTGGCGACATACGAAAGGTGGAAGAACTACCGCAAGCAGAACTATGGACATACAGCTTCCCATGCCAAGATATTTCGGTTGCTGGGCATCAAAAGGGGTTTGATAAAGACAGCGAAACAAGGAGCGGATTGCTTTGGGAAGTAGAGCGTTTGCTCATAAAAGCCAAAGAGAACGACACGCTACCCAAATACCTACTACTTGAAAATGTAAAAAATTTAATAGGCAAACGGCATAAGGCGAACTACGAAGAGTGGGTCGCCTTTTTAAGTGGACTAGGCTATACAACATACAGCGAAGTGCTTAATGCTAAGAATTACGGTGTACCGCAGAATCGTGAAAGGGTCTTCGGAGTGAGCATACTTGGCGAACACAAGCCGTTTATATTCCCGGCACCAAGAGAACTGACAATAAGGCTAAAAGACATACTCGAAGACGAAGTGGATGAAAGATTTTATTTGAAAGAATCCACAATGCAAAGTATGCTGGCGAGCAACTTCAAGAACAGAAAGAATTCAGTATATCAGCCCACCGCAGCTCATTGCGGAGCATTATTGGGTCGAGATTACAAAGAACCAAAGTGCGTAGTCGTTGGGCAAATTGAAGAGGGCAAATGGGGCAAGGTAACGGAGATGCACCAGCGAGTCTATGACCCCGACGGAATCTCCCCAACCATAACAGCACAGGGTGGTGGCAACCAAGAAAAGAAGATTATAGTAGCTGGACAGCTAACCGATGGCAAATGGCAGAATGTCTACAAAATGCACAGAGAAGTATACGATGCCAACGAAATAGTTCCAGCAATCACGGCTGGGGGCGGTGGCAATGTCGAAAAGAAAATCATTGTCGATGACTTATATTCCCAGCGAGAAATAAGAGAATATGAAGACACAGCACCAACCTTGCGAGGCGAACGCAACGGACTCAAAGTGGTAGCATTTCGAGGGCGACCCGAACACAATCCAAGCGACCATACACCGGGGCTACCGCTCAAGCAAAGACTGGAAGAGCGAAAGGATGAATTGACCAACACAATAACTACATGCCAAAAAGATAACTTGATTCTGCAAGTCAAGACCGCAACCAAGCAAGGCTACGAAGAGGCGGAAGACGGCGACTCAGTCAACCTCACATTTCCTAACAGTAAAACGAGAAGAGGGCGAATAGGAAAGCAAGTTTCACAGACCTTGGATACACAATGCAATCAAGCGGTTTTGACGAACTGCACCATTCGCAAGCTAACCCCAACCGAGTGCTGGCGACTGATGGGCTGGAAAGACGAGCAGATAACAAGGGTCAAAGAGGCTGGAGTGAGCAATTCACAAATGTATAAGCAAGCAGGAAACGGAATTGTGGTTGCCGTGCTTGAAGCCATTTTCAAAAACTTGTTGCAATGAAATACACCGCACAGCAATTCAAAGTAACGATTATATGGTTCACGGAGAAAGGCATAGGCAAACGCACATTCAAAAAATACCAAGAGGCGGTAGAGTGGGCGGAAAAGAATTCAATCGATGAGGTGCATATCCGCATAACAGGGAAGCTCACCAGACCAGAAAAAGGAGAACTTATTTAATGAGAAAAATACTTACTAGCGAAAGCGTGAACATAGGACACCCAGATAAGACATGCGACACGATAGCCGATGCGTTCCTAGACGAAGCACTAAAACAAGATTCAAAAGCACAAATGGCAGTCGAATGTGCTATCAAGGACGACTTGCTCATGATTTATGGCGAGGCGACAACCACGGCAGAAATCGACTACATGGGCATAGCCAACGAGATACTTGCGGAGATAGGATACAAAAAACCGTTTCGCATTATTCAGCAAATAAGCAAGCAAAGCCCAGACATAAACCAAGCGGTAGTGCAAGACGATTTAAGAGCGAACGACCAAGGAATCGTCTACGGCTACGCAACAAATGAAACGGCAGAACTAATGCCATTGCCAATCATAATTGCCCACAAACTGATGCGGAGATACGAAGAGTTTAGAAGGGCGAGAACGGACTTCTTTGCAGATGCCAAGAGCCAAGTCAGCATAGAGTACAAGGACGACAAGCCCTTAGCACTCAAAACGGTGCTGGTTTCAGCTAGCCATGCCGAACACCTAACCACGGAAACCGTCCGCAAGATAATCACGGAAGAAGTCATCGCCCCAGTATTGGACGAACACCAAGAACTAATTCAATACGGAGCGGACATCATCGTAAACCCAAGTGGACGATTCGTAACATGGGGAAGTTTTGCAGACAGCGGATGCGTAGGGCGAAAGATAGTAGTGGATACTTACGGCGGAATAGGCAGAGTTGGCGGCGGTTGTTTCTCAAGCAAAAATGCAACGAAGGTAGACAGGAGTGGAGCATACTACGCTCGCTATGTTGCCAAGAATATCGTAGCAAAGGGCTTGGCAGATAAGTGCGAAATCCAAGTAAGCTACGGCATAGGACTAGCCGAGCCAATCAGCTTGCACATTGAAACATTCGGTAGCGGTCGCTGGCCACAAGCAGAAATAGAAAAGTTTGTAGCCGATAACTTCAACTTTAGCCCAGCGAACATTATACGAGAACTGGACTTAACAAAACCAATATACAGACCCACAGCGTGCTACGGACATTTCGGCCGTGAAGAGTTTGCATGGGAACAAATCAAAACAAAGACAATCTAGGGGGGAGCAATGGTATTTACTCGTGAAGACCTAAAATTTTTGCAAGCCTTGCCATGGGAGCAAAAAGTGCTGAAGAGCCAAGCCAAAATAATGGAGTGGCATCACCGTAACGAGGGTAAAGTATATATTTCATTTAGTGGCGGAAAAGACAGCACCGTACTACTGCACCTAGTCCGCCAGCAGTTCCCCGAAGTGCCAGCCGTATTCGTAAACACAGGGTTAGAGTATCCCGAAGTAGTAGAACACGCAAGGAACACCGAGAATGTAATAGAGATACGACCAGCAATGAACTTCAAAGCGGTCATAGAAAAATACGGCTACCCAGTAATATCAAAAGATGTCGCCATGACCATAAACGCACATAGGCGAAACGCACTATGGGCAATAGAGCGAATGACTGGAGTGAAGCGTGACGGAACACATTTCAAATTCAGAGATTCGCTATATAAGCGCTGGCGATTTTTATTAGATGCACCATTCAAAATGGGCGATGGGTGCTGTTACGCAATGAAAGAATCACCGCTACTAAAATTCGGCAACAAAAATAAGCTACTGCCGTATGTCGGCATACTTGCAGCCGAAAGTCGAAGAAGAACGGACTCATGGCTAAGGACTGGATGCAACTCGTTTCAAGGCAGAAAAGCAAAATCCATACCGCTAGCATTTTGGACGGAGCAAGATGTACTGCGTTACATTGACCACTACAAACTGCCAATAGCAAAAGTCTACGGCGAAGTGGTAAAGACCGACAAAGGATACAAAACAACTGGAGCAGAGCGAACTGGGTGTATGTTCTGCTTATTCGGTTGCCACTTAGAAAAACAACCGAACCGCATACAGCGAATGGCGAAAACGCACCCCAAGCAATATGAGTATTGCTTGAAAGATTGCGAACGAGGCGGACTAGGCTTGCAGAAAGTAATGGAGTTTGTAGGCATCCCATTTGAGTCAAAGGAGAACCAAGATGAGAAAACATAAAGAGCGAGTCTACATCTGCTCGCCGTACAGCGGAAACACACAGAGCAACGAATCCAAAGCCAGACTGTATTGCAGAATAGCGTATGAGCGAGGGTTCGTGCCAATAGCGCCACACCTATTCTATCCGCAGTTTTTAGACGATGGAAATAAAGCCGAACGAGATGCTGGACTACAGTTCGCACTAGAATCGTTGCCTCAAGCAAAAGAACTATGGGTATTTGGACTCAACATAAGCAGAGGCATGAAACGAGAGATAGAGCGTGCTGAAGAACTTAACATGACAGTTCGAAACTTCGATAGTGATGGTTACGAAATTTAGAGGGAGAAATAAATGCAAATAAAGAAAATGAAAACGGAGCAGCTTAGAGCCGCAGACTACAATCCACGCAAGGAACTAAAGCCGGGCGACCCAGAGTTCGAGAAATTGAAAAGGAGCATTGAAGAGTTCGGATATGTAGAACCAATCATCGTCAATGCAAAGAACAACATAGTGGTAGGCGGACACCAGCGATTGAGCGTACTTAAACACCTAGGGCAAACCGAAGTGGACTGCGTAATCGTGGAGCTGGATGAGCAAAAAGAAAAAGCCTTGAACATAGCGTTGAATAAGATAAGCGGTTCATGGGATGATGCGAAACTGACAGACTTGCTCAAAGAATTGAACCTAAGCGGATATGACACCGCCCTTACTGGGTTTGATATTAAAGAAATAGACGAGTTATTCAGCGGAACAGTATACGATGTAGTGGAAGATAACTTCGACACCGAAAAGGAACTGGGGAGCGTAGGCGACAAACCATTTACACAAAGCGGCGACATTTGGCACTTAGGTAGGCACAAGTTGCTATGCGGAGATAGCACCGCAGAGAGCGATGTCAAGAAATTGTTTGGCGAACGGCAAGCAGACCTAGTTGTAACAGATCCACCATACAATATAGATTATGGTTCAGCAGAACAAGACCGAGCAGAGTACAAGGGGCAGGAGAGAGCGGAGCGACCAATTCTTAATGACAATATGAGTGACGAAAGTTTTTACAACTTCCTACTTTCATTTTATAAAGCGACATACAGCATAACCAAAGGCGGTGGTGTGGTCTATATTTTTCACAGCACCAAGGAAAGCGTGAACTTTATTAATGCAATGAAGAAAGCAGGATACAAGATAAGCCAAACGCTGATATGGGCAAAAGACCACTTCACACTTGGGCGGAGTGATTACCAATGGCAGTTCGAGCCAATCTTATACGGCTGGAGAGAGCAGAGCGGAAAACCACACTACTTCATACACGACCGAACACAAGCAAGCCTTTTTGAAGACAAGGCAGACTGGATGAAAAAGAAGAAAGAAGAACTGCTCAAGGTGCTTGAAAAGATAACTGAAAGCTACCCAGCGGATATAATCCATGACAATAAGCCATCTCGGAACGCAGAACACCCAACAATGAAACCGCTCACATTAATGGCGAAGCTGATTCGCAATTCCAGCCGAGAGAACGAACTTGTCTACGATGCATTCGCTGGAAGTGGCAGTACGATGATGGCAGCGGAGCAGATGAACCGCACAGCATACAACATGGAACTGGCGGAAAACTACTGCGATGTAATAGTGCGAAGATATGCCAAAATGTTCGGAAGCGAGCAAATCTACCTTGAAAGAGATGGCAGTAAAAAACCGCTGGCGAACACAAAACTGGTCATTGAATAGGAGATAAAAACAGTTAAAAAACTTTAGTCTTTCTAGGGTGTTTCACTGGACTTAAAGTCTTAGTTGCGGCATTGTTGTGTTACACAATAAACAAGCGGAAACACCGCAAAAGGAGAGCAAAACTATGTACAACTACCAATGGAAAACGCCAGAGGAAATCTACGAAAATCTAAACACAAAGATTAAGTTCGGGGGCTGGGGCGAAACGACGCTAAACGAAATATTGGACTACCCAACCGAGCAAGAAGTACACTTCGCCCATGACCTATGGAAGAAACTAAAAGAGGCATTCAATAAAGAGGCTAAGCACTACGACCCTGAAACCAACATAAGCAGACTAGGCTCAATCGGCGACAAGAACGACCGAGAGGTAATGCGGTCGATGTGGTGGGATAGACTAGAGGGCGACCGCTACGGCGACTACGACAGAATCACAAGGCTGATAGAAACCTTGCATGGCGGCGAAACGCTAGAAACTGGCAGAATTGCATTCGGAAGCTGAGGGGGAGAGCAAAATGAAATACAAGAATTTTGAAGAGGCACTAGAGCATCTAGCGAACTACCACTCGCTAAGAACCAAAGTAGAAAAAGTGGTAGAGGCGGTCTACTGGCATCTAGTTGGACACGGCTACAAACCAACGATAGTAAACGACCGCTACATCGCCCACGAGGGCAAAGATTATCAGCTTAGAAGAAATCGCAAAATCAACGGCTGGGAAGTAAAGGAGCTAGGCTAAGATGAATAGACAAATCGGAAACACAAGAAACGACACAAGGCAACCTAAGCTACCAAAAGACCCAAAGAAGAAAGAGCGAGAAATAGCAATCAGGGAATGGGCGAAGAACAACGGAGTAAGCATAAAAGTCGCAAAAGCATACTTCGAAGAGGACTAAGCAAAAGGAGAAAGAACCATGGAAAAAGAAAATAAATGCGTAATCTGCGGAGAAGAGATGACTGACATCCGAAAGACATGCAACGCACACCCAGTCAGAGAAGGGAGATGCTGTATCTTCTGCGACAACATGCTAGTAACACCTTACCGCATGACACTCGCTGGAATGAAATCGCACGATTTGTTGCTGAATCTAGTCACAGCATTACAAGAAAACAAAGACTTGTATATCAAAATCACGCTACAAGACAGCAAGGCATAAGGAGAAAACCAATGGCAAACTTTCCAAGCAAGGAAGAAGTAAGAGAGGCAAAAGCAACTTACCCCAAAGGAACGAGAGTGGAACTTATAGAAATGGACGACCCATATACGAAACTGGTCGCTGGAGATAAAGGCACAGTAAAGCATGTGGACGATGCTGGAGGTATTCACATAGCGTGGGATAAAGGCTCATCGCTTGCAGCCTTGCTGGGGGTGGACAGAATAAAAATAATTTAGGATACAAGGGAGAGCAAGCGTGAACTTAATAGACGACAAAGGAAAGGCGATGGCACAAAGGGCTGTCGCCTTTATCAGTTCCTTGAAACATACAAAAGGAACATGGTTCGGCAAGAACTTCGACCTGCTCCCATGGCAAGATACAATCGTGAAGGATTTATTCGGAACACTAAAAGAAAATGGCTACCGCCAATACAATACCGCCTATGTCGAGATACCCAAGAAACAAGGCAAGAGCGAACTGGCGGCAGCGGTCGCACTTTATCTCACTTGCGGAGATGGCGAACACGGAGCGGAAGTGTACGGCTGTGCGAGCGACCGTCAGCAAGCCTCAATCGTTTTTGATGTGGCAGTTGGCATGATAGAACAATGCCCAGCACTAAAGAAACGGTGCAAAATCATGGCATCGCAGAAACGGATTATATATAAACCGCTCAACAGCTTTTACCAAGTGCTGAGTGCAGAAAGCTACACCAAGCACGGACTCAATGTCCACGGCGTTATTTTTGACGAGCTACACGCACAGCCGAACCGAGCCTTGTACGATGTAATGCTACACGGCTCAGGCGATGCACGCAAACAACCCTTGTTCTTTTTAATAAGCACGGCAGGCACGGATAGAAACAGCATATGCTGGGAAGTCCATCAAAAGGCAGAAGACATACTGGGTGGACGGAAAAACGACCCTTCATTCTACCCAGTAATCTACGGAGCAAAGGAAAATGACGACTGGTCGTGCGAAGAGGTTTGGAAGAAAGCAAACCCTAGCCTTGGAGTAACCGTGGACATAGACAAACTAAAGACGGCATTCAATTCGGCAAAGGATAACCCAGCAGAAGAGAACCTATTTAGACAGCTAAGGCTTAACCAATGGGTAAAGCAATCCTTGCGATGGATGCCGATGGATAAATGGGATTTGTGCAATTTTGAAGTAAACGCAGAACGGCTGAAAGGCAGAGTATGCTACGGCGGACTAGACCTATCCAGCACCACGGACATCACCGCATTCGTGCTTGCGTTCCCACCCGAAGACGAGAACGGCAAATACGAGATACTGCCGTTTTTTTGGTTGCCAGAAGAAACGCTGGACTTGCGAGTTCGGCGTGACCATGTTCCATACGACACATGGAAACACAAAGGACTAATAATGACCACCGAGGGCAATGTAGTGCATTACGGAGCGATTGAGAAATTCATCGAGCAGCTCGGCACAGAGTACAACATAAAGGAAATCGTGTTCGATAGATGGGGAGCAACGCACCTTGTGCAAGACCTAGAAGAAATGGGATTCACAGTAGTAGCATTCGGTCAAGGCTTTCGAGATATGAGTCCGCCTACCAAAGAACTAATGAGGCTTACGCTGGAGCAGAAACTTGCCCACGGCGGAAATGAGGCATTGCGGTGGATGATAGACAATGTATTCGTCCGAACCGACCCCGCTGGCAACATTAAGATGGACAAAGAGAAAAGCACCGAAAAGATAGACGGAGCAATCGCTCTTGTCATGGCATTAAGCCGAGCCTTGGGAGCAAGACCGACAGACAGCGTATACAATAATCGTGGAATTTTGATCATTTAATAAGGAGAAGTGAATGGGATTATTTAACCGAAGTAAAAGCCGTGACCACCCAAGAGAAAGTCGAAGTAGCAAGCTGGATGATTTCATAAATGGCATAGACTTAGATTCAACTAGCACCTCGAACAGCGGAGTGAGCGTGGATGAAGATACGGCACTCAAGATTTCGACAGTCTATGCGTGCGTAAAAGTAATAAGCGAAACCGTGGCAAGCCTTCCGCTGAGCCTTATGAAAGAAGAAACCAGCGGAGATACAAGTAAAGCAAAACAGCACCCACTATATAGCGTACTGCATGATGCACCGAACAACGAGATGAGCAGTTTCACATTCCGAGAAATGATGATGACGAATCTTCTGCTATGGGGCAACGCATACGCACTTATAAAACGAAACCGCAACGGACAAGTGATAGAACTCTATCCGCTACAAGCCAAGAGCATGAGGGTGGAGCGAAACCAGCAATCGCAAATAATTTACAAGTACACAGACGACCTTAGCACCAAGACATACACCGCACGGCAGGTATTGCACATACCTGCTTTTACTTTTGACGGAGTGGTCGGAGTAAGCCCCATAACCTACGCAAGAGAGGCGATGGGGCTTGCACTTGCGACAGAGGAATTCGGTGCAAGGTTCTTCGGCAACGGAGCAAGACCGGGCGGAGTGCTGGAACACCCCGGTGTAGTCAAAGACCCAGAGCGACTAAGGGAATCGTGGAACAAGGTCTACCAAGGAGCGAGAAACAGCCACCGAGTAGCGGTGCTGGAAGAGGGGCTGAAATATCACTCAATAGGCATAAGCCCCGAAGATAGTCAGTTCCTAGAAACACGGCAGTTCCAGCTAACTGAGATTTGCAGATTGTTCCGAGTGCCACCGCATATGGTCTGCGATTTGAGCCGAAGCACATTCAGTAACATTGAACACCAAAGCATAGACTTTGTAGTCCACACCATAAGACCATGGCTGGTTAGATGGGAGCAAGCTATAAAACGGTCGGCTTTGAGTTTTGGAGAAAGGGATATCTACTTCGCAAGATTTAATGTGGACGGACTATTAAGAGGCGACTTCAACAGCAGAATGAGCGGATACGCAACAGCAAGACAGAACGGCTGGCTGAGTGCGAACGAGATAAGAGTGCTGGAAGACATGAACAAAATCCCAGCCGTGCAAGGCGGAGATGATTATCTAGTCAATGGCAATATGATACCAATCAAGGCAATAGAAGGAGTTAAGGATGGATAAAAACATGGAAAGGCGGAGCGTAACGCTGAGAGAACTACGCATAAACGACATAACAGAAGGCGAGAACAGCGAACCGCAAATCATAGGCTACGCAAGCGTTTTTGATTCGTGGAGCGAAGAATTAGGCGGTTGCTTTCCGTTCAGAGAAAAGGTATTGCCGGGAGCATTTGCGGAAAGCATAGTGCATGACGATATACGAGCATTATTCAACCATGACCCAAACTATGTGCTGGGGCGGAACAAATCAGGAACGCTGGAGCTAGCAGAAGACCAAAAGGGTTTGCTTGTCAAAATCACACCGCCAGATACTGGTTGGGCAAAAGACTTGCTAGTAAGCATTAAAAGAGGCGACATAACACAGATGTCGTTCGGGTTCATTGTGCTGGAAGACATTTGGCAAGAGAGCGAGGGTGTGGATATAAGGGAACTGCTCAAAGTAAAATTATTCGATGTCAGCCCAGTCACATTCCCAGCGTACAGCCAGACCGAAGTCGGAGTGCGGTCGATGGAAGAAGTATATAAAACAAAGCCAGCAAAGCAAGAAAGCCGAAAGAGCGACCAAAACGAGGTCGCTTTTTTACAGCAAAGAAAAAGAAAATTCGAGTTATTAAAGGGAGAATAAAACATGAAAAAGAAACTAAGACAGCTAAAGGCAAGAAGAGAAGATTGCAGACTAAAAGCAATTTCAATCATGGACAGGGCGGAAAAAGAAAACCGCACCCTAACTGAAGAAGAGGACAACGAAGTAACCAAGCTGGAGAAAGAGATGCGAGGTTGGGATACACAAATCATTCGCTTGGAAGTTTTCAAGCCCGACAGCGATGGTGCAGAGCCAACGGAAGAAAACAAGAAACGCTCTGACACACTTGCAGACGAAGAAGAGGACGAGTCGGACGAAGATGCAGAAGACGAAGAGGAAGAAGAAACTAACACAAGGAGCAGAAGAATGAACCCAAAGCGACCGAAAGAAGCCGTAGGCAAAGACACAAGCCATAACTTCCGTAGCCTTGGCGAGCAGATGATGGCAGTCTACCGAGCAAGCCAGCCGGGCGGAAGAGTAGATAATAGACTCACAACCAGAGCGGCAAGTGGACTTAATGAGAGCAATCCAAGTGATGGAGGCTTCCTTGTTCAAAAGGATTTTGTGGGCGAACTGTTAAAGCGAGCATATGAAACAGGAATCCTAGCAAGTAGAATCCGCAAGATTTCAATCAGCACAAATGCTAACGGCTTGAAGATAAATGCCATTGACGAAGACAGCAGAAAGAACGGTTCACGCTACGGCGGAATCCAAACCTACTGGGAAGGCGAGGCGGCAGAAATTACGGCAAGCAAGCCTAAGTTCCGCCAGATTGAAATGAGCCTAAAGAAGCTGACTGGATTGTGCTATGTGACGGACGAGCTGATGCAAGATGCCTCCGCACTTGAAACGGTTATCCAACAAGCCTTTGCTGAAGAGTTTGGCTTTAAGCTGGATGATGCAATTTTGAGCGGAACTGGAGCGGGGCAACCGCTAGGACTGCTAAAAAGCGGAGCGTTGGTCAAGGTAGAAAAAGAGCAAGGACAGAGCGACAAAATCGTGGTGGACAACATCACCAAGATGTACGCAAGGCTACCGAGTAAATCCAAGACCAAGGCGGTATGGTTCATTAACCCAGAGATTGAGCCAAGCCTTTATACATTGAAAATTGGCGAAACCCCGGTATATGTACCAGCTGGCGGATTGTCTGCCAAGCCTTACGGAACATTGCTAGGACTGCCAGTTATACCGCTGGAGCAATGCTCGGAGGTCGGCGAAACTGGCGACATTATCCTATGCGACCTTGCCGAATACCTAGGCATTGATAAAGGCGGAAAGGGTGTGGATACAGCAAGTTCGATACATGTAAGATTTTTGTACGATGAAAATGTATTCCGCTTTATCTTTAGATTTGACGGTCAGCCGTTGTGGAATAAAGCACTCCAGCCATACAAAGGAGCGGCGAATATCTCGCCATTCGTAGCACTAGGCAAACGCTAAACAAGCAAAATAGAAAGGGGTAAAAAGCCCCTTTCGCCCGCAAGGGTAAAACCAAAAAAACAAGGAGAACAAAATGAGTATTGTTAAAAACACAGAAATAGAGGTGCTGATTGCACCTGCAAATATTTTCAACGCAGAGATAGAAACTGATACAGTTATGTTGGATAACTTCCAAGCGGCTCACTTTATCATAGCCAGCGGAGAGGGAACAGGCGCAAAACTAACCGCTCAAATAGTTGGCACAAACGAGGACGGCGAGAACGAAAAAGTAATAGCAGAAAGAGAGATAAGCATAGGCGACAAAGCAGTAGAAAAGATTGTCGTAGATGCCGACAGCCTTGCTCACAATGATTTTGACGGAGTCTATCTCAAGGCAAGCAACGCAGGCGATGCAGACATAATCGGCACGGTTTTTGTGGTTCTTACTAACGAAAGATATAGTAATTAGTGAGTAAAAAAGGAGAGCAAGACGATGCCAACAATCGAAGAATTAAAGAACTATATCGGCATTGATGGGTGTCATCTGGACACCTTGCTTGCCGACTTTTTGTCGACCTCAAAAGAGCTTGTGGAGAAGGTGCTAAGATACCAAATAGGGCTGACAAACCCCATGCCAAGCCTAATAAAAGAGGCACTAAAATATTCAGTAGCTTACCTATACCAAAACAGAGAAAACGCAAATTTTATCGTCCTAGAAAAGACACTCGCGGCTCTACTTCAATCGTTGAGAAAAAAGGAGTTTTAGCCAATGAAAGAAAGACGGTGCGAGGTAAAGGATAAGAAAATAAAGCTGTTTAAGACTGCCAGCGGGGTCGTGTGGGGCTTTGAAAGGGTAGTCAAGGAATACATCCATTCGCAAGAGTGCGGCGGAGTCTGGACATATGTTCGGCATTTGTCGCAACAAGAACGATACTCGGCAAAGGCAATTCGCACAGAGGAAAATATCCTTTTCAAAGTGACGGCAAACCCTAAAATTACCGAGGATTTATACATTGAATTCGGCGGAAAAACTTATGAAATAACTTCAATAGATAGGTTTGAGTTTAACCGAACAGATTATGTAATTCGAGCGAAAGAAGTCGCTCCGCCGACCTTTGACGAGGTGCAATATGACGAATATTAATGCACGAAAACAAGCAAGAATTGACATAATCCGAACGCTCAAAACTGCTGGATTAGTCGAGGGAGTTTCGCTCAATCCAGAGAGATTGCAAGCGACCACACAAACATGTTATTGGCACGGAGTCGTGCGAAACGATAAAGCTAAGCAAAAGGATAACTACCTTACATGGTATATCCCAGCAAGCAGAATTTCAAAGCGAGCAGACGATGTAGCGTTTCTACGAGAGATAACAATAGCCATCGATGTGTTTGCCAAACGCAGCTTTGACAGCGAGCAGAACCACAAACTGCTAGAGCGGATAGAGAATCAATTCATAACAGACGGATACGAAGTAGAGTTCGGCGAAGAGCAGTACGAGGACGATACCACACTTTATCACTACCCGATAACAATTTTCAAACTGTATTAAAAGGAGCAAATATGAGTAGCAATACAAATGTAAGCCAGCTATACGAAACTGGCAACAAGAAATTTTTCGCAGCCTCACTCAACCCCGGCGGTTCGTTTGGGAGCAAAGAATATCATGAAGGACTAATGGAAGTGAGCATAGAATTCAAGAGCGAAACCACGGACATCTCGGCAGATGACGAGCCAGCGTTCGTGCGATTAAACTCACCGCTCAGCGGAGAGGGTACAGTCAAGTTTGCAGCTTTGCCCTTCAATGTTTACAATAAATTTTTTGATGTAACAACAGACAAGAACGGAGCGGTAGTAATCAACAGCCGAGGCAAGAGCAAGGAAATAGCGTTCGGATTTTACACCACGCTAGGCGATGGAAGCGAGAGCATGTTCACGCTCTATCGAGCAGTATTCGGGTTACCAGCACTTAACAGCGTTTCATTTGACGGAAAGACTATTCGAGATATTACCTTGAATGTAACGGTTTATCCATACGCTTATGAGGCTAGTGGTGGCAAGACCGACAAAGTGACTTACACGATTATAAACAGCATACTCAACAAAGATATTTGGGAAGGGGTGCAAAAGCAAATCTATATCCCAGACAGTGATGTAGAAATTGAGGGAGAGAATAAATGAAACAATACGGATTAATCAAAATACTAAAGGACGGCGACAGCGAGATAAAGCTGTGCGGAAATGCCTTGACTTTTATTTTATACAAAAGCTACTTCGGCCGTGATTTACTCAACGACATTATTCAGTTTGCAAAGGCAAACGCAGACAAAACAGCATTCGAGAAGCTGATGGGCTTAGGAGTAAAAAGTGCAGATGACCTAAGCAATCTAACGGACGAGCAAATTGCTGGAGTCTATAAGAACATGGACACCATTAGTTTTGACACCGAGTTTATTCTTAATTTTATTGCAAGTTTAATGGCAACCGCACGATACCCCGAAAAGCCAGATATAGCTGAACTGATTTGTGCAATCCCGCCACACTTCATAGTAAACCAAGGAATCGTGAGCGAACTGCTGGAGTTCCTATCAATGTTCATAAACCAAAAAAAAGGCTAGGGGTGACCTCTGCACCCAGCACAAACACAGAGGGCATAGATGCGGACTTTACAACGCAAATGCTCTATTGTGCAACGAAGAATGGAGTGCAAGTAAACATCGGCGATATGGGCTTGAATGTTCTATATGACCTTATTGCGTATTCGGCTCAAGTAGATGCCATGACAATCGCCAAGGCGAACGGCAAGAACATCCACTATGCAAAGCCAATGACAATAGCGGACATGACAACGAAAGGAAATCTAAGAGGGTAAAGCAATGTCATGGAATGATGGAATAACAAAGGAGCTATCGGAGTACTTTACCGCATTAAGCCAAAAGAGCGAACAAGCGATTGAGGCGATAGGACAACAAATAGACATAGAGGCAGAAGTCATCCGCCAAGAATTAGAGCAAACCGCACCAAGAGGAGCAACACTAGGATTGCTGGGTAGCCTAACAAAACTCAAGCTAACAGCACGCAGAGAATGGTACGGCTACTCGGTAACCTTTGAGGGCAAGAATAGCAAAGGCGAGCCGTATCAAAAGATTGCTAACATACTCAACTACGGCACAAGCAATGTACAAGGCACACGGTTCATAAGCCGAGCAATAAGAAATCTCAAAGGCATGGACGATAGGATAGCTAAAAGATTTGACGAAAAATTGAAAAAATAAATTAATGGTCTTGATTTTCTTTCTCATTGTTAAAAAGCTGAAATCATATGATATAATGGTTTAAGTGAATAAACGATTGGAGATTATTATGAATTTTGATATTATGGCGAAACAAGCTGAAAAACAGTTTGCTACTTGCAGAAAGATGTTGATAGCCATTGGCGATGAAACAAGGCAATCAATAATAACCACTTTAATAGGTAATCCTTGCGAGGGAATGAGGGTTGGCGAAATAACAGAAAAAACGCACTTATCTCGCCCAGCCGTATCACATCATTTGCAAATATTGCTTGACAATGAAATCATAGGAAAAACTCGTGAAGGAACAAAGAATTTTTATTGGCTGAAATTAGGCGGAGCATGGAATGATTTAGTTTCATTAATAGAAAATATAGAGGCTTTGCGTAAATTCCCATGCAAGGAGAACGAATAAAATGACTATTTTTTATTTTACAGCAACAGGCAACTGCTTATATGTAGCAAAGAGAATAGGCGGAAAGCTTATATCAATTCCGCAGGCACTCAAGGAAATCGGAAATGCATATGAAGATGATGCGATTGGCTTTGTAATCCCCTGCTGGGGATGGGGTATCCCAAAAATCGTTAAGGAATTTATAGAGGGGTCAGCGTTTAAAGCAGACTACTTTTTTGCGGTAATGACCTATGGTTTCGTTTCGTTTAATGGAATAAAATACATGGAGCGATATGGAGAAAAGGTGGGTATAAAATTCGATTATACTGCTGAACTTTTAATGACAGACAATTATTTGCCAGTCTATAGAATGGAAAAGCAACTAGAAATAGAGCCAAAAAAGAAAATTGAAGAAAACCTAGAAAGAATAGTGCAAGACATAAACAACCAAGCAAATGCGAAAGTGAAAAAAGGGTTTGGTAGCAAAATCGCATCAAGTTTATTGCAAGCAGCAGAAAATCTTCGCAATGGAACAGTAGATAAGAAATTCAAGGTAAATGAGAATTGTAATAAATGCGGTGTTTGCAAAAAAGTTTGCCCAGTAGGAAACATCACGATTGATGAAAAGCCAACATATAAACATAACTGCATTTTTTGTTTATCATGCATAAACCTTTGTCCCAACAATGCAATTCACTTAAAAAATCAGAAAAGCAAAGAGCGTTTCCGCAATCAAAATATAACCGTTAAAGAAATTATTGATGCGAATAACCAAAAATAGCTATAAAATACAAGGCGACTTCGTTGAGGTCGCTTTTTTCATGCCAAAAATTAAGTAAAAGGGGAGAGAGAATGGAGATAGGCAGAAGCCTAAGCGAAATAGATGGCAAGGTCAAAGAACTAAACGCAACATTGCGTGAGTCTACGGCACAGACTAGAGAAATGGACAAAGCCTTGAAATTCGACCCCAAGGCAACCGAGATAGCGACACAACGAATCAACACGCTGAAAAACGCAATAGGCACAGCAACACAGAAAGTCGCTTTAATGAAACAAAAACAGTTGGAAGCCAATAGAGCGTTTGAGGCTGGAGAAATCGGAGCAACTGAATTTAATAAGATATCAAACCAAGTTATGAGAGCCGAGAACGAACTACGCAAGTTCAACGCACAACTAAAAAACGCTCAGCGGACAAAGCTACAAGGGGTGGCGAAAGAGTTTGATAAAGTCACTTCGGCACTCAAAAAGACAGAGAATGTAGCAAGAGCATTTTCAAGACTAGCACTAGGACTTGTCGCGGCAGTCGGCGGAGCAGTCGTAGCCTTTACTAAGCAAACGCAAGAACTCAATGAAATGGCAAATGCTTATGAGATTAGCATTGAGAAGCTCCAGCTACAACGCAATATATACGAACAAATAACCGGGGATGCGAACAACTACAACAACAGCCTAGACAATTTAAGAAAAACCCTAAATAAGATAACGCTGGGTCAAGGTCAAGAGTATGCGAACATACTCAACCACATAGGAGTAAGCACGACCGATGCAGAGGGGCGAACCAAGAGCCTCAATGAGATTTACGATGAAATCGTGCTGGCTTTGTCGGCAATGGAAGATATAACCTTACGAAATCAGCTAGCATATGAGTTGTTCGGCGAAGAGGCAATAGCCGTCCTTGAAATCATGGAGCTGACGGCAGAGCAGATAGAGGAACTGAATGAAAAGCAGATAGAGCAAGGGCTTATCAATGAAGAGAGCGCCCAGACCGCTATGCAAATCCAAGAGGCATGGGATGCCGTGAAGATGGAATTCATGAAAGTAAGCGCCCAGCTTGCACAAAGTTTGCTACCGCTCATAAAAGAACTAGCCGACTTTATGATACAGTTCATATTGCCGATACTGACCGCAATCGCTAACTGGTTTACCAGCATGAGTCCGACCCAGCAGAAATTTGTGGTGTTCCTGATATTCCTTGTAATCATGCTACCGATGATTATCAAATTCATAACCATGATAGTCGGAGTAATAAAAGCAGTAGCCCTTGCGTGCAAAATAGCAGCGGTCGGAGCTGGAGCATTAAGCACGGCATCCGCACCGCTTATCCCAATACTGCTGGCAGTAGCGGCGGTTGTGCTAATACTGGCATTGCTGTTCGCATTCATGACTGGGCAAAGCAAGAACCTTACAAAGCAGTTAGACAGCCAAAAGGGAGCAATGGACGGCATGGCAGATTCATACAGCGACATGGGCGGAGATATGGACATGAACGCAACACAGACCAGCCACAACAGCAACACCACCACGAACGACATTAATGTAACGATTGACAGCCGAGGGGATAACCCAATCGCAGAAGAGAACGCAGAACTTGTGGCAGACCTTTTGGCGGAGAGGATTAACAAGGAGTTAGGGGGTAAGATATAATGCGAAAGTTTTGGCTGGAAAACAGCGAGGGAAAGCTGTGGGATTTAACAGATCCAAACCTAGACAATGGCGGTGGTTCATTTCTTGCCGACCCGAGCGGACTAGGCATAAAAACAAAGATAAAGAGTTTTGAAATAGAAAACACCTTCTTTATTGAGGAAGTGACAACGGCGACCCAAAGCATAGATGGCACAATGCACTTTAAGGACTACGACCATTTCAAGCGATTCATTGAGTTTGTGGGGAATGTGAACACAGATACACCACTGAAGTTTTATTATTCAACTGGCGAGAAGTTGGAGAAGTATTGGTACAAATTGATTTTAATCGGCGAGCTAAAGAAGGGAGAGATAAGCAGAAAGACCGCAACCTTGCAAGTGAAAGCAAAATTTGATTGCTTGAGTCGCTGGAAACAAGATGTCGAGATAAGCATTGAGATTGCACGGAGCGGAAACGCATTAGTTTACCCATACACATACCCCTATGTATACGGCGGAAACAACCTAGCGGTTAATATAGACAACACAGGCAATCTGCCAACCTCGTGCTTGGTTAAAATAGAGGGATATAGCGACACCCCATCGTTTAGGATAATACAAAACGACAAAATCATAGACCAAGCAAAGTACAACATAACGGTTAGAGAGGGGCAATACCTTATAGTCGATAGTTCGCCAGATACGCAAAAAGCAACGCTGTACACAGGAACTGGCACAAGCCAAACACAAGAGGATGTCTACTACACCGGGGAAAAAGATTATACCTACTCAAATTTTATAACAATCCCCAGCGGAAAAAGCACATTCATTGTATCGGCATTGAACACGAACTTTGGCAAGGCAACGCTACTTTACTCAATATTAAGAGAAATAATCTAAAGGAGAGGTTCATGGTTTTTTATAAACTTTACGATCGCAATACGCTTGCGTTGGTGGACAGCGGATTAGTTAGGGATTATAGCATAGACTTCGACTACATGACGAATAACACCAGCACAGCGAACATCACACGAGCCAGCCGAGGATTTAAGGGAGATATAATAGCGATACTAGAGGGAGCAACACTAATTGCGATGGGAGCAGTAACCGCAATAGACAACACAGACCTAAAGATTTCATTCAAGCACCCGAAAGAATTATTCAATGACACCGTGCTGAATGTATTCCTTTTTACGAGCCTACTAAACAAGCGATTCGATGCCGTGAGCGGACTGCAAGTAATTCTCGAAAACGCAGTAATAAACACCAGTGACCCAAAGAAAAAACTGCCGATAGAGTTCAGGACTTTTGGTCAAGATACAAATGCGGTGTGGACAGATGACGGAGCAACAATAGACACAATAGCGTTTATAGACTTTTTATTCGACCACTACAATGTATACCTAGATTTTGAGATGGACTTTCAGGGCAACAAACTTATTTGCTCAATCATCAAGAATTCCACCCAAGGTTATGTAATTAAAGACAATATAAAGATGAGCAAGCCCGAACTGGACAACAACGAATTGCCGAAAGAAAACAAGGCGATTCTCTACAACAAGAGCAACGGACAAACGAGAGCGACATACTACTTGCTCCAAGACGACAGCATAACCACGAACGCAAACCACGCAAATAGAATTATCCCACCATCAACCAAGTACATTGAATACGATGAAGTGGATGCCATAAAGGAAGGCTACACAATGGAGCAGCTTGCACGGAGCGAACTCGGTGGAAACATTTTCAACCATTGCATTCAATACAAGCTAGCGAAAGCACAAACAATGGTAAAAGCAACAGCCTTTAGGCCGGGCGACAGAGTAACAATCATTTATGAAAATCGAGAATATAACAGCATTTTCACAGGGCTAAAATTCAAGATGAAAGACACATTCTACACTTGCATATTCGGCAAAACAAGAATCGACTTTACCGACCGAATGAAAATGTACAACAATAGAAAATTTGAAAGAAAGGAGTAAGCAATGGCAACATACTTAAAAGGCATAGGCGATTCGCTTAGCAGAGTGAATGAGATAATCCCTAGCTTTGACGCTAAGATATTTAACTACTTATGCCAAAATTCAGGCGGTGGAATTTGCTGGTCGGAATCAAACAGATTCGCCCTAACACATGTGGATAGAGGAGTAAACATAGGCGCGGGCATGGCACACGCATATGGGTATTTTGGCATGAGCGATTCGGTTGTAAGGCTGGACTTTATCCCACCAAGCGGTTCAGCACAATACGCAAGAGTAATGGCCGAGATTAATCTATCCACCACACCGCACCGTTTCAACATAAGAGCAACAGCACAAAGTAGCACAACCAACATCTCGCTCACGCAAAACAACTTGTCCACCACACCCAGCGGAATCTACCAAATTCCGCTATACCTTTTGACAATTCATTCAAACGGCACAATAACAGCGACTGATCAGAGAACATCGTTCACAAAACCCGAACACGCAAAGAATGCGGAACACTCAACAAGTGCAACCAATGCAACGAACCTAGTCAGCGGTGGAAACATAGCAAGCAATGTAACAGCAACAACGCAATCGGCAAGCGACAACTCAACAAGGATAGCAACTACTGCTTATGCTAAAAGAGAGGTAACAAATAACAATGTGCTTAGCTATACAAGTAGCACAACATCTGCACGAAACAGCTTTTGGGGCGATGGCGAGTGGGGGCATTATAAAGCGGCGAATGGTCTAATTTTTCAATGGCATTTTGGAAATGACCAAAGCGTTACCTTCAAAGTAGCATTCCCAACAAAATGCTTATTTGTCGGATATGTGGGTCACCATGGCGGAGCATCAAACAACTCGCCATGGGCAAGCGATGTCGGCATATCTTATGGCGACATCAGCAGAACCGGGTTCAAGTGGAAAAGGCAAAGCGGAACGAGCGGAGTCAACCAGCGAAAATACTTCGCAATAGGATATTAGTGAGGAGCATATGGAGAACAAACAAAGAATTTATTATACCAAAGACGGCTGGGTTTGCGACAGATACCCATACGATTTGGCGGTCGATGACAAAGAGCGATACATTGAAGTAAGCGAAGAGGACTACGACAAGACGCTAAGCACAAAAAGCCATTATTCATGGAAAGTGACAAACGGCAAACTGATTGAAGAGCCATACGAGAAAATCCTAGAAGATGAGCAGCTAGAAACCTTGCGAAGTTATAGAGAAGAAATCTGCTTTCCTATAATCAACAGAGGACAGCTGTGGTACGACACACTAACCACCAAGCAAAAAGAAGAACTGGTCACATGGTACAAAGCGTGGCTGGACATAACAGAAACAAAGCAAGAGCCGCTCGCACCAGAGTGGCTTTTTAATTTTGAGGAGCAAGAAGAAAGGAGAGTATCGAATGGCAAATATAAAGATAGTTCTGCACAAGAATAAGAACCACTTGCTGACAATTCCCAGTAGATACAAAATCATTGCTGGAGAAAACAACGCAACGATAGTCGGTGTGGAATTCCCGCTTGAATTTAAGGATTACAGCAAGAGAGTGGACTTCCTAAACGATAAAGGCGAAAAGTGGACAGAAGCTCTTTACACACCAGAGTACCAAGAATACGAAGAAGACTTTGACACACTAAACTTCAAATTCAGCTTGCCAGATGCCGTGACTTTGGACGGCGAGATTTATATGCAATTTATAGCATACAAGCCGAAAGAACACACCATGACACCGTTCGATGTCGTGATACTAAATGTAGAAAAAGGCATTCTTTATGCCAAGAAAAAAGCAACGGACAATCCAGACCTAATCGTGAAATCATACGAACATAGTGCGTGGGCGGTAGACACCGTACTGAATGCTTTAGACCAAATGCGAGAGGCAGAAAAGGTGGTGGTCATAGCTGAGAAAGTTGCACAAGATGCGATGGAGATTTCAAAATCAGCAGACGACACAGCGAAACTAGCAGAAGAGAAAGTGCTGGTAGTGGAAGAGCGAGCAACAGCAAGTGCGGACTCTGCCGCTGAGGCAGAACGACAAGCAACACTTTCGGCACAGTCGGCAAGTGAGGCACAAAGCCAAGCCATAGCATCAGCAGCGAATTTAGTCCTAGCACAAGAGTATGCACGGAGTTCGGATGTGCGAGCCGGGAACGCTGAAGACTCGGCAAGGGAGAGCGAGCAGTTTGCATTATTAAGTGCCGAATCCGCAAAGACAGCAGAGGAGCGAGCAACGCTTGCAAGTGAACAAGCAAACCTTGCGAGTGAGTACGCAATCCAGTCCGCAAATGAGGCACAGCAAGCAAAAGACCACGCTGAAGAGGCTGAGAGTCAAGCTATGGCATCAGCGATGAGTGCCAGCCAGTCAGCAACATATGCAAGCAATGCCGAGCAAAGAGCGAACGAGGCGGAACAGAGTGCTAGGGAATCTAAAGAGTCGGCAGAGAATGCTGAGGATAGTGCCAAGAACGCAGAGCAAAGTGCAAGCATGAGTGCAGACTTAGCAAAGACCGCTCAAGAACAAGCAAGCAACGCAGAATTGTCCGCAAGTACAGCACAAGCATTGGCAGAGCAAGCCGAACAGTCAGCGGAAGTAGCGAGGGAGCAAGCAGAATCAAGTGCAGATTCAGCGACTGAGGCATTAGCAAGAGCAACAAACGCAGAAGAAAGTGCCAGCCAAGCGAACATAAGAGCCGTAAATGCCGAACATTCAGCAAGCCAATCCGCCCAGAGTGCAACCGAGGCAAATGACCACGCAAGCCACGCTGAGGAAAAAGCAGACGAGGCAAAGCAGTCCGCAAACACGGCTGAAAACTTAATAGCCCAAGCAACCGAGGCAACACTTCAGGCGACAGCTAGTGCGAACAAGTCTGCTGAAGAAGCGGAGCAATCCGCACAATCAGCAATGGATTCTGCTCAAAATGCAATTGAGGCACAAGTGAAAGCAGTATTAGCAGAAGCTCAAGCGACAGAAGCCAAAGGGCAAGCTACTTTGAGTGCAATATCCGCAGAGCAAGCAATGATAAGTACAACACAAGCGGAGAGTAAAGCAAGCCTTGCAGAGGTTGCGGCGAGCAACGCTCAAGAGTCGGCAAACCAAGCTAGCCAGCAAGCAACAGCTAGTGCAGAGTGGGCATCAGCAGCTTTAGCTAGTGCAAACAATGCAGAAACTTCCGCACTAAATTCAAGCACAAGGGCATTGAACGCAGAAACAAGTGCAAGCAATGCTGAGGCAAGTGCCAATAGTGCGAATGCAAGGGCGAGCAATGCCGAAACAGCCGCAACGAATTCTGCAACTTCTGCCAGCACAGCAAGCACAAGAGCATCGAACGCAGAAACAGCTACAATAAACGCACAGCAATCTGCCGATACAGCAAGGCAACAAGCTGAGGCGAGTGCGAGTTCAGCAAGCATAGCCCAAACGCAAGCAACCAATTCAGCGAACTCAGCAACAACAGCATTAACAAGAGCAACGAATGCCGAAACTAGCGCCAAGAACGCAGAAGACTCTGCCAAAGCGGCAGCTTTATCCGTCCAGCAAGCTATACAGAGCGATTATGTACACCCAACAAATCACCCGGCAAGCATGATTGTACAAGACGGCGATAATCGGTTTACAACTGACAGCGAAAAGAACAAATGGAATTCTTGTGCAAGGTCGTCAGCAATAACCATAGCCCCAGCGGATGCAAGTGAAAAAAGCAAGCTATGTGCTGATATAATTCTAGCTGGCGATAATACAGATAGTTCAAGAATTAGTACAGCCATAAATAGCTTGTCACATGGCGGAGAGTTGAAATTCTTAGAGGGTACAATAATAATCAATTCTGTAATAACCTTGCAAAATGGCATCTCGATAAAAGGGCAAGGCAGTAGCACTATATTCAAAAAGATTGCAAGTGTTTATGTATTCTCAGGGTCAAGCAAGGAGTTTATAACGATTAAGGACATAAGGATTGACGGAAACGGCTCTGGTAATTATGGGATTTATTTTTCTGCGACAAGCAATATTACAGTTGAGAATGTAACGATAGAAAATGCAGTTCAAGGAATTTCTGCTAACAATTGTAAGCATGTAACGCTTTATAATAATAGGGTAAATACCACCACTTCAAATTGTATTTACTTATCGGGCTGCCATCATACATGCGTTAATAATTGCCATTGCTACTCCGATACAGGAACTTGCCTAATGTTCAGTTCATTAGCCGAATGCCTATATTGCACAGTGAGCAATTCAACATTCATTAGTAGCACGACCTATGTTGTTTACTATATTAGATTTAGCTATAGCACAATGACGGGGTGCTATGTGAAGTCGACAGAGGGAAGTTACGCCATGGCAATGCTCCAATGCAGTTACAGCCTAATAGCAAGCAACATCTTATTGTCTGCCAGCACGGGTTCTCATGTTGCAATGGTAAACGGCAATAATAATTTTTGTATCGGCAATCGAGGCGGATTTTCAACTTCAACCGAAACAAACACCACAGCAATAAATAATATTTAGGAGAGCAAGAATGTTTAATAAATTCAAATTAATAGACAGCCATATCCGCTTTTTAAGGTATGCGATTGAATGGCAAGAAAATGGCGAGGCAAAAGCAGTGGATTGTGTAGATGGAAAAGAGGCCGAAGCCATAAAAGATATGCTCAAAACAATCGGAATTGAGAGTGAAATTGAGCAACTAAAAATACCGCTAGAACTAGAAGGATTTGATGGTGTTATGTTCGATGGAGATATGACAGATGCCACATTTTTTGTCAACAGTTCTGGCAAATATAACCCCATAAGTTTGAAACTAGAAATGTTAAAGAAAGAACTTTCGGCTTCAGATTATAAGGCTATAAAGTATGGGGAAGGACTAATTTCTAACGAGGTTTATTTGCCAATAAGAGAAGAAAGGCAAATGTTAAGAGATGAAATAAATAGATTGCAGGAGGCTTTAGAACAATGACAGTAGCAGAGATAATAACAATAACATTAACGGTGTCGTCCTTGGTGACGGCACTTTCTATATTGTGGGCAAAGTTCATTCAACCAGTAAAAAAAGTGATGGCACAGATGGAAGAAAACACACGGCAGATAAAAGTGCTGGAAGAAAAAATAGTTAAGATTAAAGAAGACAGAGCAGGCGACAATGCCTTTTCAACAGAGGTACGAGCCTTGCTTTTGGAGAGTTTGATAGCGGTTCTTGACGGATTAGAGCAGACAGGTGCGAACCACATTGTGACGGAGCAAAAGAAACGACTAATTTCGTTTATGTCTCGCCAAGTTTAAGAGGTATTTTTGATAGGAAAAAACTCAAAACGGAATCAAAAAAGAGCAACAAAAATATCATGGGTTTGGATTTTTGCTTACCCACAATAGATTTAAGACGCTTGAATGGGCTTTATAGCCATACGAATAAGTAGGCGAACAAAGACTCAAAGCAAAAGATGTTGACTGATACAGTAGCACATGTGGCTAAATTTGAGGTCAAAAACAGGATTTATTTACAATCTAAAAACACAAATAAAGGAGATTAGAAAACATGGAAATTATAGCAGTACCAGCGATTGTGTCGCTGGTTTTTGGGATTGTGGAGTTATACAAAAAAGCAGTTGAAAAGCACCAAAAGAAAGAAGACTTCTTGCGATTAATCCCGGTACTCAGCACAGCCCTTGGGCTTATCGCTGGGCTGGTTTGTTATTTTGCAATCCCCGGAATTATCCTAGCGGATAGTGTCATTTCAGCACTAATCATAGGTGGAGCAAGCGGACTCTCAGCAACCGGGTGCAACCAAATCTTCAAGCAACTCCACAAATACGGAATCCACATAAAGAAAGAAGAGGACACGAGCGAGAGCGACACGGAGAACAAGGATGACAGCAACAGCAATTAATACAGCATTTGAAGAAGAGATTATAAAGGCGACACTCACAATGCTTGTAACCGAAAAGCTAATCACTTCAGCCGAATTCAAGGCTATTTTAGAGGAGCAAAAAAACTTGAAAGAAAAGTCTTAATTCTGCCCTCTTTCACTGGACTAAAGTCTTCTTTTGCGGCATTGTTGTGACTACCAAAAACAATCGCAAGGAGAATCAATAATGCAAGCAAAAGCAAAGATAAAACAGACAAAGGGGGATAATCAATGCAAGCAAAAAGAGTAATGCTACTGAGAGCAAAACAAGAAGAAAAAGTCTCGGTCTGTGCTTATGCAAGAGTAAGCACAGACAAGGACGACCAAGCAGAGAGCTATCATATCCAAGAAAGCTACTGGATAGCTAAGCTGGCAACAGAGCCAAAATACCACTTTATAGGGATGTTCGGCGATGAGGCTATATCAGGAGCGACCCAGCGAAAAAGGCGAGGCTTTTTGGAGATGATAAAGCTATGCCGAATGGCTAGAATTAAAACCATCTTCACAAAGAGCGTGGCAAGATTCGGAAGAAACACCCAAGAAACGCTGAAGACAATTCAAGAACTTCGAGAGATGGGAGTAACAGTTGTTTTTGAATCCGATGGAATCGACACAGCACAACTGACAGACGAACTGATGCTGAGGCTCAAAGCGATACTGGCAGAAGAAGAACTTAAAACCATGAGCCAGCGAGTGAAGTGGAGTGCAAGGATAAGATACAGCCAAGGTAGCGTGGAGCTGATACACATATACGGTTACGATGTAATAAGGAGCGACAAACAAGTCAGCCTTGTGATAAACGAAAACGAGGCAAAAATAGTCCGACTTATATACGACCTATACCTAGACGGAAAAGGATTTACAGCAATAGCCCACTACCTACAAGACAACAACATCCCAACGAAATTCAACAAGACATGGAGCAACAACCAAATAGACTCAATCCTAAAGAACGAAAAATATATGGGCGATGTGCTACTGCAAAAGACAATCACGGAGAACGGCGGAAAAGCGAACCAAGGCGAGGTCGCCCAATACTATATAGAGAACAACCACGAGCCAATCATAGACAAAGAAACTTTTTATAAAGCACAAGTAGAAAGAGCGTGCCGAGCATCCAAGATAAAGTTCAAAACGCAAGTGACATACAGCGAGTTTACAAGCAAGATAGAGTGTGGATACTGCGGAAAAAACTACAGTCGCAGAATGAACACAAAAATCCGCAACTTCGGTCAAGCTGGCTGGATGTGCAGAACAGCCAACAACAGAGGCGTGACGGTCTGCCCATCTAACACGATAAACGAAGAACTGCTCAAGAGCATACTGGTAGATGCATTTAACGAATACCTAGCCACACCAAAGATGAATCAACAAACAGACGACATAAGCCAAGAGATTCAAAAGATTGTAGAAGAAGAGAAGAATCTACGGCAATTATTCCAAGAGGGCAAAATATCGTATAGCACCTTCACAACCAAGCAGAAAGGACTGAAAGACAGATACAAGGAGCAAGACGACCGCATAGCCCAAGAGCAAGGGTTCGAGTTATACACGAAAGAGGGGCGAATAGCGACCGAATACAGCGAAGACCTTATGGCAACGCATATAGACAAGATAATCATGAACGGCTACAAGATAACCTTCATATTCAAAAACAAGCAAGAAATCGTAAAGGAGTGGAAGTATGAGCATAGACGCTACTGCAAGGCATATTAATACACCGCCAAGAATTATCCGAGAAATTCCAGCATTCAAGACAGCAACGGCAATCATGAACAACAAGGTCAGAGAGGCAGCTTACGCACGAGTTTCAACGGACAATGAAGAACAGCAGACCAGTTATGCGATGCAGAAGAAGTTCTATGAGCAAGACATAAAGAAACGACCGAACACCGAGTTTGCTGGCATCTACTGCGATGAAGAGAGCGGAAAAAGCATAAGGGGCAGAAAGGGTTTTCAAGAGTTGCTAAAAGACTGCTACGCTGGGAAGATCGACAAAATCATAACCAAGAGCGTGGCAAGGTTCGCAAGGAACATGGTCGAATGTATGCAACTCGCAAGGGATTTGAAAAATCGAGGCATAACGATATTTTTTGAAAGCCAAGGACTGGACACCAAGGACGAGAGTTCATTCGTAATACTGAGCATACTGGCAGCCCTCGCTGAAGAAGAAATCCGAACAATCTCAAACAATGTAAAGTGGGGTATTAATAAGCGATACCAAGAAGGCAAAGTCCACATGGGTGGACGAATGTGCGGATATAGGATAAAGGGCGGCAAGTTTACAATAATACCTGAAGAGGTAGAAACAGTACAACAAATATTCAATGGCTACCTAGCTGGGCTGACAATAAGGCAGATAGCAAAGAGGCTGGAAGAGCAAGGGGTTCGGACACCGAGAGGCAACGCAAACTGGCAACACACGACAATAACAGGCATACTGCAAAACGAGAAGTATACTGGAGATATGATTCTAGGCAAGACATTCAAGGTGGATGTACTAAGCCCACGGCAAATCAACACAGGGCAACGAGATAAATACGAGGTGCAGAACAACCACCCAGCCATTATAGAGAAGAGCGTATTCCTAGCGGTTCAAGCCGAAATGCAAAAGCGAGAATACGATAAAATAACAGTAGACAAAGAGCGAGCAAGATACTCAAGCCATTATCCACTAAGCACAAAACTAGAGTGTGCCGAGTGCGGTGCTAAGTTCCGTAGACACAGCCAGCAGCACGGCGAGAAAAAAGTAGACATATGGGTCTGCATACAACACCAGCGCAATCGAGCGGAGTGCAAGATGAAACCGATTAAGGAGCAAGTAGTCGAAGAGGCATTCGTACAAACGCTAAACGAATTAGTAGCAGACCGCCAAAGGATAATAGCGAACCTAGAGCAAAGCGTAAAGAACATCATAGAGCGAACACCGCTGAAGAACCCAGCCGAACTAACAAAGCAACTACAAGCCATAGACGACCAGCTAATAGAAGTCAGCCAGCACAGCCCACAAACCCAACAGCACCAAGAAACAATGAGAAAGCTACTAGAGCGAGCCACCCAGCTAAGAGAAGAAATAACCATAGCAGAACGGATGAAAGGCACACACGATATACTGCACCAAAGAGTAAAAGAAATCCGCCAAGTAATACGCTTACCCTACATTGAATATCGAGGCGACATGTTCCGCAGTCTAGTAGAAAAAGTAATCATAAAGGACAAGAAAACCCTGCGGTTCATCTTCAAATGCGGAATAGAGCTAAATCACGCAGTAGCATAACATCAGCCCACCAGAGCAAAATAAACGGCTTTGGTGGGCTTTTTTTATTGCAATAATTAAGAAGGCACCTCCATTCACTTTGACAAAACCGAAAAAAGTGATACAATTAGGTAAGTGGAATTAAGAGTTTTGCAAGGAGAATTTATGGAAAAAATATGTATTTCATGTAGTATGCCAATGCAGAAGGCAGAGGATTTCGCAAACAAGGATACGGAAAAAGATTACTGCGTTCACTGCGCAAGAGCAGACGGCACAATGAAAAGTTATGAGGAATGTCTTGAGGATTCGATTAAATGGGGACTGATGGGCGAAAACTACAAGATGATGAACTTTACTAAGAAGCCAACCGAAGCCGAAATGCGTAAAGCACTCATCGCATACATGGCGACATTACCAGCTTGGAAAAATAATAGGGCGGAAAACGCAAATGGGAATGCATAAGGGGGGTGGCCATGAATACTTTTAGTTGCGTATTGGGAATTATTTTTGTAGTTGCACCGCTTATAGCAGGCAGTTTGCTTAAATTTTTTCCTCCTAAGAAAATCAATGACTTATATGGTATAAAGACAAAAGTAACAAGTAAGAACCAAGAAACATGGGATTACGCACATAAAGTTTGTGCAATAACGCTTTTGATTTATTCAATTTTTAGCATTGCGGCATTTGCAATGATTTTAATTTTTGCTAAGAATTTTTTGGATGAACATTTTTATTTAAGGATAGTGTTCGGTTTGGTTTTTGCACTGCTTGGTGTGGCTGTTGCAGGTATAACTACACAAGTAAAAACAAAAGCATATAATAATACACTTACAGAGAAAACCTAAAACGCAATCGCACCACAGAAAACGCAGAAAACTGACTTACCCACGCAACCCGAACCTTTTTATTCGGACTGGGTAATAGGAAACTCCTTTTCAATTTGATTGGGAGTTTTTCTTTTATGTTTCGAGTAGAGATTAAATAAGAAGGGTTTACTAAAAAATTGACAAATATAAAAATAAGTAATATGATATAATGGATTTGATTTATCGCAAATTCAAACCGCTGGTCGCAAAATCAAACGCTGAGAAATCAAAACACCGCAAAATCAAACCGTGAATAATCAAAACACCGCTACGCAGAGATTTGATTTTTTGATTAATTTATGCTAAAATGACAATAGAAATCAAGAAAGGAACGCACCGCAAAATCAAATGCTGAAATCAAAAACAGACTTTATGGTGCGTAAGCCCACTTATGACTTCACTATTGTCGTAGTGAAGTCCACCAAAAAGCAGTCCAATAGGGCTGTTTTTTGCATTTTAGGGGGTCTGTAAGATTTTATGAAAAATTCAAAAATCAAACAGCAGTGCAGGCAAATTGAGAGAACAAATCGACACCGCCGACAAACCCTCAAATATACCCAAAATACAATAAAAGAGGGGTCATGTAATGGAGACATTGACCACGCAAAGCAAGCCTTCGATAAAACCTGCAAAGAGCTAGATGCCTTCTTACTAGAATCAGCCGTAAAAAAAGTGAATAAAGGAGGTAGGTAATGCAAGGTAATAAAATCAAGTACGCACTTGCCCAAGCGATTATCAAGAAGCTTTGGGTAGAGGGGCTACTCACTCGTGATGAAATGTCACGGATTGATGAGCGGAACAAAAAGTCTTTCGGGATAGAGTTGGGGGACGCAGCCTAGGGGGATAAATATTCTTTTGTCTATTTTGCATTTTGCCCATCTTTTCGCTAGGTTCTTTCCCAAAGGTGCGGCATAATCCTTGTTGACTAAAGGAGGGTCACAAAATGCAAGACAAAACAAAGTCGGCGGTTTACATTAGAGTCTCAACAAACTCAAGCACACAAATACACAGCTTCGATTATCAAGCAAAGCGATGGCGAGAATTCTTTGATGCAAATCCGCACCTACAGCTTGTCAAAATTTATGCAGACAAAGGCATAAGCGGCAAGGCACAAAAAAACCGTAAGCAATTCCTCAACATGGTTGAAGCAGCCAAAAGAGGTGAGTTCACAACAGTCTTTACTAAATCAGTTGCAAGGTTCGGCAGAGATACCGAAGAATTGCTAAGGTCAGTAAACGAGCTAAAAGACATTGGTGTCAATGTTATATTCGATACCGAAAACATCGACACAGCAGTCGGAGGCAGCGAGTTATACTTAGCAGTAGCAGCCGCTATAGCAGAAGACCAACTGCGAACCAACGCAACAAGAGCATCGTGGACGATGCGAGACAAGTTTGCAAAAGGAGAGTTGGTCATAGGCAACATCTACGGATACAAATTGAATAAAGGGAAACTAGAGGTAATCGAGAATGAGGCGGCAGTAGTCCGTCTCATTTTTCAATTATACCTCAAGGGCAAAGGTAGAGCCGCAATCGCCAACGAATTGCTAAGACTTGGCATACCACCGCCCAAAGGAGGCGACAGGTGGAGCGAAACAACTCTGCGAGGCATACTGCTTAACGAAAAATATGCAGGGCATTGCCTACTTCAAAAGGGAGTCAAGATTGACGGCATTACTTACAAAAACCAAAACATTATAGATAAATACTTCTATCCAAACACGCATGAGGCAATAGTGACCCAAGCGGATTGGGATAAGGTTCAAGCCGAGATGACACTTAGATGCGGAGAGAAAAAAGAATACTCGCCACCGCCAGAATATGCATTCACGGCTAAAGTGCAATGCGGTTTTTGTGGGAAGAGCTATCGGCACAAAAACAACAACGCAGGCTCGGCTTACTCAAAAGGGATATGGCGATGTCAAACTTACGAGCGCCAAGGGGTTGCAGTCTGCCAAGGCAGAGGAATCTTTGATGAGGTTTTAGAGCCGTTATTCCTAGAAGCCTACAATGAATTTATCGCCACAAGAAACAAGTTCGTAATTAAAACCGACAACACAGCCGCCAAGGATAAACTGCTTGAAGATGAGCGGAAACTCATGTCTCTAAAGGCAAGAGGGTTAATAAGCCTAGATGACTACAAAGAGGAGTCCGAAAAGATACTAGCGGAAATTAAAACACTAGATGCCCTTATAAAACGAGAGGCAATGAACGATGTCAGCGGTAAATCAGCAAAGCCCATGCTAGCCTTTGATGGTGAGGCGGTCAAAGAATACCTAGAGAGAGCCGTGATGGGAGACGGCACGGTTACATTCGAATTCATAAACGGATGCACAATCACCAAGCCATATTCAAACGGCAGAGGCGGCAACCAAAAAGGCTGGCGGATAAAGCAAGCCGAAAAACAAGAAAGGAGGGCAAACTAAATGCTAACAGCCAAAGCTACAAAAATCGTACTGTCCTCGGCAGTTCCTACAATCAACATACCAAAAAAAGAAATCGTCACCGCTTATGCTAGGGTGTCGACATTATCCACCGAGCAAGCAGAATCGCAAGAAAGGCAAGAAGCCTATTATACGGAATATATTAAAAGGCGGAGCGACTGGACTTATAGGGACATCTATGCTGACCCCGGTCTGAGCGGAACGAGGGCAGAAAAGCGACCAAACTTTATGCGGATGATTGAAGACTGCCGCCAAGGGCTAATCAATAGAATCCTAGTAAAAAGTCTCTCAAGATTCGCAAGGAAGCGAACGAACCACAATGTACAAACTCTTTTCTACTCAAATAAAGCGAGAGGTTTGGTTTCCTGAAAAAGAGGAAAGTCACTTGTATCGAATTGACAGGAATACGGACAAAAGCAAGGCTGACGAGATAATAGCATTTTGTAGCGTTCCTAGGTCAGGAGCGGATATTTTAGAGCAGGTTGGGATTAAAACCCGTGTGTGGGCAGGTAAAGCGTATATACAACCATTGCTTGATAGAGGGCTGATAAAAAGGACTATGCCGATGTTTCCGCAAAGCAGTAGCCAAAGATTTGTGGTGGCGGACTACGATATGGTTATACCTACGGAAGAGGCACTGATTGAGTATTGCAGTGAACCAAGATATAAGGTCGATATTGAAAAACATTTTAGTCTTAGCCAATTCCAAAGGCAACAACATATCAACCCTTTAATTGAGAGAGGGCTGATTGACAAAACTAACCTAAGACAGCGAGGCAATAATCTCACAGGCAGAAGAATGCCAAGAAAACGAATTGTGCTGACAAGAGATGGGATTTTAGAGTTTTGCAAAACTCCCAAGACCCGAAACGAAATAGCCGAGCAGATGCAAATTAGCAAAGAATATCTAAAGCCACACCTTGATGCACTTATAGCGGACGGCAAACTTTTAATGACGATGCCCGATAAGCCCAAGTGCGTTGACCAACAGTTTGTGAGTGCCGAAGATGTGGCGGATACAAAAATATTGTCGGCAGAGAAGATAGCGGAATTTTGCGACACACCAAAGAGCAGGCGAGAGATAGCCAAGCATTTTGGTATTAGAAATTATATCGCTCAAAGATATATCAACGACATGGTGGCGGAGGGTAAAATCAAAACGACAATGCCACTTAATCCAGATTGCAAAAATCAAGGTTTCGTTCATCCCGATATTGATATAGTGCAACTTACCGAAGCAAGTATGCTAGAGTTTTGTAAGACCCCAAGAACACTCGCCGATATACGAGAATATTTCAGTCTCAACAGCAAGCCTGGAACATGGCATATTCTTAATCCGTTTATCAAAGACGGCAGGATTAAGCACACGCACATATCTACCAAGTTCAGAAAGTTTGTAACGATGATATAACGAGTTATAGCCGTTAAAGCAAGCAAGATGGGTTTATGATGCCTCTAGGTAAAATAAGCGAATATACAAAGTCTAAAAGCTCGATAAGGTTTTTGGGCTTTTGTTTTCAGATAATGAGTAATTTTATAGGAACGGCGACTGAAAAAGTGCCAATTCCACGCAAAGTTTACCTAAAAAAGCAAAACAAGCATTAAGAACAAACTCCACTCCACATAGAGTATAGCGAAAAACAAGGAAACGCACAGTAGAATTGTTGACTTTGATTATATATTTTGGTACAATTTATGTTGTAGATTAAACTACAAACGGAGGTACACATAATATGACAACAGGCGAACGCATTCTAATATTGCGTAAAGCAAACGGGCTTACTCAAGGAAAACTAGGCGAAAAGTTGGGAGTAAGTGATAAGGCAGTTTCAAAATGGGAAACAGAGGGCGGAACGCCCGACATTGGAGTGCTAACAACTATATCGGAGTTGTTTAGTATATCACTAGATTTTTTACTTAAAGGTAATGCGGTAACCGATGGCGACAAGCAAGCTACCGAACTTATTGGTCAATATATTGCACAAGAGCAAAAGAAAGTTGGAAACGCCGAGGCAATAAAGTCTTGCAAAAGATTGTTATCTGAAAACAAAATAGAACTAAATGATGACTATCTGCCAAAGTACAACGGCGATAAAACAGCATTTGTTTCCTTTGGAGTTTTTGATAAGAGCGATGTTTCTAAATTTAGTTTGCAGGGATTGTTGAAATGCGGATTATCCAAAGTGGCATTAAAATACTTTGGAGGAATGATTTGTTTTGAAGATGCAATTCTTAGTGATGATATAGATGTTTATGCACAAGCACAAGCCAACTTTATAGAGGCAAAGAAAAACCATGATGCAGAGACTGCAAAAAAGAGAGCAGGCGGATATGGCTATATGCACCAAGCGACAGAATTTGCAGGCAAAAACAAAGATTGGGCATTGGAAAATCTTGATGCAACTTTGCCAAAGTATTATGAGGTAATTGTGTGGCTTGTTGATAACGGGGCGACATACTGGGCGCAGGAAGTAAACACAAATAGTCATTACGCTACAGCAAAATATGCTGAGGACATTTCAAAAACAAAATTTATTTATCGTGTAGCAAAAGATATGGTGGCTAGGGGGTAGTTATGACATACTTAGAAGCCATATACATCGAGATAGGCAAAATTATAAATACAGTGCAGTATATAGAATGGAATTTGCTAAACAGGCTAGAGATGGATACATTTGAATCTATGACACTCGGGCAGATTATCAATTTAGTCAGCCGAGAGAAAGTGATTCATATTACAGCCATAGACGAATTAGAGAAAATACTTGAGAGGCGTAATGATTTAGTCCATGTATATTTTAAGCGTAAAGACTTTGAAAAGCACGCTGCCAATACGGCGTTTTTAAGAACAGAACTAGGTTATCTAAGTAATTTTGCAAAGCAGGTTTTAGACTTTAATGAATGGCTAGTAAAGCAAAAATAGAGGAGGCATATCCATGATAAATGATTTCACAAAAGAATTAAAATGTGTTTATAAAAACGAAGAATATTCCGTTAGAGATAACGGGGCAGTTTTGCGACACCCAAAGAATAAAGACAAGCCAAGAATCACTGATAACAAGTGGACTTTTGGCAACCCCTGCAAACGCACAGGTTATATGGAAATTGCAAGCGAGAGGGTTCATAGAATTATGGCATTTGCTTTTCTTGGCGAGCCACCTACGCCACAGTATGTGGTTGACCATATTGATACCAACCGAAGAAATAATCGTGTTGAGAATTTGCGATGGCTAACGAAACTAGAAAACGCTTTGCAAAATCCAATAACATTGAAGAAAATTATTCTTGTTTGTGGTAGCGTGGAAGAGTTTTTGAAAGACCCATCTAAGTTAAGAGAGGGTGCGTTTGAAAAGAATTTTGAGTGGATGCGTACTGTAAGTAAAACGGAGGCGGCAGAGTGCTTGGCGCGGATGCAGGAATATGCAGCGAGCGATAAAGTTCCCACAGGCAAGGGTGCGTTAGGCGAGTGGGTATACGGAGGAGGCGAAGTAGCAGCAACAATATCGCAAGAGCCTACATTTGACTTTGCTTCTTTGACTGGCGAAGACCGAGAGAAGTTGCTGACAATATGTGAGCCTATTGGTGGTGCAGGTCATGGAGTTCTTCATTCATATAATATTTGCCCATTATATAATGATGGTATTGATTACCTAGAGTGCATATATTGCAAGTATCGTGTTGAGGGCAAAGAGGCTAAGGATGATGAACATGAAGACCATGAGGCACTTTGCTTCGGCAAGACGGGCATAAAAACTTATGAAGAACTTGTTTCAATCGTAGATGTAGAAAAAAGTGATGGCAAAGTTGTTGGTATGTCTTTCAATCAAAACGGCGAGATAATCAAGAAGAAATTTAGCAAAGAGATAAAGACAAAATACAATACTTTGTTCCAGCTGTGGAAGAAGAAAAAGGGCGATGTTTTAGTTGCCCATAACCCGAGAAGTGGTTGGTATGTTTTGTTAGAGAAAGACTCACACATCACCTTTGAGCGAGAAGAAAAAGTTTATGCAAAATTGTCACGGGACCCAAATGAATTGCCTAATTGTGCCGTGCGTGATATTTTTAGTGCTGACAGTTATGTTTGGGAAGAAGTAAAGAGATAGTAAATTAAACGCAGGAGGCACATTTGTTTTGAGTGTGCATTTTGTTATAGAAACTTAGCAGGCAAAGAGAGGGATGGAAATGACAAATGTTCATATTTTTAATGTGTCCTAAAAAATGGACTACATAGCCTTGACTTGGTGTTGGATTAGTGATAAACTTAAATTGGGGTCTAGTAAAACATATATTTTTACTTCTCATATAGCATATAAATTTGTTAGGTTTTTTTTAATTTATATGATATAATTAGTAGTGGTGAATGCGATGCTTTTATTTTGCAGAGTGCAGTCGCCACCAAACTCAATTCGCTTATGTCTACACCAAAGAGTATAACTCAAAAAAACAGCGCTAATCGGCAGTTGGAAAACAATGTCGATAATTTTTGCGTGGATGAGGATAATAACAGTGAAGAAGTTAAAAAAGTAGTAAACAGTATAGTAGTTTCATATATCGAAAGTATTGGTAGTGACAAAAGAAAAAATGTAGTTTCAGCATTGCAAAAATTACTAAACGGCAAATACTTAAAATATGATTTAGATAAGAGTATTAACTTGGTGAGTACAGCAGGCGGCGACCTACAGCGAGTGCTTTCTAATATTAACGAAAAGTCTGCCAAGAGAAAACAGCTAGGGGTATTTTATACGCCAGAAGATGTTGCTCGTTATGTTGTATGGAATAGTATAACGATGTTACTAGACAAAGATAACGAGAGGACATACAAGGGGGTTGATGCACTAGCGTTTGTGATGAAACAAGATAGAGAGCAGGTAGATAGGTTGTTGTATCAAGCCACTTTTATAGACCCAACTTGTGGGGCAGGCGAATTTGTTTTAAGTGTACTGAAAGTAAAGTTAGATATTATTGAGGCTAGAAAAGAGGCTTGTGAGGAAGAGGCACTAATCAATATTTGTAAAACTTTACACGGAAACGATATAGACGATTGTTCAACTGACATAGCAAAAATTAGAATATTTATTGAGTTTGCAAAATTGTTAAAAGAACCGAAAAGCCTTTGTAAGATTGCAAGCATTTTAGCAAAACAATTCACAAATCACGATTTTATTGTTTACAAAAACAATTTTGTTTCAAAATTTGATTGTGTCATTGGAAACCCACCTTATGTAGAGTATGGCAAATTTCCACATAAACAAGCACTACAAAATTCTTATGGAAATGTTTATGCTGATGCCATTAAGAATAGTTTTGCAATATTAAAAAATAATGGAGTTTTAGGTTTTGTTATTCCACTTTCGTATGTGGCGACAGGTCGCATGGGCAAAATAAGAGATTTTGTATACGAGAATAGCGATAGAGAATTTATTTTGAGTTTCGCAGATAGACCAGATTGTTTGTTTAATGGTGTGCATCAAAAACTTAATATTATCGTAGCTAGAAAAAGTAAGGATGAGCATAAGCTGTTTACCTCTAACTATAGACACTGGTACAAACACGAACGGAGCGAGTTGTTGAATGGTTGCGAAATAAAGCATAACACTCATAATACGACTTTATTTATTCCTAAGATAGGCAATAAAACAGAAGAGAGTATTTATAGGAAAATTCACACAGCAACCGAAGAAAATATTTATGACAGGCAAAATGAAGAGGGACAGGCAATTTATCTAAATATGCGAGCGTGTTTTTGGATAAAGGCTTTTTCATTTAATCCAGGGTCTAAAGAGTATAAAGGTTTTAATTTTAACGAAGACAACTATTCTCTAATGCACTGCATTTTGAACTCGAGTTTATTTTGGCTTTATTGGACGATAGTGTCCGATTGTTGGCACATCACCTCAAAAGAGTTAAAAGGATTTTTAGTGCCAAACATGGAAAACGACTTGTTAAATAATTTTGTCAACTTATCGAGGCAGCTCGAGGAAGAGTTGGAACGGACAAAAAAATATATTGGCACTAAGCAGACTGATTATGAATACAAGCACAAGGAATGCAAGGAGACTATTGATGCAATAGATGATTTGCTTGCAAGAATGTACGATTTAACCGAAGATGAGCTTTTATATGTGAAGAGTTTCGCACTCAAATATAGAATGGGAGGCGGAGCGAATGATAAGAGTAATTGATTTGTTTGCAGGTTGCGGAGGTTTCTCTACAGGTTTTATTAAGGCAGGCGGCTACGAAATAGTTACAGCAGTAGAATATGACAAACAAATTGCAAAGTCTTATAAGCATAATCACGCAGACACACAAGTTATAGCGGACGATATAAAAAATGTTGATAATGACGAAGTGTTTTCGCGCCATTGTGCCGATATAATAATTGGTGGCCCGCCATGCCAAGGATTCTCTATGGCAGGGGCTAGAATAAGAAAAAATGCTTTTTTAGATGACCCACGCAATTATTTGTTTAAGCATTACTTTAATATCGTTAAAATTGTAGAGCCGCAAGTATTTGTTATGGAAAATGTAAAAGGTATTTCTACATTGCAAAAAGGGGCAATACTTAATGAAATTATAAGAATGTTTGAAGACCCAGACAATTTTCAAGATGGGGCATACGAGGTGCAGTATAGAGTTCTTAAAGCAAGAGAATTTGGAATACCGCAAGACCGAGAGCGAATGATTATTGTGGGTACAAAAGTTGGAGTTGATATTGATAATTTGTTTGCAGTCACAAGAGAAGAGATAAGTAGAACGATACCTAGTTATTTTACTGATACAACAGTATGGGATGCAATATCTAATTTACCTAATCCTAGCGTAGATGGAGTAGTGCAAACAAGTCCAGAAACGGAATATCAAAAGTTCTTAGCAGACTCTGCTAAAACATTTAATCATATCGCCTCAAATCATAAGTTCTCTATATTGAAACGAATGGAAAAAGTTAAGCAGGGCGAAAACTTTACGAGTTTAGGCGAAAATATCAACTCAATTCATAGTGGCTCGTATGGAAGACTAGACCCGAGCAAGTCAGCTCCAACCATTACAACAAGGTTTGATACACCATCGGGAGGCAGGTTTACTCATCCATATCAAGATAGAACACTTACCCCAAGAGAGGCAGCTCGAATACAAAGTTTTCCTGATTCGTTTGAATTCATAGGAACAAAGTCAAGCGTGTGCAAGCAAATCGGCAACGCCGTGCCACCCAAGCTAGCGCACTTTATAGCAGTGGCACTAAGGAGTATAATCAAATGAGAACATACAACGAAAAACTAGCATCTTTGACTGAAAAGTCTGTTTGGGTCATTACCAAGCAGACTGTTAATTTTGATGAAGCATTTAAGGCAGCAAAACTTTTTGCCGAAATTCCAAATAGAAAAAGCACAAATATAGCAGATTATTTTAGTAAAAATTATTTGCGTTATGGTCTTGCAGAGGATAATTATCGCACCTTGGTTATACCTCAATTTTTTGGTTTGATTACAAAGACACCGCTATATGCTCGTGGTAGTAAGTATGGGAATGAAACACCAACGGCAGTGTTTGATGCGCTAAATGCTTGTGAGTTTGGTGGCGAGCGTTATAATATTATCAAGAGTGAACAACTGATAAAATTAAAGATTAGAGCAATTACAGATACTGCAATGAATAACGAGGGGTGGAATATCCTGCCGTTAGTATTTTCGTTTTTGGTTCTAAAGCAATTATAAAGAAAAGCATAGCATTGAAAAAGTATCTAAAGAATCATTTTTTACTTATGTTATGACCTGCGGAAGTTTGAGCGAGGTGGACGAGGCTGTTAGTTTTATTGCAAGCAAAGCACCTGCAAAGTTTTATAAGGAATATAAAGATTTTAGTAGAGTTTTGACACTACTGTTATCTAGTTGCAATTTATTCAAAGTCAACAAGGATAGCGTTTTTCTTAACCCAACATTTGAAGATTATTTTGCAGATAATTTTATAGCAAAAAATACGCTGAATACTTTGATGGCACATTTCCAAAGCGACACAGCATATTCAAATTTTCTATACAACTTGCAAAATTTCAATATAAATCTTGTTGATGTTCCAAACAATGTACCGCTAGTTGCAGTAGAGAAAAAATTTGAACCTACGGAGCAAGACATCTCTGCTGTTGAAGACGACACCGAGGCAGAGTATATAGCAGAAGTTGATGCCATTAAAGAAGTCAACATCAACGAAGAATCTGTTCTTAATGCTCACAAAAATGAACCAGTGCTAAAAAGTAGCAAAATGGGGAAAAAGTATAAAACAAATCCTCTATATGGAAAAGCAGCAATTAAGCGTGCCAATTATACTTGTGAGCTTGATGCAGCACATAAGACTTTCTCGTCAAGAAAGACAGCAAAAGATTATATGGAGGCACACCACTTTATACCTGTAAGTTTTCTACAGCAAGTGTGGGATGAATATGGTTTCAATTTAGACTGTGTGGAAAATCTTATTTGCTTATGTCCTAACTGCCACAAAGCGTTTCACTACGGCACAAAAGAGGTTCAAGCCCAGTTAATAGATGCCCTATATGAAAAAGGGGCAGAAAAACTAAAATCTATCGGCTTTGAAATCACACTAGAGAAACTAAGAGAGTTTTACGGAATTAAAAGCAATAACCTATGATAGAAAAATTTTATAAACAAATTAGCATTGTCGAATAATGGAAAAAGAGCATATAAGAAAACTTAAAAAAATGGCTAATGCAGATGATGCGGAAGCTCTTTGCGAATTAGGTATAGAGTACCATACAGGTGAACACTTATCAACAGGATTTAGTTAAAGCAATCTTGTGCTATTCTGCTGCGTATGAAATAATTGATTCTCCACGAGAAGTGGCTATTGTTGCAGCAAAGAACATGGCTATGATTTTTGTAGATGGAAATGTTAAAGAATCTATGAAATGGTGTAAAGTAGCGGCGGATTTGGGGGAAGTAGAATCTATGAGTATAGTTGGGTTGCATTTTGCTAAAAGAAAAGACAGTAAAAATGCAATCAAATACTTAACAAAGGCTGCAAATAGTGGCTATGTCAAGGCACAGCATAATTTGGCAATCTTCTATCTGAAAAACGAATCTTCGGTTTTGGGCATAACAGAAAAAAGCAGGGCATCAAATTTTTTGAAATGGTTTAAGACGGTAGCGAAAAATGGGAATGCAGATTCTTTATTTGAGTTGGGAATAGCATATTTGGAGGGTGAGTCTGTTAGGAAAGATTTTGAGCGTGGAAAAATCTACTTAGAGCAAGCGGCAAAACAGGATAACCCATCGGCAAAAATGTTGCTTTTGCAGTTGAGTGGATGGAGAGATATGGAGCTAGATGATAACAAGAGGAATGTACGAGAGCATTATATATTATATTTAGACATACTAGGGTATCAGTCAAATATTGAAAAACATGGTGAGAATTGGTATTTGAAGTTAATGGATAATTTTCTTTCGGGTGTTATTGAAGGTGCGCAAAGCGGGATGCAACTTAAAAATCCGTTGTTTGCAAATAAAAAAATAACCCCTCAAGTTAAAATATTTTCGGATAATATTATAATTGCAGTAGAGAAGATGGCAAAAGAAGAAGATAATCTCATTGTAGTTCAATTTCTTATGGAGTTGGCATCGGACATTCAATATACTGGAATTGCTAATGTTGACATAGTTATTCGAGGTTCTTTTTCTTGTGGGCCATTACATATTTCGGACAAATATGTTTTTGGTAGCGGACTAATAAATGCTTATTTGCTTGAAGAAAAGAAAGCTGGTTATCCTAGAATTGTTGTGTGCATGGATATGGTGAATGATTTGAAAAAGTATTTTGATTTAGATAATTGTTGCTACAAAGGCATTGATAACTATTGGGCTATTGATTATTTAGCTCTGAAATTTGAGGCAAATAAAGAGGTTTTCAACAATGAAATTATTCAAAGGATGATTATGTTTCATAAGTTAAAAATTGCAAAGTGCATACAAGCATCTGTACGAAACTTGGATAGCGATAAAAAATGGACTTATGGAAAATTTGAGTTGCATCCGGTAGGCTTAAACTCCAAAGTATATGCTGTAAAAGATAAATTTGACAAATGGCACGGTATCACAATTTATTTGTGGAGAAGTATATGGATAAATTCGGATTGGATGATTCGTACTTGATTACAGTTTAATCTCGGCAGGAAAACTTTTTTTAAAAAATTTTTAAAACACTATTAAAATCCGTTGACACTGCTATTGAGAGTGTAGTATCATAATTACACCGTTGTGCGTAAAAGCGTAACAATGGTGTAATTTTGTTTTTACAAAAGGAAAGGAGACAGTCTTAAATTATGGAAAGACCGCAAAAAGAATTTGGTGATTACTTAAAAGAGTATCGCAGAAGAAAAGGGGTAACGCTACAACAGGTAGCAGAGAGGCTAGGCGTTTCGTTGTCGCTAATTAGTGATATAGAGAATAAGCGTAGAAACCCATTAGACGAGGAAGAAAAGATGGAGGTGCTTGCTCAATACTTGGATTTGAGTATTGAAGAAAAAGAATTACTCTATGACATGGCAGCTAAAAAACGCAACAGCGTGCCAGAAGACCTAAAAGAAGTTATTATGTATGATACTTGCAATAGCGATTATGTAAGAAAAGCCCTGCGCAAGATTAAGTCGGGCGAAATAACAACACAACAGCTTAAAAACTTCGTAGACGGAGGTGATGATGGCACTTAAATTTCCAATAGAAAACTTTCGAAAAAAGAAAGATGGCTCTCGCTGTGTTACGGACTTGGCGATTGAAGAGTTTGCAGAGGATGTCCTTACTGATTATAATAAGACCTTGTGTATAATCCACAGCCTGTTGATTGGACAGGCTTTATAAGTGACTACTTAGATACGCAATTTTACTTAGAGAAAATAGTTCCCGAGCAGGATGGTAAGGTCGAGGGAGTTATTTCTTTTTGTTCGCCTCAACCACTAGAGCAAGCTATATTTGATGCAGAGACTGGCAAGCAAAAAGTTATCCGCCTAAACTATGGCGAGATACTACTTGAGAAAACGCTAGAAACAGAGTCTCCACAACGCTTAAAATTTACGGCATTGCACGAGGCAGGGCATTGGTTTATTCATCCAGAGTATTATGCTTTGCAAGGCCCAGCCAAAGGACAACTATGTTTCTTGCCACCAGTAAAGCCTTGTTTCAAAGCCTGCCGAGATATTGGAATAGGTAGAGGACGATTAGTAACAACGGATGACTTTATTGAGCATCAAGCAAGTGTATTTGCATCTGCAATTTGCATACCAAAGAAACCATTGTTAAAAATATTTCCCGATTACTTTGCTAAGTATCTTAAAGCTATAAGACCGTTGGGGAATGTAGAGTTTGGGCAATTAGCTGATAACGAAAAAGATTTTATTAAAAGAGCAGTAACAAATGACCTAGCGGAACTTTTTGCTGTATCTTTTTCGGTTGCAAAGTTTCGTCTTGAGAAGTTAGGGCTGTGGACTGAAAAAGAGGGAACATTGCTAGACATAATAAAATAGGGCTATTTTTTTGCTCAAAAATTACGCATTATGGCGTAAAAATGCAAATATTTGCGGAGGCACATGGAAGAAATAAGAAGAAGTTTAGTTTGTTATAAATGTAGATATTGGTTGCAGGATGTGCTTTCTGATACTGTACTAGAAATCGTATGCCCAAAGTGCAGAGCGAAATATAGAATACAGATAAAAGGGGGTAATGTCAATTATGAACTGATGAAAACAGCACAGTGACATTAACAACAAAGATAATTTAATATGAGTCAATATGTGGGAGTAGCCATAGGCACACACATTTGATAATAAATCATGCTAACAGGCAGGGGCGAAAGCGACCCCCATAAAGCCGTGCAGGATAGGAGCAATTCTTATAACAAGAATTGATTCTTATTTTGCACGGCTTTTTTCATTGTCTTGCGAACTTTAAGTTTTGATTTGCTCCTGTCAACGGCAAAGGAGTAAATAATGACAAAATTAAAGTATTACTACGAGGCTGACAGGTATATGTTGGTCGAAACGGATGATGAGGCGTTTGTGGCTAAGTATCAAGAGTTTCAAAGAGAAGAGTGGCGAGCGGACAAGCGTGTCAAAGTCATGCAGGAGCAGAGTATATCGCTTAATGCAAACTTGGGCGATGGTATGAGTTAGATAGCATTATCGGCACAGGCGAGGCAGTGGATGCTAGTATGGCAAAAGCAGAAGATGCCAAGAGCCGTAAGCAAGCGATGGCTAGTGTTATTGCTACATTGCCCGAGAGGCAAAGGCAGGTGCTGAAATTACTTATGCAGGGCAAGAGCGAAAAAGAAATTGCCTTGCTTTTTGGCGTGTCGCAACAAGCGATTAGTAAGCTCAAATTTAAGCTCCAAAAAAAGTTTGAAACTTTTTTGCGATAGGGGGTTGTAAAAGTGGTTGTTTTCTTCCTTTTAAGTGAGAGGCGATAAAAACTTCTCAAATAAAGTCATAAGGAGACTAAGAAAATGCAGGTAAAGCAGAAAAGAACTACGATTTGGCATGGGGATAAAAGTAAGCCTATCCGAATCAAGACAACCACCACGGAAGAGAGATTTGTGGGCAGTATGGACGAGGCACTAGAGGTACTAAAAGAAAGTGGCTCAAGCGATGTTACTTTCGTGCAAAAGACGGAGGGCGTGAGCGATGCTACTAAGTAAACAAAGAATGATTGGCGTTATGAAGCGTGAGCGATTGTGCTTGCAAATGGTAGCAACGGAGTTGTGCCTAACGACAGGCGAGACGGCACGCATTATTGAGGGTAGGCAAGAGTTAGATTATCCAACTGCAAGGCGGCTAATGAAGTTGCTAGGATATTGGAACTTTGCCTTTGTGGCGGAGGCGGAGGAGGTACGAGTTCATGCAAGAAATATCGCAAGAGGTATTGCTTAATGTAACGCCATATAAGCACCAAGCCGAGGCGATAGAGTTTGCCTTGAGGTATTATGGGCTACGGGCGAGAGCCACCAAAATCTAAGAGTTGTGCCGTTTTAGCAGAGATGGGAACAGGCAAAACAGTTATCACGCTTGGCATTGCAGGCACGCTGTATACGAACGGGTATATCTCAAAAATGCTTGTTGTTGCTCCGCTTAGTATCTTGGGCGTTTGGAAAAAGGAATTTGCAAAGTTTGCCAAGTATCCGTTTTTGCTTGAGGTCTTGGAGGGTAGCAGGGATAAGAAGCTCAAGGCGTTTGAGTTATTGAGTAGTAGTGAGGGCAAGTTACAAGTGGCAGTTGTCAATTACGAAAGTGCTGTGTCAATTGAGACGGAGCTTGCCGAATGGCAGCCAGACCTTATTGTTTGTGACGAGAGTAGCAAGATTAAAGGGCATAACGCCAAGCGGAGCAAAGTGATGCACCGCTTAGGTAAGGCTAGCAAGCACAACATTATCCTAACAGGCACGCCCATAACCAACTCGCCGTTAGAGTTTTATAGCCAATATAAGTTTTTGGATGAGAGCATTTTTGGTAAGTCATATTTTGTCTTTCGGGCAAGATACGCCATTATGGGCGGATATGGTATGCACCAAATTATAGGCTACAAAAATTTAGACGACCTCACGAGTAAAGCCCACGCTATAGCGTATCGCATTACTAAGGCGGAGGCGCTCGACTTACCCGAGCAGGTGGATACTACAATGCCACTTGTCCTTGAGCCAAAAGCAGAGAGCGTTTACCGCAGGGTTGAGCGTGAGAGTGTAGCGGAGTTAGAGAGCGGCGAGGTTACTGCACCGAATGTGCTAACAAAACTACTACGCTTATCGCAAATAACAGGCGGATACCTTAAAAGTGATGACGGCGAGAGGGTGGAAGAAATAAGCCGAGCCAAGATGGATGCTTTGATAAACATTTTGGAAGAGTGCCTAGAGGCAGGTAAAAAACTTGTAGTCTTCGCTAGATTCATACCAGAGATTGATGCTATAGCCAAAATGCTAAGAAAAAGCAACGTAGGCTACGCACTAATCAAAGGCGATGTCAAAGACCGCCAAGCGGAGGTAGATAAGTTTCAAGACGACCCCGAGTGCAAGGTATTTGTCGGGCAACTGCAAACAACGGGTATGAGGCTAACTCTAACCGCAGCGGACACAGCAGTGTTCTATAGCCTCTCATACAACTACGCCGACTACGAACAAGCAAAAGCTCGTATCCACCGCATAGGTCAAAAAAACCACTGCACATATATTCACTTGGTGGCAGACGGCACTGTGGACGAGAAAGTAATGGAGGCGTTAAAGTCAAAGAAAAACATGGCAGACCTAGTTGTAGACAACTGGCGGAGCCTATTCAAAAACGGAGGAACAACAAATTGATAGAGCAAATTTATCTATTAGCCCAAAGTCTTGTCGAGGCAAGAGAGGCAAAGAAAAACGCCGAAGAGGCAGTCAAAAGCATGAACGCAGGCATTGAGGCAATCGAGGCTGAACTTGTGGCATTGACGATGGATGACGAGTTGACCAGCTTTAAGCGAGACGGGATATTGTTTAGCTTAGTTAATAAAACTCATATATCCGCAGAGCCGACACGCAAGGATGAACTTTGGGAGGCGATGAAAAAACAAGGTTATGAGCATTTGTTTAGTATCAACGCCCAGACACTCGGTGGCGAAATTAAACGCCTTATAGAAGACAACGAGGGTGTGATGCCAGAGTGGCTAGACGGCTTAGTAAAGCAGTTTGAAAAGCCATCAATTCGTATCAAAAAGTAGCAATAACAAAATTAAAATCGGGCGACACGCCCAAAGGAAAACAAAACAATTATGAAAAATGAAATAGCAGTAAAAGAAGAAAGTGGCTTTTTAGTGGCCGCTAATGAAGCCCTAGACATGGGCGAAGAAATGCAAGGATTAAACCTAACATTTGACCGCATCAAAGTACCAGCAGGCGGGGGCATAGCATACGAAGTGCCAAGCGACAACCCGGACGAGCCAGACAGCAAAAAAGAAATCAAGGCAGTTATCCTGCACCACCACGCAGTGCAGACCTACTACGCAAGCGAATACAGCGGAGCAAGCGAGCCGCCAGACTGCTCAAGTTATGACGGCAAGCACGGCATTAGTCGAGAAGACGGCGTTGTTACGCCTTGCAACACTTGCCCGAAAAATCAATTTGGAGCAGGCTACAAAGCAAAAGAGTGTAAAGCCAAACGCCGCCTGTTTCTCTTGCTAGAGGACAACGCACTGCCAGTTATTCTTAATGTGCCGACCTCAAGCCTTAAAGAGTTTGGCAAGTTTATCACTAGGATTGTTGGTAAACGCAAAAAGTCTTTTCAATTCGTAACTAAGTTTACTCTCAAAAAAGACCAGAACGCAGGCGGCATTGTTTACAGTAAAGTTGTGGCTAGTATCGACCGAGAACTAACAGAAGAGGAGCTAGCAGGCATACTGCCGATGGTAGAGCAGGTCAAAGTTATGGCAACAAAAGTTACAAACACGGAGGACTAAGTTTAGAAAAAATTATTCATCACCACATACAGGCTACGATTGCCTTGTCACTTCGGTTGCGTATGTTAAATACGCGCCCTCGTGGCATCGGCAACTGTTGCCTGCCTGTGGTGCGACTAATCTTTCTAAATGCAGCAAAATTTAT
>JGI990J12352_1000002_pt1 | contig 63016 bp, 76 predicted proteins | sample Intmic4MA4BA4MSA_FD_12352 | JGI IMG/M metagenome (IMG submission 12352) | reverse complement strand
GAAAACATCAATCACAGACCACGTAAATGCTTGAACTGGAAATCACCTCATGAAGTATTTTTCGATAAAGTGTTGCATTTGACTTGACAATTCAAGATTAAAAAACAACAGTTTCTGATAGTTTTGTTTAATGTCAAACCGAGGGTGGGGTAACACTTTTCACAACAAGGTTTGTCAGCGGTAAAAGCAAAACCTCATATAATATCCGCACAATAACAGTCACAAAATACATCGTAATCAGCGAATCAATTGGCATCGTCCCCAAAAATGCAATCGGAATAAAAATCGCACTATTTAACATTTGTCCCACTAATGAAGCCAGCAAACTGCGCGTACTGAAATTCCCTTTTTCTTTTTTCAACAGCCGTTCAAAGACTACATCATTAAACCAACTGGCAAAAAACGATGCCAACGTTGATGCTACAAAAATCCTTGGTACCGCCCCGAGAACGATTTGATAAGCATACTCATTTTGCCAAAAAGTCGGATTTGGAATTAATAACATCAGCTGATAAATAATTACGAGCATTACATTAATAATAATCGCAAGCCACGCTGTGAAACGAGCTTTTTTATAACCAAAGACCTCCGAAATTAAATTCGATGCAACATATGTGAGCGGAAAAACCAACGTTCCCGCTGCAAGCGTAAATCCAAATGGTAATGCGATAATAATTCCTGCTAAAATATTGGCAATTGCCAATGAAACTACATAAGTTGAAACTAATAGTGCGTATAAATTTTCTTTATTTTTCATCATTTTGAGACCATCCTTATAATTAAAATTAGTAAACTACCAGTTTCTTATTAAAAAATAACAATTTCTGGCAGTTTTGTGGTACTTTTGAATCTTGTTTGATTTCAAACCAAAGGGTTGGGGCAAAAAGGTTGATTTTTAACATCAAATAAATGTCAAAACTACCAGTTTTATGCAGAAAATCTTATTTTTCTGGTAATCGTAATAACCTATTTCATCAAATTAATAAAATCCTGTCGCAACTCACGATTGTCAACAAATGCCACACCTTCGTAAGTCACAGTCGTTGTCGCCGTCCCTGGTTTTTGAATCCCACGCGCGGTCATACAACTATGTGCGCCATTAATCAATACGCAAACCGCATCAGAATTAGTAGTCTTCGCAACAATTTCAGCGATTTCTCGACCAATCCGTTCCTGTAATTGCAATCGTCGACCAACTAGATCAGCAATCCGTGCCAACTTCGACAAGCCAATCACACATTCTTTCGGTAAATACGCAATCGTCACTGTCATATCATACATCAACGCTAAATGATGCTCACAATAACTAAAAATCGGAATATCACGCACAACAACAATATCACTTTCGTTGCGAGTAAAACCTTCCTCTTCAAAAGTCAAGCCCAACATTTTGACCAACTCATCATTGCTATAAGTCATCCCTTCAAATACCTGTTCATACATTTTGGCGACCCGTTTTGGTGTATCGACTAATCCAACACGATTCGGATCATCACCAAGCGCTAACAAAATTTCCTTAATCGCATTTTCAATTCTGTTAGTATCAATTTGTTTTTTCATTACTAAAACAACTCCTCAGACAATTTAAAAGGACGCCAAAGCGCCCAACTAGTTTTATTGTTTTAAAGATAGGGGGCTAGTAACTATCTTAGGTAAAATCTGCTAATTCCATTCAAGCGTTTTTCGTAAATCATCCCAACTCTTCGTCAACTTTTGTAGTTTTATGCTTTAAAACTAATGCCCATTATCATAATTGGCAAGTCTTAAATACCATTCACGATAAAAGAAACGTTCTTCGTGGTTCAACCACGTTTCGCACTTTAGGCTGATTGTACCATAATCTAGCCATTTGGCATAAGTTTTACCAAAACTCGCAAATTCACTAAGTTCAGCTTTATCGGCACTTCCCTGATTTGAAATGATTTTTTTGAAAAATTCGCTTTAATGAGCTAACAAATTTTACCTCACAATATTAACAATATTTTCTTGAATAAACTGCAATCCGCGTTCAATCGCAATTTCAGTAATACGTGACGCCTGCGATAATTCCGAAATCTGGACATTCAACTGTTCATTAATTGATGTTTGGTAACGGATATTTTGTTGTGTCATTTGAATTTCATAGTGAACATGATTAATCTGCGAAACCATATATAGGTTCATAAATGTCAATACAAATACCCCAACGCCAACTAAGACAAGTAACATCTTAAATGAATACAAGCTCCGTTTTGGTTTTTGTTTAACACGTCGTCTGATGACTGGTTGACCGCTTGGCTGCTGGTATGGTTGTTGCGGCATATGTTTTATTGATTCTAAATAAACTTCTTTTCGCTGTGCAGCCATTCCCAACATTCCTTTACTATTTTCTTATTCGTTTTGCTACTCTTAACTTTGCCGAACGTGATCTTTTATTTTCTGCTAATTCCAGTTCAGTTGGTGCAACTGGCTTTCTAGTAATAACCGCAAATTTGGGTAAATATTCTTCGGGGACAACTGGCATCCCGCGATAAGCATCATCTTCTTTTGAGACTTCAGCAAACATTTGCTTACAAATCCGATCTTCAAGTGAATGAAACGTAATCACCGCTACTCGTCCATCAATTTTTAACATCGCCAGTGCATCTGCGAGGGCTGTCTCAAAGACTGACAGTTCATCATTAACCGCAATCCGAATCGCTTGAAAAATCCTTTTGGCTGGATGACCACCCGTTCGTCTTGCCGCTGCTGGAATCGCCTCTTTGATCACATCCACAAGTTCAAGGGTCGTCTCGATTGGGACAATTGATCGCTGACTTTCAATTTTACGAGCAACTTGTTTCGCAAATTTTTCTTCACCATAACGGTTGAAAATTCGTAATAAGTCATGAAATGACCATTCATTGACCACTTCACGTGCAGTCAATTCAGCTGATGAGTCCATGCGCATATCTAGCGGAGCATCCTGATGAAAACTAAACCCCCGTTCAGCATGGTCAAGCTGTGGGCTCGAAACACCTAAATCAAAGATAATCCCATCAATCTGATTAACCCCATGCTCAGCAAGCTTTTCCTTTATATAAAAGAAATTACTTTTTATAACCGTAAAATTGGCGTTAATCGCTGCTAACTTCTGGGTTGTCTCATTGATTGCAAATTCATCTTGATCAAAAGCGTACAAATGACCAGTCGTTAATTGCCGCAAAATTTCCGCACTATGACCGCCGCCACCCATTGTTGCGTCAACGTAAATCCCATCTGGCTTAATAGCTAATAAATCAATTGACTCACTTAACAAAACAGAATAATGGTTGAACATAGGTGAAGCCTCCGAAAAAAATGTCGAATTTTAAGTACGAAACATGAAAAGTATATCATAACAACAAGACTTTGGGAATACCTTAATACGAAAAAATTGCACTTTTCCAAAACTTTCCTTGCAAAAATTTCAAATTTAAGGTAAAATTTAGATGCAAAGCTAGAAAGGTGATACATATGAACGAAAAAACTACAACTACTAAAACATCAATTCAAAAAGTATTAGAACAAAAACAAACAAAATCAAGTGAACAAAACAACCGTCAGGCACGACCAGTTGGGACAATTGGTGAAAAACGCAAGAAAATCAAGCAAAAATGGGGCGGCGGTCTGTTTGATGGGAAATGAAACAACAATTTTATTTCTGTAATAATGGGTGATAAAAAAACACGACGATTAACACTAAGACCTTTTTGAAGGTCTTTTTTGAAGGTCTTTTTTACATCCACGCCATAGTTCGTGATTTTTGTGAGTGATGTTTTTTCAACAAAATAGGTCAGTTTGGTTTCGTTTCCCTCAAAACTTAACATGAATGATGATATAGCATCTATTTCACGTCTAAATCAGTGTCATGTCTGGACACATAACAAAATGCCGAAGCTCAACGCTTCGACACTAAGTCCAACTAGTTCACTGCCATTCTTAACCAATCCATCCTAAAACATTAGATAGTAACCAAGTTATTCCGACTAATAACGGTAGAGCAAGTACAGTTCTCATTACGAAGACGATGAATATTTTTCCGAGACCTAGTGGGATTTTGGATTTTAGGATTAAAATTCCCGTTTCAGCCATATAGATGATTTGGACAATTGATAATGCTCCTAAAATAAAGCGTGTTGTAAAATAAGTGTCGCTCCCTAAGAAGATGGCTGGCAAGAACATATCAATAAAGCCAACCACGGTGATAACCGCATAATCAGACCCACCTGGAACTTGTAATAAGTTTAATAATTGTCCTAATGGCCAAGCAATCCAATCAAAGATTGGTGTCATGAAATAAACGATTAACGCCAATGTTCCCCATGCCATGATTACTGGGAACAAATCGAGGAATGCGGTTAACCATCCATTAAAACCACCTTTTATAACATCTTTAACTGTTGTTTTTTCAGCTCGCTCACTTGCTAAAAATACTGCTTTTTGAACGCGTGATCCACCCACTTCAACTTCTTCATCAATTTGTTTTCCAACTTCTGGTAAATAGGTATGAGCTAAATTTTTAAGTGGCCAAATTCTTGCGGTAATAATTCCTAAAATAATACAAACGATCGAAATCATTAAATACCACAACGCAAAGTGATTTGCTACGCCAACTTCATTGGCAATTACTAATGAGAAAGGTAATGAAACAAAAGCAAAGTTAGCAACAATCACCGCAGCTTCGCGACCTGTGTAAAATCCTTTTTCATGCTGGTCTTTCGTAATAATTACTGAAATTGCCGACGAACCAAACCAAGAAGCCGCTAAATCAACCGAGGCACGCCCTGGTAATTTGAACCATTTCTGAACAAATTTTGAAATCATGACTCCGATGAATTCCATTAAACCGAAGTCAGTTAAAACTGGAATTGCAAATGATAAGAATAAGAAGATTGTTGTTAAACCTGGTAATAACGAAAATACGAATAATCCAGCCCCGTCCCATCGGTCGATAATAAATTCAGGTCCGATATTAAAAATTACCATAATAAAGAATACAAATGCCAAGAACCTTGTAACTGCATATAATGGACTTGCTAACAGAACTTCTTTCAACTTCTCGTTGTTCATGATGAATTTCGGCTTAAAAATCCAAGCGACCAATGTCCCTAGGAACGACAAAGTAATAAAGGCAAAGGCGAGCCATAATCTGATATCTTGAAAATCACCCGCGCCGTAATTCAAAATCGGATTCGCCCAATCGAGTAAAATTCCGAGCGGAATATTAAACTCACCGCCACCCGTTGGGATCGGCGCTAAGAATAAAACTGCCCCAACAATTGCTCCAATAATAAACTTAATTTTTCCTTTCTTACTAACCTGTAAATTGCTGTTATTCATTTTAAAAACTCCTTTGTTTTAGTAATTTTAAATACAAAAAAAGTACATTTTGCCCGGATGTCAGGACCTAAAAATGCACTTTGGATAAATTAACGCTTTAAATATTACCTAGTTTAAAACCCATTAATGGCATCGCGTCAATGTTATTAAAGTGCATAACAAATTTCGCTCCCTGCCGTCGCATCGCAGAAGCTTTGATTACTTCAGTTGTAGTGTTATGAATAACTGACATACAAAAAACTCCTTGATCTATTGAAAAGTAATGATACCATGAATTTTTTACAAAAGTCAACCCCTTTTCACAAAAAACTTTTTTAACAATTGAAAAAAGACATTTTCGCTCCTAAAACGAAATGTCTTTTTGGGGAGTTAGCCTGAACTCGGTGGAAACCAATTTCGCTAAGACCCTGTCGTATACAATCTACCTAAAGTCGCAAACAAACTAACATTTATAAACTCGTGAAGTTCCTGATGTATATTCGCCAGCAACCAAATCAAAGATTATGGAATGACAGTGAATAAGACAGACTAGCATAATCACTCCTACATCGTGATTTCCAACTGTTCATACCACAGAGAAGTTGAGGCATTCACTAAAATGGTGCAAGCTGTCGATTTTTCAACCAGCGACTCAATTCGTTCATCTTGGTCAGACGCACTCGTGAAATTCCAAAGACGTGTTAATCGTAATCGACCAAAGTTCGGACTCATAGTCTAATTCATATAGGTTGAGAGCTCATCTCTCGTCGGCAAACCTTCGTTATCACTAACATGCTGAACTTGGATTGAGCCGATGGCGTTTCCACGTAGTACAGAATCGTTTAGTGATAATCCCTCGATAATACCACTGATTACACCAGTGGCGAAACCATCACCAGCACCAACAGTATCAACGACCGCAGGGGCTCGGAAACCTGGTATAATAGTAGATTCCCCACCGTCACGAGCATATGCACCGTCTGATCCAATTTTCACTACGACTTGTTTAGCACCTAGTTCTTGGTAGAAATCTGCAATGGTCGCAGGGTCGTTGCTTCCCATTAGGGTTAACCCTTCTTCAACACCAGGAAGTACGATATCAGCTAGTCGTGCCAAATCATTTAAGGTTTCTGCCATGACTTCCTTACTTTCCCATAGTGTTGGACGTAGATTTGGATCAAAGCTGACGGTAATCCCTGCTTCTTTGGCGCGCTCCATTAGGCGTTTTGTTGCTGCACGACATTCTGGTGATAAAGCTGGCAAAATACCCGTCATATGCACGAGGTCAAAACCTGTTAAATCGAGCGCATCCATTTGATCTGGATTCATTTTTGATGCCGCTGAACCTTTGCGATAGTACGCCACAGGCGGGTCGCCATCAAGAACCTTTCCTTTGAGCATCATCCCCGTTTTATATTCTTTATCAAACGTGATAAAATCAGTGCTAATCCCCTCTTGTTCAAGGGTTGTTTTAGTATAATAACCAAATGGATCCTCGCCTAGACGGGTAACATAAGTTGTTTCGTGTCCAAGGCGCGTCAATCCGATACAGACGTTCACTTCTGCTCCTGCGAGCTTGCGCGTAAATCTTTCAACTTCTGCTAGTGATCCCACTGTTTCGGCAATTAATAATGCCATTGGTTCTCCTATCAACAATACCTTTGCCATCTTACTCACCTCTTGCCATTTTTACTTTTGCAACAAATTGTTTTGCTAGTTCTGTTACGCCAGCGTAATCACCAGTTTTCGCCGGTCCTGTCAAATCGCTACCAGCACCAACTGCGATACAACCAGCTTTAATCCACGCATCAGCATTATCAACATTGACACCACCTGTTGGCATGATATTGATTTGTGGTAACGGTCCCTTAACCGCTTTAACGAAGTCTGGTCCGAATGCTGACCCAGGGAATAATTTAACGATATCGCAACCAGCCTCCATTGCAGTAATCATTTCCGTCAGCGTCATGCAACCTGGCATATATGGAACTTGATATCTGTTACATAATCGTGCTGTTTCAGCATCAAATCCTGGTGAAATAATGTAGTTTGCGCCAGCAAGGATGGCGATACGAGCCGTTTCAGAATCTAAAACAGTTCCCGCTCCAATTAACATTTCGTCCCCAAATTTCTCAGCTAACGTTCTGATAACACGATCAGCCCCTGGGACGGTAAATGTTAGCTCGATTCCTTTAACGCCACCAGCAAGACAGGCTTTTGAGATTTCGATTGCCTGTTCCTCATTTTCAGCACGGATTACTGCCACAACTCCTGATGCGGTTAATTCTTTCAAAATATCAAATTTTTTCATAAAAAACACTCCTTTTATCAGCTAGTTTTATATTAATAAACTTTTAAAATGCAACTATAAATCAAGAACTTTTTGTGCTAGCAAGGAAGTGAGGATCGCACGTACCAAGTGTACGCAAGAACGAACTGACAATGATAGCACGAAAAAGAATCGGTTTTAGTGTATTTTTAAAGATTAATTATTATCAGTATACCAAAATACGATTTAATTTTCTAGTGCTAGTTCCTCTTTTTGCCAGAACTTAATGCCTTGTTCTTGGCAGACTTTCTTGATACAAAGCGCACCAATGAGCAAACCAAGTGCTGTGACAGCAATATTACTAAATGCCATGACGAACCCCGCTGATTCTGGTCCCATTGTAGTAAAATGTTGTAAAAACATCAGTACTGGAATTCGGAAGAGAAAAATCCGACAAACATTTAGCAATAACGTTAAACGCGTGAATCCTAGTCCAAATAAGAGCGCCGTTATTGCAGAATAAGCACCGAGAAACAAAACACTCCATACGTCAATGATGTGTACTCGGTACAAAATATCATGAAAATAAGGGTCACCAATCGCAAATAAGCTGGTCGTCTGACGGGCAAAGAAAAATAATGGGATAAAGAACAAGACTGCCGTCACACAGTTAATCACAAAAATCGCCTTAAAGGCTTCAAATACGCGCTTATATGAGCCAGCACCTTTATTTTGTGCCATAATCGCAACCGTTGAATCCTGGAATCCCATCTGCGGTGAAACACCAATCCCACACAGTAAATTAGAAATTCCAAGTCCACCTACAACGAGTGATCCCAAACCAGTAATCATAACGTTTACGACCGTTTTCCCAACATGAAACGCTGATCGTTCAATCATAATCGGCACCGAAATCAGTAACATTGGTGCTAAAATCATTCGTTTCAAACTAACCTCTTTAAGCGAGAACTTGAACACTTCGCTTTTACGACCACTTAAATTATATGTTGCCATCGCAAAGATGAATAGCTGCGAAATCAAACTCGAAATCGCAATAAAAGTAATTCCTTCACGCAGGATATAAACGCTAAACGCAGTAAATCCCATGTTAATCGCCATCGCAATCAAGTTCATATTGAGGATTTTTTTCGTATTCCCCTGCACCCGTTCGAGCGCAATATAAATCACGTTAATAATCCCAATCATCGTTACCGCAAATTCGATCAAAAAGTATGTCCGCCCTTGAGCAATAAACTCCGCCGGCGTATTCATCCACCGCATTAATGGGGTGGAAAGCGGCACAATTATTACCATCATCACCAAACAGAACAACACTGCAAAGGCAAAAATCGAACTGATTTGTTTTTTAACTTTCTGGAAATCACCAGCACCATATACTTGGCTAATTTTCAATGTTGCTCCGGCTGCGAGACCGAGCCCCAATCCGCTGATAATCAGATTCATCTGCCCGAAATAAGTCACCATCGACGCAGCCGTTGCATCAATACTTGCTGCCATAAACGAATCCACGACCCGTAGCAGCTGATTAATCCCTTGAAAAAAGGCGATCGGTAACCCAATTTGCAACACGACCTTGAACATCGATCCGTTCAGGATAAAATCGCGGGTTTTCGTTTCCTTCTCGGAAAGCTGTGTTTCATTAGTTATTGACATGAATTTACCCGCCTTTCTGGATAAAATAAATTTCTATCATATTGACTATCGACATCTTTCGTTTTATTAGTATTTGTCGATAGTTTTAGTGTTGTTTCGATAATACTTTATCGACATTATTGTTTTGTGGGCATTTGTCAATAATATTGGTGTCATTTTGGAAATATTATATCTAGATTTCAAGCTTTAATAGTATTTGTCGATAATTTCGACTCCGTGCTAATAATCATACAAAACGAGCGAGCCATCTTCCGACTCGCCCATTAAATTATCTTGCTAACCAACCACCATCAACCGCTAATGTATAACCATTGATATAGTCCGATGCTTTCGACGCTAGGAACACCGCTGCACCTGCTAAATCTTCTGGATCTCCCCAACGGTCAGCTGGAATTCGTTCAAGAATTGCTTTATTACGGTCAGCATCTGCTCGCAACATTGCTGTATTATCAGTCGCCATATAACCTGGTGCAATTGCGTTGATATTGATGCCATGTTTCGCCCACTCGTTCGCCATTAACATCGTAATCCCCTTAACACCAGATTTCGATGCCGTGTAAGACGGAACACGGATTCCGCCTTGGAATGATAACATCGACGCAATGTTGATAATTTTCCCACCAGTTCCTTGTGCGAGGAACTGATTTGCGACCGCTTGCGAGAAGAAGAATACTGTTTTAACGTTGATATTCATCACATCATCCCAGTCTTGCTCCGTGAAATTCACTGAATCCTCACGACGAATAATTCCCGCATTATTTACTAAAATATCCACATGACCAAAGGTTTCAACCGCTTTCGCAACAATCCCATCAATCGGGTCAAGCGTCATTAAATTTGCTTGTAAATAAATCGCACGACGACCTAACGCCTCAATCTCGGCAACTACACCTTGATCTTCTTCCGTGTGACCAACCGCAACAATATCAGCACCCGCTTGCGCCAACCCGATTGCCATCCCTTTACCAAGTCCAACCGCACCACCAGTAACAATTGCCACCTTACCATCTAACTTGAAATTATTTAAAATCATCTTAACATCTCCTGTTTTATTAAATTTTTTGATTACTAAAGCGTTTTGTTATACTTATTAACTTTAAAAATGTAACTATAAATCAAGAACTTTTTGACGCTAGCAAGGAAACGAGAAGCGCACGTACTAGACCGTACGTAAGGACGAGTTGACGATGATAGCGTAACTTTAGTACGTTTTTAAAGATTAATTAGTATTAACGCAACTCACTCATCGGCACGAAATCCATATCATCAAAGGTCATATTCTCACCACACATCCCCCAGATAAAGGTATAGTTACTAGTACCACAACCTGAGTGGATTGACCAGCTTGGTGAGATAATCGCTTGCTCATTCGCTACGACTAAATGACGCGTTTCAGTTGGCTCTCCCATGAAGTGCATTACACGTGTATCTTCGTTCATGTTGAAATAAAGGTAAACTTCCATGCGACGCTCATGGGTATGACACGGCATCGTGTTCCAAGTACAACCTGGGTCAAGGATAGTCATCCCCATTACTAATTGACACGACTCAACTAAACCTGGTACGATGTACTGGTTGATGGTTCTTTTATTAGCGGTCACAACTTCACCTAAATGTACTTTGTTCGCATCTGCTAATGTGATTAGTTTATGTGGATACGTCATATGCGCTGGTGCCGAGTTGAAATAAAACTTTGCTGGATTGTTTGCATCCGCCGATTTGAAGAATATTTCTTTGACACCTTTCCCGATATATAATCCATCGTTTTGGTTCAGTACAAATTCTTCACCGTCAAGCACGACCGTCCCGGTCGGTCCGATGTTGATGACTCCGCCTTCACGTCGTTCAAAAAAGGTTTCTGCCCCTAAATCTTTACCACCGGTTAACGTTAGCGCCTCATTTGTTGGCGTAATTCCACCAGCGATAATGCGGTCGTTGTGCGAATAAGTCAATAAAACTTCGCCTGGTACGAAGACTGACTCGATTAAAAAATGGTCGCGGAGCTCGTCCGTCGTGTAGTGCTTGACATCCTCTGGGTGATTTGAATAACGTGTTGCTAATTTCATAATTAAACTCTCCTTATAATAAGTATTTGTGGTTAGCTAGCACGTGAAATTAACGTATAATTGATTTTTTTTTGTTATACTTAATCTCGTGCTGTGGATTAGGGCAATTTTCGCCAACGACACCATTTAAAAAAGGCTCTAACCACAGTTTTTTGTCTTTTTTTGTCTTAAAGAATAATAAAACAAGGTTTTGATAAAGCTCAATCGAAGATGATGGAACTCGTACACACCTATGCGTCAGATGTTTCCATTACTTTTGAGGGATACTGGTTACTACGTATGGGCTTAATCTACAATCTTAAATACCATTCACTACATAAAAAACGTTGTTACGCAAGCAATCATAATCACTTTTTTGAAAAAAGTAAACTCGTTGCTCCTCACCTTATTTTAAACGGTTTTAGTAGTTGCAGTTATTTATTTTTACCCTCTATATCCCTGCAACCTCGAGATCTCAGCAGCAGCTCGTTTTACGAGCGCAATGTCCTCTGTTGGATCATATGACTCTTGGTATAACCCAAGCGTTCCAATTGCGGCAGTTACATAACCACGATGGTCGAAGATCGGGGCACCAATTGAAAAAGTGTAATCCTCATTTTCACGATTAGCAATGGCATAGCCTTGTTCTTTGATTTTTTCAACTTCGGTTAACAAATCCGCTTTTGATGTGATACTTTGACTGGTCTGCGCACAGAAATCGATTTTTTCCATTAATCGCTCTTGCTTGTGCGAGAATGCCAGAATTGACTTTCCAATACTTGTCGTATGCAGTAATAATCGATCACCAATTGACGGAGTGGCGATAATTTTTTTCGCTGGCTCTTGTTTCAATGTGAAAACAATCTCGCCACTTGTTTCTTTCGCAATCAGAATCGTTGACTCCGTCTTATGTGCTAATTCTTTAATAATCGGCTCCGAAGCGTTGAGTAGCAGTGAAGTCCGCGAGTAATTGCTCCCAATCGAATACGCCTTAACTCCAATATGATACGTTTTCACACCATTCTCACGGATATACAACATATTCATATATACAAGCGTTTCTAAAATATCAAATGCACTCGTCTTTGGCATTTCCATCGCTTTTGCAATATCAGCAAGCGTCAAATTCCGCTCCGACGTCGTAATCAATTCCAAAATCTCAACTGTCCGTTGCGTTGTTCGATTTATCTTCATGTGCTCCACTCCTTTCGCCAACCACTGTTTAGGCAATTGCGAAACATCGACAAATCTTCATTCCGAACAATTTGTCAATAATTTATTCCTGCTCCTAATAGCTCACCGAAGATTGCGCAATTGCCTAATTACCATTGTTGCTCATTTTCTGCTTTTTTGACCATTTAAAGACTATTTTCGGTTGGAAAATAGCGTTTTTTAAACTAAAATTACCAGTTTGTCATCTTTTTCTCTTTTCGCCAAATTTACCAAAACGATACTTCAAAGATGTCAAAGTGGCAAAATTGCTGCTTTTTGGGTCATTTTGAGCGCTTTGCGACAAATTTTATAATAATTTTGACAAAAAATCCCGACTGAATGCGATATCCTCACCGACAACGCCCTCTAATACAATATCTGGGACTGTTTGTAAAGTTCGCAACTGCGAAATCAAGTAAGGATAATCTAAATCCCCTTTACCTGGGGCAACTTGTACGAGTTCACCCGCATTGATTATGAAATCTTTCGCATGAACAATCACAATTTTGTCGTTGAAATATTCAACCATTTCATCGACAAGCACCCGTTGCTCGGCAGTATTCCCCTTGTGCAAGAGGTTGAACAAATCGAAAATCACGCGAACATTTGGTGAATCCAGTTCATCTACCAACCTTTTTAAGCGGGCTGGCGTGCTGATGACATGGTGGTAAGCTGGCTCGATCGTCAAATAAGTTCCTGTTTCCTCTGCAATTGGTAGCAACTCGCGGAAAATTCGTAAAACTTCCTGAAAAGCTGCATCCGAATCGTTGTTCTCATGCCACGTCCACTGATCATCATTATACGAACCCGTCTCCGTACCAACGAAATCTGTCCCGAAAAACTTAGCTTTCTTCAAATGATTTTTAAAATTCTCAACCGTCCCAGCGACAAGTTCCTTATTGCTATGAATTGGGTTGAAATAAGCGCCCATCATTGCAACTTTAACCCCGTTCTCATTAAGGGCTTTTTGCACCGCTGTCGTCAATTCATCATTTAAAATCGGGGATCCATCACAAGGCATTTCAATCGCTTTCGACAATACTAACTGGATCGAATCCAATTGAGCATCGACCACTGACAGCGCAAAATTCACTGGTGTATTTTTCCCCAAATCATGACCTCTAATTCCAATACGCATTTTCATCACTCCTTATACTAATCACTGTTTGAAAACATCAGTAAATTTACAAATTATTTGACCATTAATACAGAAAAAACTGTGACTTACCCAAAGGGGGGGGAGTTAGATTGAGCTAACGCACAGAAATGGTCAAATAAACGTAAAGAACCATGTTTTTAGATGGTGATTAGCATTTAATTCCATGACTCGAATTCAACAAAAATAACTTCACCAGTATTTACATTGATAAAAACCTCATGAACCAGCCCATCATAGAAAACTTCGACACTCCACACGCGTTGAAATCTTTCAAATTCACGCTCAGCTGGATTAGCGCGACCACCGCCAACATGACGGATTGCGATATCGGTTGCATCTTGACGTGAAATATTGGTTGGCCAAAACATAAAAGTAAGTATTCCTACTAAAAGAATAATTACTAAAGCGATGATAATTTTAAATTTGTGATTCTTCATACTAAAACACCTCCCTTATAACGTCACACCAAATTTCCAAATGGCAATTTCCCGATAGTCACGTTCTTCGTTATGAGTCCACTGACCATTACATACATCGAGAATGTAATCAGTGAAGTCTTGTACAACGTCAACAGTTGCCATCGTTAACATCTTACCTGCATCATAATCAATCCAATGTGGCTTACGTTTGGCAAGTGGTGTATTTGTTGCCACTTTCACCGTTGGAATGAAGCCCCCGTAAGGTGTTCCACGACCAGTAGTAAACAAGACCATGTGACAACCAACAGCACCAAGAGCGGTCGTTGCCACCAAATCATTACCTGGTCCTTGTAATAAATTAAGTCCGTTTTTTGATAAGCGATCAGTGTAGAATAACACATCGACAACGTTGGAAGTACCAGCTTTTTGCGTACAGCCGAGCGATTTATCTTCAAGGGTCGTAATCCCACCGTCTTTGTTACCTGGTGACGGGTTTTCATAACAAACTTGGTTATTATCTTCGTAGTACTGCTTAAAATCATTGATTAGCCTAACCGTTTTATTAAAGACTTCAGCATTTTCGCAACGATTCATTAAAATAGTTTCTGCCCCGAACATTTCTGGAACTTCGGTTAAAACGGTCGTCCCGCCTTGTCCGATTAAGTAATCCGAGAAGTAGCCGAGTAATGGATTCCCTGTAATTCCTGAGAAACCATCGCTACCACCACATTCTAATCCGATTCGTAACTTGCTGATTGGCGTTACAACGCGTCGGTCATTTTTCATTATATCATAAAGTTCCGCCACAATTGATACACCAGCTTCAACTTCATCTTCATGTTCTTGGGCAATCATGAAACGAATCCGCTCATCATCGAAATCACCAAGACCTGCCTTAAATTCTGCGACTTGGTTATTCTCGCAACCAAGACCGATGACTAAAACCGACCCTGCATTTGGATGAAGAACGATATTCTGAAGAATCTCTTTAGTAGTTACATGATCGTCGCCCATCTGAGAACAACCGTAAGAATGTTCAAACACGAACACGCCATCAACGTCAGTCGCCAACGTCGGGATGGTTGACAAAAATTCATCCTTAATGCGCCCAGCCATTTTGTTGATACAACCGACTGTCGGGATAATCCATAACTCGTTACGAATCCCAACATCGCCGTTTTTACGTGGATAAACATCGACCGTCCGCGCCGCATATTCCACACGCTTAGTCTCTAATTCTGGCACATATTCATAATTTAACTGCTCACCCAAATTCGTCTTTGTATTTTGGGTGTGTACATGATCACCAACATGAATTTCGGTGGTCGCATGACCAATTGGAAAACCATATTTTACGACATTTTGACCTTGATTAATCGCTGTAATCGCAATTTTATGACCTTGTTTGATATCACCATTTAGGGTGATTTTTTGCCCATCAACGTCGATTTCCAATCTGGCTGGAAGTTGTTTCAACGCAATAATCACATTATCATTTGGGTGCAACTTAATAAAATCTCTCATCGTGAAACCTCCTTTTGGAGTTGTTATAGTACTGCAATTTTTCTAAAAACATAGAATATTATATATACTGAATTGAGAGTTGAAAGTTATGGAAAACAAAAGACTAATCGAACAATTAAAATCCGAAATAAGACAAGCAAGACAAAAATTGAAAAATGGTAAATGTATCCCTCGTGAAGAATTCATCTAGCCAAAACTACCATTTTATGTTGCTGAATCTTCTGATAAAATATACCTTACTTCCCATATATGAACAACTTTTCCAAAACTAACGACACCCTATGGCAGAGTGTTTTTGTTTTAGTAATTACCAAAACGATCTACTCTGCCAAGAAGTTTGTCAACGCAATTTCCATACCATCAGCTAAAATGGCATTGACGTGTTCGGTAATTTGCTCAGTCAGACCTGGGATTTCGTTTAAATCCTGCTCCCAATGACTGGTCAAGCCCAAGAACGCCTGCACCACTCCGTAAACATCAATCTGATTAGCATTAAATTGTTCCCACTGATCGTGGTAGAAATCCAAAAATTGCTGTTCATCTTGGAGATTAATTTTTTCTCCTTTGCGCAACCCTTTGAAAAAGACCAGCATACTAGCTAACGAGAATGCCATATGCGACGGGAACTTTCCGTTCATCTTAACGTAGTCCAGCGCCGTTGGTAGGAGGCGACTTTTGAATTTAGCCGTCGAGTTTAAAGAAATTGATATTAATTCATGATGTACCTGTGGATTACTAAAACGATCATAAATTTCATTAGCAAAAAGCGTTAAAGTTTCTTTTGGTAGATAATGCTCCGTTGCGGGGATAATCTCAAGATCCGCCGTGTTTTTAATGAATTTTAGGAGTAACTCATCCTGCATTGTATCGCCAACCGTATCAACACCTTTTAAGTAGGCAACTGGAACCATTAATGTGTGTAATCCATTAAGAATACGGACTTTTTGCATTTTATACGGCTTGATATCATCGGTGAAAACCATATTTAGTCCGATCTTCCCGCCATCTAAAATTTGACCAATCCCATTACGGTCTTCAATAACCCATAAATGGAATACTTCACCCATCACAATATTATTGTCGATGTAACCAAGTTTTTCGGTTAATTCATTAATCCGAGCCGCTGGATATCCTGGGACAATTCGGTCAACCAAAGTGTTTGTAAAGGTGTTGGCATTGTCAAGCCAGTTGATGAAATCAGCATCGAGATTGTGGAGTTCGGCAAGCTTTCGCACACATTTATGGAGTTCGTCACCGTTATCATCAATTAATTCACATGGTACAATAAATAAACCTTTGTCCATCGCACCATTGAAACTTTGGTAACGATGGTACAAGAACGCAAGCAACTTCCCAGGAAATGATTTTGGCGGAGTATGCTCGATCCGATCCGTTTCGTCAAGGACAATCCCAGATTCCGTTGTATTTGAGAAAACAAATTCAAGCGTATCAACTTCAGCAAGTTTCAAATATGCGTTGTAGTCCTCGTAAGGATTGACAAACTTGCGTAGAACATCAATAACCTGTGTTTTCGTAACAAATTCACCGTTTTTCACGCCCTCTTGTACAATCGTATATAAACCATCCTGCCCAGCAAGTTCTTTCAAACGACCAAAATCAAGTGGCTGTACTACCGCAACATCACTTTCATAAATCCCTGCATCCGCCAATTCTTGTAACATCCAATCAACAAACGCTCTGAGGAAATTCCCCTCACCAAACTGAACAACCTTAATCGGGCGTTCCTGACGATTTGGTACAACTGCATTATTTAACACATTCATCTTGACAATCTCTCCTGTAAATTACTAACAAAACATCAATTTTTTACCACTTTTTCCGACAACGGCATCAAGTTTTTGTAAAAATTAAAATTTATTGATGTTTTAGCCTAAATTTTTAAACCCAAAATATTCTTTCGCATTGTTGTAAGAAATATCCTGGGCAATCTTCCCAAGGAACTCAATATCCGCTGGATATTCGCCCATTTCAACATACTCGCCAAGCAATTGACATAAAATTCTTCTAAAATATTCATGGCGTGGAAATGATAAGAAACTACGTGAATCTGTTAACATCCCAATAAACCTCGCCAAAATACCATTCGCAGCTAAATCACGCATTTGATTAATCATCCCATCTTTTTGATCCATGAACCACCAACCCGAGCCAAATTGTAATTTCCCAGGGGTAACTCCATCTTGGAAACATTGCATCAATGTGACAATCTTGTGATTATCCGATGGGTTCAAATTGTAAATAATTGTCTTTGGCAATTGGTCATTCAACTCCAAATCATTTAAGAACTGCCCCAACATCGCAATATCAAACGAATTATTTACCGCATCATAACCAGTATCTGGTCCTAAATTCCTAAGCATGCGCGTGTTATTGTTACGTAATGCACCAATGTGTAGCTGCATAACCCAGTTACGTTTATGATATTCTTTACCTAAGAATAACAAAATGTAACCTTTGTACTTAACGATTTCTTCAGCCGATAATTTTTCCCCATTACGACCTTTCGCAAAAATACTTTCTGCCTCTGTTTTAGTAACATCATTTGTATATAACAAAACATCAATCCCGTTATCAGAAACGGTACACCCCGCACGAACAAAGAAATCCATCCGGTTCGATAACGCATTTAATAGATCATCTAGTTCATTAATTTCCGTTCCAACGACACCAGCCAGTGTGTTAACCCAATCATTGAACCAAGAAAGTTCAATATTGACCGCTTTATCAGGTCGAAACGACGGTAAAACCTGCATGCTGATCGACTCATCAGCAGCAATCAACTTGTGATATTTCAAATCATCAACTGGGTCATCAGTCGTACACATTACCTGAACTTTTTGCATTTCAAGCAACCCACGCACCGAGAATTCTGGTTTCTGCAAAATCTCATTACACTTTGTATAAATTTCATCAGCAGTCGCTGCATTCAAAATCGTATCAATCCCGAAATAACGTTGCAGTTCCAAATGCGTCCAATGGAATAATGGATTTCCAATCAAAGATGGAATCGACTCAGCCCAAGCCGCAAACTTCGCCTCAGCTGACGCATCACCAGTTACAGTATTTTCGTTAACACCAAGCGTACGCATTGCACGCCATTTATAATGGTCACCGCCGAGCCAAACATCTGTTAAATTCGCAAAATTTTGGTCTTCGTAAATTTCTTTTGCACTCAAATGGTTATGAAAATCAATAATCGGCATCTTTGCCGCATAATCATGATACAACGTCTTCGCCGTTTTGTTATGTAGTAAAAAATCTTGATCTAAAAATTTTTTCATTATGAACTACCACCCTTTTTGTGTAAATATACAGTACCAACCCTTTAAACGGTAGTGGTTTGGCATTTTTTGAGTCTTTTTCAAAAAAATGACAAATCACTACCGAAGTCAAGCGGTAGCGCGCAAGATTCGTAGCATTAATCAAATTGATTCTAGACTACATAATCGGTCGTGCGCAAAACTTAGGAATGCACTTACAGTTACTTTTTTATTGCCTGTTTCGGCTTAATAATTACTTTTGAATTGACAATCACATCATGAACTGCCATTTTGCCCACAAAAACAGGCAACGTTGTTAAATTTGCTGATAATACTTTTAAGAGAAAATCACGGGTCATCATCTGAAAATAGTCCAAATTCTCACCTGTTTCCTGGTTGACCACTTTAATGAATACTAACATTTTTCCAATAGTTGTGCTATCTAACCAGAATAGCGACTGTAGTACAATCGGCACTAATATTATAACACACACAACGCTAATCGTCAGCAGAAAAAATGGCTCCTCAAACATATCCATCACCATTGCCCCAAGATAAATCCCCACGGCGATTGCCGCAATCAAGACAATTAAGTCAATAATATTCGCAACAATACGTCTAACGATCATAACCGACCACTTCCTCAACATCATTCAATACAACTGGTGCACCGATAATACCGTCAAATTTCACATTATCAAGTGTCAACGATTTCACATGATTCGCAATCAAACCAGCTTTGCAATATTCTGGAATATCATCCATCATCGCTGCCTGACCTGGTTTTGCACTATCACTAAAACAGAATTCACAATTTTTCAAAATTAACTCCCCAATTGGTTGTTCTGGTAATCCATAGAAGAACCCTGCCGCAACTTCCGCATTACGCGCGACAATATCAGTAAAACGTAAACTTCCGATATAAGGCGTCCGATGGTCAACTGGTAATTTTTCTTTCGTCCGAACATAATCGCTATGACCATCTGGGTCGCAAAAATAAAAATTATTAATGACTAACGGTGCCAAAACACGTTCCATTTTAATATTACTAAAACAAATATTATCAATAATCGCATCTTGACCGCGACCACGACGCGTTTTAATCCGCAAGCCACGGTCGGTTTCGTTGAAGAGACACTGACTCACAGTGATATTCTTCACGCCCCCCGCCATTTCGCTCCCGATTACAACCGCGCCATGACCAAAATTCATACTACAGTTACGAATCATTACGTGCTGAGTCGACCGTTTCAACTTGCTCCCGAGATAAATTTTTCCCGCCTTAATTGCGATACAATCATCACCGACCGAGAAATAAACCCCGACAATCAAAACCTGATTACAACTTTCTGGGTTAAGACCGTCCGTATTAGGCGAGTCCTTCGGATTGATAATCTTTAAATCGGCGAATACCAACGCATCCGAAAATAATGGATGCACAGTCCAAGATGGAGAATTCTGTAAAGTAATCCCCTGAACCGTCACAAATTTCGAGTGAATAAATTGCAGTAACCGTGGTCGCCAAGCGCCTTTCTTCACCTTTGGAAAATCCCAAAAATTGTGACCGTTCCCTTCTAAAACTCCCAAACCAATAATATTAACATTTTCAACATTAATTCCTTGAATTAACGCCGTATAAGTATCTAATGGATTTCCCTCCCATGACCCGAGGTAATATTCCTCGTCATGCGGGTCGGTTAAATAACCAGGCAAAATCGCACCCGAATAAAACGCACCTTGATAAGACAACACAGCACCCGCGGCGAGTTCCAACGTCATATCCGACTTTAAGAAAATCGTCTTAACCGCATAAATTCCCTTCGGAATCAAAACACGACCAAATTTCGGACAAGCCATAATCGCCGCTTGAATCGCTTGCGTATCATCCGTTGTCCCATCGCCTTTAGCATTAAAACGACGAACATTCAAACAGATACTCTCAACTTTCGTCTCGATATAACCCGTTCCAACCGAACCATCATTGCTGACCAACTTAACATGATATTCCGTATTAGGCTTCAAACCATACAACGAAAATACATTCTTATTATGACCTACCAAAACACATTCATTATTTAAAAACACATCAAATACACAAGTTGCATTAACAACCTCACTATTTTCTAGTTCGAGCGTTACACTCGTTGATGTAATTAGTACTGTATTAAACTTCATTATCTGACACCTCTACTAAAACAAAATTTATAAAAGAATTGTAACATACCTAGTCTGCCCTTGGAAGTGTTAAAAAAGGCTATCGGAATAACGGGCAGAACGAACAAGAATTCATCAAAACATTTTCAGCCTGAATTGTGTACGTTTATATTGTGTGAAAACTTGACATAGTACCACTTTAACGCAAATCAATCCATATTTCTATTATTTTCTGCTATATTTGCTAAATCCTGCAGTGTTAGTGAAATCCCATTACGCCCTGCACTTCGTAATCGCCCACCGGTTGTCCGAGAAGTTGCTAAATTTTCGTAATTGCTTGGAACATAATAGGCTCCTAGTCCTTGGCTGCCGGCGGATAAAACATGGGGGAATCCGTCACGATTTTCACGTAAGAAAACAAAATATTTCTGGTCTAGCTCAAATGTTATTTGCCCCCGAAGCACCCAATAATATCCATCATAATAACCACCTTCTCGGAAAATCTCAAATATAGCTCCTTCTTCTAATCCACCTTGAAAAACTTCGAGAATTACAACGGTATAGATAGTAAGTACTTGATAGCTGCTTGACATTATTTCTGCAATTACTTCTGGATTAAACCCATCCTGTAATAATTCTTCTATTAATTCTTCACTGTTCGGATTGGTATTAAAATATTCAACTCGTGATTCCAATACATGAATTTGTAAAATATCAGTGGAGAAGTCAGTTAGTTCCGCTAGATTCGACATCTGGCTCTCAAGTGCAGGTCTTATCACACGTTGAGGAATAGACGCGTTTGAATAAGAAAGATCTGAAAGTGGCGAATTGAGGTACAGAATAATCGCAACCGCTATAATTAAAATAGTTAGCATAGTTGGTAAAATAATTTTACTTTTTAACATCATGGAATCTCCTATATTTAGTTAGGTTGCATTTTCACTGCAATAAGCATTTAATCTAGCAGTCCATTTTGTTCCGCTATATTTGCTAAATCTTGTAGTGTTAGTGAAATCCCATCACGCCCTGCACTTTGTAATCGTCCACCTGTTATCCGAGAAGTTGCTAAATTTTCATAATTGCTTGGAACATAATAAACTCCTTGACTAGGAACTGATAAAACATGGGGCAAATTACCTGGATTTTCATGCAGGAAAACAAAGTATTTTTGACCTAAATCAAATTTTATCTGACTCCTAATAAACCAGTAATATCCACCATAATCACCACCGCCTCTAAACACTTCTATGATATCATCTTGCTCTAGTTCACCTTGAAAGACTTCAAGAATCTGAACTGTGTAGATGTAACAACTTCATATAATGGTGCAAAACTAACACCTGAAAGCATAATTTCAACATCTTCTGGGTCGTACCCCATTTGTAATAGGTGCTCTCTGTCCTCTTCTTTAGTTGGCGCAATATTTAAGTTTTTAACTCGTGAATCTAGAACATGGATTTGTAAAACATCAGTTGAGAAGTCAATTAGTTCCGCTAGATCCGACATCTGCTGATAAAGAAAATGTATTTCCCTACGTGGGGAAATCGAACCGCTAGAATCATGCGTTGTAAAATCCGAATTAAGATATAAAATAATCGCAAGAGCCGTAAATAAAATAGTTAGCGTAGTTGGTAAAATAACTTTACTTTTTAACATCATGGAATCTCCTACACAGGTTTGTTTTGGTATTTATATTTACAAATAAATATATTTTTATTCTATTTCGCAATCACCTAAAACAAAATTCATTTATTAGCTAATAACCACTCCGCATAAGCCGACATCAGCGGTCCAATCGCTTTCGCCTCATCAGCAACTACAACTTCTGAGATATAATACTCATACGAACCATCGCGACGAATCCCGTCAAACTCACCAAGACCAGCGACGCAAACCACCCCACCAATATGGAATTTCCCATCCGCTTCAAACCCATGTACATCCAAAATTCCCGCTAACATCTTCTCCGCTAACGGTCGTAAAGAATCATCTAAAATATTTAAACGAATTCCCTTTAATACTGCGTAAGCAACCATCGCCGTCCCCGAAGTCTCAACATAATTCCCCTCGCGTTCAGCCTGATCAATCACATGCCAGAACATCCCAGTTTTTGCATCTTGATAAGGTAAAATATCAGTAATAACCTCTTTCGCAAGGTCTTTCAGCCCCTTATAATGTTCAAAAATCATTTCATTCATTTTGTCGACCGTATCAACAAGAGCCATCAGTAGCCAACCCTCTGCTCGCAACCAGAAGTTTGCCGACAAACCAGTTTCCTGATCAGCCCAGAACATTGATTTTGAATCATCGTAAGCATGATAATACAGTCCCGTCTGCGCATCCTTGAGAATATTACGCACATTAATAAACTGTTGGTAAATATCCGCGTAACCTTTATGACCGTTATACTTATTTTCATATTCAGCGTAGAATGGCAATGCCATATACAGACCATCGAGCCAAACCTGATGTGGATAACGGTTTTTATGCCAAAAATTCCCTGCTGGAATCCGCGGATGACTTCTTACCTGATCCATCTGTTTCTCGATGGCTTTCATAAAACGCTCATCGCCAGTTTTTTCATAAGCGAAGAATAAAGCTTTCCCTGGATTAAGATGGTCGATATTGTATTCATCCATCTTGTATCCTTTTAAATTGCCGTCAACATCAACGAAATCAGTTAAATAGGATTCTAAAAAATTCCAGTAAAATTCATCACCAGTCGCTTCGTATAAATCAATGGCACCTTTTAAAATCACACCATCTTCGTAGCACCAAAACCCTTTATACGGGGTAAAATTATTCAAAAATTCTTTAAAATATGGTTCGTATTTAGTAAGCATCAAAATCACTCCTGTTTTATTATTTTTATAGACAATTGCGAAATACAATTCAAATCATCATTAAAATGCCAAAAACGATGAACTAATGATGATTATTCGCTCAAAATCAGCCTAAATCATCATTAAAATACCAAAAACGATGAACTAATGATGATTATTTGGTCAAAATCAGTCTAAATCATCATTAAAATACCAAAAACGATGAACTAATGATGATTTGATTGGCATTTCGCAATTACCTATATTATTTTCATAACCAAATAACTAATGCTTACCAAAACATTAGTTATTTAAGACAAAAACAATACCATTATTCTTTCGAACCTGTCGACGCAATTCCGTCAATGAAGTAACGTTGTGCCGAGAAGAATACGATAATCGCTGGTAATAAAGCCATAACCGACATCGCAAAGATTCCACCCCAGTTAAGGGCTGCTTCACCAGTTGGGTCAGTTGCCATTCTTAAAGCCTGCTGTAAGACACGGTGTTCTGGTGGCCTAAGATAGATAAGTGGACCAAGAAAGTCATTCATCCCCCACATAAACGTTAGCAATCCAACTGTGATAATTGCTGGTTTCATTACTGGTAACAAAACGAAAATTAATGTTTGGAATGAGTTACATCCATCAATTTTCGCCGCTTCATCAAGGTCTTTCGGAATTGTGCGCATAAATTGAACTAACATAAAGACGAAAAATGAACCAGTTGCAAACCAGTTTTCAAGCCATAATGGCGCAAACCCACCAAACAATATCGCATCTGGTCCAAACAATCTTAAGTATTGGAACAGGTGAAACATTGGGATACGGAAGATTACTTCTGGCATCAACAGAGTAATGATGACCAGTGAAAAAACAATTTTCTTACCTTTAAAATGGAATCTTGTGATGGCATAAGCCGTTAGAACACAAGAAATAACCTGTCCAATAACTCGTGGAATCAAGAATCGCAAAGTATTTCCAAAATAGAACAATAAACTGCGACCACCAACTGTCCACCCATAAACAATGTTGTCCCACCCACTAACTGGGCTTGATGGGATTAAACCAGGCTCCGTCCAAATTGCTACATTAGAACGCCAAATCGCCGCAATCATCCATAATAACGGATATAACATAATGACAGAAACGAAGCCTAATGTTATATATCTTGTTACATTTAATATTTTTCTTTTAGTAGCAAAAGTCATAATAATTAGTCCTCCTTCTATTCGTTATAAAATACATACTTATCTGAAAATTTAAAGACAATTAGTGTTAGAACCATAATACATAAGAACATGATCCATGAAGCCGCACCAGCGATCCCGAATTGCATTTGCTCAAATGCCCGTTGGTAAACAAAGACGTTCATTAAAAGCGCCGAGTTATTAAGACCACCTGGCTGTGCGAACACTAGGAACGGAGCGTTGAACTCTTGGAATGCTGCAACAAGTAACTGAATCGTGTTAAATAAAATCGTCGGTGTAATAATTGGAATCGTTACACTCAAGAACTGACGCCATTTCGGAGCACCATCAATTGAAGCCGCTTCATACAACGACTGTGGTACATTCTGAAGTGCCGATAAGAAGATTAACATTACCGAACCAAACTGCCACGCTCGTAAAAGCGACATTACGATTAATGACATATTACCCGTTGGTGTCGTCATCCACGCAATCGGTTGTATATTGAAAATATATAAAACCGAATTAACTAGACCTTGATTTCCAAAAACCTGGCGCCATAGTAACGCAATCGAAACACTTCCTCCGAGAATCGACGGAATATAAAACGCCGTTCGGAAAAAGCCAATCCCTTTGATTTTAAAGTTCAGAATAAAGGCAATAAATAATGCAACTACTAAAACCAATGGAACTGTAATCGCAACATACCGAAACGTACGCGCTAAAGTATCACGGAAAATTTCTCCGTGTTGAGTCGCACCAAATAAAATTGTATTAAAGTTATCAAAACCAACAAAATCATCAGGAACACCCATTCGTTGACGCATCATACTAACACGAAATGCATCAATAAATGGCCATAACCTGAACACTAAAATTCCGAACAACCACGGAATTAAATATAGATAGGCATCGCTCCAGCGAAACCTTATTTTCTTTTTAACCTTTTGTGTCACAACCAACACTCCTGACTTAAGGAATTTTTAATAAAACGGTTATTTTTACATTTTTTTCACTTTTAGTTAAGAAGAAAGAGTCGGTGCATAAAAACCGACTCTTCACACCTAACGATACCAAAACATATTAATCCATTACTGCATCAATTTCAGCTTGAATTCTTTCAAATACAAACTCTGCTGCATACTCTGCAGAATCTACACCCATTTGAACACGCTCTAAAGCGAACTCGAATAAGTCACGTATTGATGGGAATTCGACCAATGGACTCATCGTAGTAGTTACGTTATCTTGGACAACATTATTAGCCAAAACAGCAGCACCACCGATCTCGCCAGCAGCTACTAAATCTTCAAAGACCTGTAAGCCAATATTATTAGAAGGTACACCACGGTCAGTCCCTTGGATTGCGATTGCACGTGCATCCGTAAATAAGAAGTTTAAGAATGCCGCAGCAACTTCTGGGTAGTTAGTATTATTTGAGATCCCAAATACCATTGCAGGACGAGCCATGAATCCACTCAATAAAGCACCATCCATTGTGAAGTGTGGGCGAACTTGAATTAAATCTTCACCAACAAGTCCAGCGTCGACATCTGTTAAGTTATTGATCCAACCATTGATTGAAGAATCCCACTCAGAGACACCACCATAGTTACCAGCGATCCAACGTGGATTTGACTGGTTGATATTGTCTTCACCTGGCTGCGCAATTACGTTGTGCTCAACTAGACGCTCAATTAGTTCAAATGCACGCGTTAATTCTTCAACCGTGTAGTTAAACTGGTTGTTCTCATCGGCGAATTGACGCCCAGTAAATTGCTCTAGATAAGAAAGCCACATATAAGCTAATGATGCACGTCCTAGTGGTGATAGAGCGTATACACCCTCACCATGGTGCGCACGAATTGCATCACCAGCAGCCATTAAATCGTCCCAAGTGTTAATTTCAGCGATATCTAAACCAGCAGCTTCGTAGATGTCAGTACGCATAAATGGTACACGCGCAGTCATACCCGCAGGTACCGCTTGAAGAACACCATTACGACGAGTTACATCTAAGTCAGCAGCTGACCAGTTAGACAAGTCTAAGAACGGAGTAATACGTGGATCTTCTAAATCCATAAACGTCGTTCCAAGTGGTGAGAATAATTGTAACCAGTTAAAATTTAACTGCATTACGTCTGCCTCAACTCCACCTAAAAGAGAAGTCGTCATATAATCTTGCCATCCAGCCCAAGCACCATAATCAAAATTAATTGTCACACCTGGATTTTCAGCCATGAATAACTCAGCGATTTCACGAGTTGCCTCGTGACGTCCATCGTTACCCCACCATGAGAAAGTGATAGTTCCTGCTAATTCAGCATCTGGTTCTGGTGTTGGTTCAACATCCACATCAGGTGCTACTATGTCTGGTTCTAGTGTTAGTTCTGGCTCGTCATTTCCACAAGCCGCTAATACAAACACTACTACCGCAAAAGCCGCAAGTAACATCCATAATTTATTCTTTTTCATTTGTGTTTCCTCCTTGGTTTTTAAACCATATTATTGTTACTGACTCCTCTGTATTTTGACATTGATTCGGGACGTTTTGAGGTCGTCCGTAAATACGAATATCGTTCGCAGATGAGCTTAAAGTTATATTAACATAAAAAAAATAATTGTGCAAGTGTTTTTTTGTAAAAAACATTTCGTTTTAGTGATTTGAGTTATTTTCATTTGCAAAACAGTGTTATAAACAAAAGGGGTGAATGATTTTTCACGACATTTGTCGATTCCTAGTATCTTTTGTTAGCGAAAATACTGAAGATATACTCATTATATAACAAAAGCAAAATTTGTCAGAAATAGGTAAATAAAAAGTCAACCATATCAAAACGGTCAACCTTAAATGTTAATTTGATAAGTAATCATGAATTCCTTTCGCAGCAGTTCGTCCCGCTTCCATTGCAAGGATAACAGTTGCCGCACCAGTTACGGCGTCACCACCAGCGAAAACACCTGGTATATTAGTTGCACCCGTTGTTGCCTCAGCAACAATACAATCCCAACGGTTGGTTTCTAACCCATTAGTTGTTGAAGCAATCAGCGGATTCGGTGAAGTTCCAAGCGACATAATGACCATGTCAACTTCGATATCAAACTCTGAACCAGCAATAACGATTGGTGAGCGACGACCTGATTCATCTGGTGAACCTAATTCCATCTTCACACAACGGATTCCTTTAACCCACCCAGCATCATCGACAATGATTTCCGTTGGATTGGTCAAAACATCAAAAATTACACCTTCTTCTTTAGCATGGTGAATTTCTTCAAGACGGGCTGGTAATTCTTCTTCACTACGACGGTAGATAATATGTGTTTCAGCTCCGAGACGCAAGGCCGTCCGTGCAGCATCCATTGCTACGTTGCCACCGCCGACAACCGCAACTTTACGACCAGTAATTAATGGAGTATCATAGTCGTTGTCCGTCGCGCGCATCAAATTACTACGCGTTAAATATTCATTCGCCGAGAAAACCCCATTCGCGTTCTCACCTGGGATACCCATAAATTTTGGTAAACCAGCGCCAGAACCAATAAAGACGGCTTTAAAATTTTCTACTGTCATCAACTGGTCAATCGTAATTGATTTTCCAATCACGACATTTGTTTCAAATTTAACACCAAGCTCATGTACTTTTGCAATTTCTTTTGCAACAACCTTTTGTTTTGGTAGTCTAAATTCAGGAATACCATATACTAAAACGCCGCCGAGTTCATGCAAAGCCTCAAAGACGGTTACATCATAGCCCATTTTCGCAAGGTCACCCGCGCAAGTAAGACCAGCTGGTCCCGAACCAACAACAGCGACTTGCTTACCGTTTAGTGTTTCTGGTTTAACTGGTTGTGCATTATTTTCAAGTGCCCAATCGGCAACAAATCGTTCCAACTTCCCGATATTAATTGCATCTCCTTTGAAACCGCGAATACATTTGGCTTCACACTGGGTTTCTTGCGGGCACACACGACCGCAAACCGCTGGCAATGCCGATGATTTGGAAATCGTGTGGTAAGCCGCTTCAATGTTACCAACTTTTACAGCGCCAATAAACGTTGGGATATCAATTGCAACTGGACAACCCACGATGCAACGGGCATTTTTACATTCAAGACATCTCATTGCTTCCAGTTTTGCTTCTTCAAAATTATATCCGTAACAAACCTCTTCGAAATTAGTCGCCCGCTTGCGACCGTCTTGCTCCCGTACAGGAGTAGCTTTTAAAACGCTCATTACTGGTCACCTCCGCAACACCCGCCCGCATGACTTTCTGATAATCTCATCATTGCGGTCGTCTCTTCATCTTTATACATTGTCTGTCGTTTCATTGCCTCATCAAAATCGACAAGATGACCGTCAAATTCCGGCCCGTCAACACAAGCGAACTTAACCTCATTCCCAACTGTTAAACGACACGCCCCACACATTCCTGTCCCATCAACCATAATTGAATTCATACTGACGACCGTTGGTATCTGGAGTTCCTTAGTCAACAAGGAAACAAACTTCATCATGACCATCGGTCCAATCGCAATACACTCATCATACCGCTGACCATCATCATTCACCAGTTGCTTAATTACATCAGTTACCAGTCCGTGATGACCAACCGAGCCATCATCAGTCGCGATATAAAGATTACCAGCGACCGCGCGCATTTCATCCGCAAGGATTAACATTTCCGCGTTGCGCGCTCCAATAATAACATCGACTAAAACACCTTGTTCATGCAACCATTTTACTTGCGGATAAACCGGCGCCGCACCAACGCCACCGGCGACAAAAAGGAACTTCTTTTGTTTTAGTAATTCAATATCTTGATTAATAAATTCAGCAGCCTGACCGAGTGGACCAACAAAATCCTTGAACGAATCGCCAACGCCAAGCTCTAGCATCTTGGTGGTACTTGCGCCAACCGCCGCAAAAACGATGGTCACAGTACCGTTCTGGCGGTCATAATCGCAAATGGTCAACGGAATTCGCTCACCTTTTTCATCTAATCTTACAATAATAAATTGCCCTGGATTGCAATACTTCGCCACCCGTGGCGCCTTAATATCCATTAACACCAGCTGATCTGCGAGTTTTTCAACTTTTAAAATTTCATACATGAGTTTTCATTCCTTCACGTTCACGTTTTAATAAACAAATTGTACCTTAATTTCACAAAAAAATCAAGCTTGAAAATACTTGCTATTACGACATATTTTTATTTTTATTGACAGCTCAAAAAATTTAGTTTATAATATACACTGTTGTCTTATAATTCACATAGGTGACGAAAGGATGTTAAGAATGAAAAAAAATAAAGTATTATCTTTTCTATTAATGTTTGGGCTTGTAGTCGCTCTAACTGCTTGTAACAATGGTGATGAATATCCATATGAATCGACACCAGAAACAGAAGTTGGATACGAAGAAGATAACAATCTCACTGAAGATGATAATGTTGCAAATTTTGAAGTGTTGTATGCAATGACAAGTGAACTCTTATATGATTTAGAAAATATTAATTTAGAGGAAATAGACGCATTTAAAGCAACTTTAGAGGATGCAGTTTCTATCGCTTCAACAGTTGTTTCCAATGAGCAACTTTCGCAATTAACAAGAGATTTAGCAGGAGTAGTACATGAATTAACACTTGGTCATCTGCAAAGCTTTCATGATTTTAGTGATGAAATAACAATTGATGTACTCACAGAACTTCAACCTATATTAATTGATAATATTCAAGGTATTCATGCGCAATTCCAATTAACAAACTAATAATAAAGATTATCATTCAAAAGCGAGTCATTGAGACTCGTTTTTGTCTTTATAAAATTAAATATTGTATTTGCTAAGTAAATTAGGTACAATAAGAATAGTAATTAAAAGACAATAAAATAAATAGGTGAAAATTATGATTCGCATTTCGCAATTAAAAATCGACATTGATGAGACGCGCGATTTACTCCCAGATCTCATCGCCAAAAAATTAAAAATTCCAGCAGCCGACATTTTGGATTACCGTATTTTCAAGGAGTCAGTTGATGCCAGACGTGGGACTGTAACTTTTGTTTACACCGTTGATGTGACCGTTAGTAATGAACAATCCGTGTTAGCTAAAGGCTTATCTAATATTACTAAAACACCTAATCTTGAATATGATATGCCGTCAAAACTAGATACCCCTCCTGCTAGTCCACCAGTTGTGATCGGTTTTGGACCAGCAGGCATGTACGCGGCACTCTTATTGGCACAGTGTGGGTATAATCCAATTGTGCTTGAGCGGGGTGAAGCTGTTGATGAGCGAGCTATTTCTGTTGAGCAGTTTTGGCGTAATGGTGAATTGAATCCAGAATCAAATGTCCAGTTTGGCGAGGGTGGCGCTGGCACGTTTTCCGACGGAAAACTGACGACCCGCGTAAAAGATTTACGCGGTCGCAAAGTTCTGGAAGAACTTGTCGCCGCTGGTGCGCCACCAGAAATATTATACAAAGCCCATCCCCATGTCGGTACTGACCTACTACGAACCGTCGTTAAAAATCTCCGCCAAAAAATCATCAATCTCGGCGGAGATGTGCGTTTTAATACCAAAGTGGTAGACTTTGAATTTTCTAATGATCGACTCCATGCTGTCATAACAAAAAAAACAGTTACTAGTGGTTCATCTGTACCGAACGAATCCGAAGAATTATGCAGATACGAAACAGAAAATGTGATTTTAGCCGTTGGTCATAGCGCACGTGATACATTTACCAAGCTTTATGAGCATAAAATCGAAATGGTAGCGAAGCCGTTTGCTGTTGGCGTGCGTATTGAACATCCACAAAAACTAATTGACAAAGCACAATATAAAGAATTCGCAGGGCATCCAAAACTAGGAGCAGCGGAGTACCGACTAACTCATCAAGCAAATAATGGTCGTGGCGTGTATACTTTCTGTATGTGTCCAGGTGGATATGTTGTACCATCGTCATCGGAGCCAAATATGATCGTGACAAACGGGATGAGCGAGCATGACCGTGCCAAATCGAATGCGAATAGTGCTGTTTTAGTCCAAGTTACATTAGCAGATTTCGGATCGGATCATCCACTCGCTGGTGTTAAATTCCAACGTGATCTCGAAAACAAAGCTTTCATCATGGGTGGCGCTAATTATAAAGCCCCTGCCCAACGTGTTGTCGATTTCCTCGCTGGTCATCCAAGTAAATCTTTAGGAACGGTTGAACCAACATTTGCGAACGGTGTAAAATGCGCAAATCTTCATAATTTATTTCCCAAACCTTTATGCGACGCTTTGATCGAAGGAATTCAAGCTTTCGGTGACAAGATAAATGGTTTTGATATGGATGATGCTGTGCTAACCGCAGTCGAAACTCGATCATCATCACCAGTACGAATTAGTCGCAACAGTGAAACTTTACAATCACCAAGTTTAGCTGGTTTCTATCCTGCTGGCGAAGGAGCTGGTTTCTCTGGTGGAATCATCTCATCGGCGATTGATGGATTAAAGTGTGCAGAAAAGTTGATTGAAAATTATCAGCGTTTCTCTGTAGCGAACGAAAATGCGTAGTATTTTGTACAGTTATAAAATAATAAAAAAATTTGCTTTAGTATAGGAGATAATTATATGCCAAGTTGGTTAAATACAGTTTTATTTATTTTATTAGGTTATTTAATGGGATCATTCCCATCGGCGCTGGTTATCGGCAAGGTGTTCTTTGGTGGAATTGATATTCGTGAGCATGGTTCTGGTAATCTTGGTGGCACGAATGCGTTACGAACACTCGGTAAAAAGGGTGGCTTTGCAGTATATTTTATTGATTTCTTCAAAGGGGCAATTGCGGTGTTTATCGCAATGCAATTGGGTTCAGAGGTTCATCCATTAATAGTTGGTATTTTTGCACTCATCGGTCATATCTATCCTGTTTTTGCTGGTTTCCGTGGTGGTAAAGCCGTTGCATCTGCTTCAGGGGTTATTATGGTTTATGCTTTCTCTAGTTGGATCGTGTTATGTATCGTGTTCCTCGGGTCATTATTATTACTCAAAACGATTTCGATTTCGTCAGTTTTATCAGCACTCACAATTTTCATTCTCACTTGGTGGAATCCGTTTGACGATACCAACCTTGAGGGAATGATTCCACGAGTAATCTTTACATTATTAATGCTCCTCATCGTCGTGAAACACATTCCGAACTACAAACGAATTATCAACGGCACCGAACCAAAAATCGGTCAATCGAGGAGAGAGAAATAATTAAATTATTTCGCCCCTCCCACACCACCACTCATACGGTTCATGTAAGTGACAGTTCAATTTATATTATCGTGTGTACTTTTAAAGCAAAGAGGAATCCTCTTTGCTTTAATCTGTGTACCATGAAAAAATCCGCTGAGTAAGCGGATTTTTATATCTATGATTATCTAGTTACGCTGATTTATTTTTGTGTTGCAGTCTCAATCTGTCCGCAATCATTGCGATAAACTCTGAGTTCGTTGGCTTTGATTTATTTACATTAACTGTATAACCGAAAATTCTTGAGATTGCATCAACGTTTCCGCGACTCCATGCCACTTCAATTGCGTGACGGATCGCCCGCTCAACGCGTGAAGATGTTGTCTTATATTTTTTTGCAACATCTGGATATAACGTTTTAGTAATCGAGCCTAATAACTCGATTTCATGGTAAATCATGTCGATTGACTCACGTAAGTACAAGTATCCTTTAATATGCGCTGGCACTCCTACTTCATGTAGAACTTGAGTGATTTCCGATTCTAAATCAAAACTGTCGTTCATTTGATTAATTGCTCCAAAAACCGATTTTGACTTATTAGCATTTGGTGTGTAAGCAAAGTTTTGATTAACATCGCGAATGATATCAATGATTTTATTAAGCTCAAATGGTTTCATGATGAAGTAACTAGCACCTAAATCAGCAGCTTTCGTCATTACTTTCTCTTGGTTAAACGCCGTAAACATGATGATATTCTTCGGGCGATTGTACATCGTTGGATTTTCTTTTAACGTTTCTAAAACACTAATTCCATCTGTTTCTGGCATGATTACATCTAATAATAAAACATCTGCTTGATGTTGTTTCATAGCCTCTAAAACTTCCATCCCATTTTTGTGGCAACTAATAACTTCCATATCCGCTTGTAAATTCAAAAACTCTGATAACGGCTGTGCTAAGTCGTAATTGTCGTCTGCGATTAAAACCTTGATTTTGTTCATTTTCGTTTCCCCCTGGATCTTAATTATGTAACACATTTTTTGTATTGTTGTGTACAAATACCATTAAATAACATTTTAACCCGTTTTGCAACCCCTAAAATGATTTTATTTTCTTTTTTTTAAACTTTTTTCGCCAGAACGACATCATTCGACAAAGTTTGATAAATTACTCTGTGCAGATTTTTGGCGAAAACTCGAAAAGGAGTACAAACTGGAAAATTATGAAAATGTAACCTGCTGTTTTAATAAAACGAATCCCTGTAAAGAATGTCAGAAAAGAAAAAAGAGAGACAAGAATAGTATCTCTCAATAATCTAACTATGCGCTACTAACTGAAGCTCCTGTGTTATGATAGTCAATTTCTGACTCAACCAGCATCCATTCAATAAACACCCCATATCCAACAGTTGAATCATGGACTAACACATGGGTTACAGCTCCGATAATTTTGTCATTTTGAATAATCGGCGAACCACTCATTCCTTGAACAATTCCGCCAGTTTCTGCAAGTAGTGTTTCATCGGTTACAACATACTTGATCCCTTTTACTTCCTGCGTTGCTTGAAGGTCAATCTCAATAATTTCGATCGCAAATTCTTGGATTTCTTTACCATCAATAACCGTTAAAATGGTCGCTTTCCCTAATTGGATTTCGTTTTGGTAAGCGATTGGTAACATTTTTTTCGACTTAAAATAATCAGTATCCATTACTCCATAAATCCCATACTCATTGTTTTTATCAATTGTACCGTGGGGTGAATCAAAATTAATTTCGGCGATTTTTTGTCCTGGATCATCGTCAGTTGCTTTGCGAATTGACGTAATATTAGAATTTGTCAACTGCCCATAGCGAATATCAACAATTCGGTTTGTATCCTGATCAATGATTTCATGACCAAGGGCTCCATATTTCCAACTTGAGGGGTCAACATAAGTCAATGTTCCGATTCCAGCAACTTTATTACGAAGATAAACACCTGTCGTCAATTCACCATCTTTATTGCGACAACCAGTAATCGTGATTTCCGATTCAGTACCACCGCGATTAATGGTTAGAACTAAAAAACCTTCTCTTGCAATTAAGGCTTCCTTGTATTCTTCAATAGTATCAATTGGCTGACCGTTAATTGCAATAATCACATCACCACGGGCAAGCCCTGCTTCCGCTGCCGGTGAGTATTCACCACATTCTGTCTCGACTGTATAAGTGTCAACAACAATTAGACCAGCTGTTTCGATATGGATTCCAACGGCATCACCACCGGGAATTAACATATAACGATCCGTTTCCGCTGCGTTTACCATCAGTGGATTAGCGAATGCGAAAAGCGTGAATATAAGTAATCCCAATTTCAATTGCTTTCTCATTTTGAATTCTCCTTTGACGTCACTACACCAGTACTTTGGCATAGGTAATCGAGATTATTATGTGTTGTTTTAGTAAAACTATACGAGTTTTTTGTCGAATAAGAAAAAATCACCACACAAAGCAGTGATTTATACTAAAATTTGATCGACAATTGCCAAAACATCCTTTTTAATTGACCAGGCACGTTCTGCCGTTGCAATTTTTGAATCCGTTACAACACTAATATAAATTTTTGCTTTCGGCTCCGTGCCAGATGGTCGTAAAACAAACCAAGAACCATCTTCAAGGATATATTTTAAAACATCTGCTAAGGGGAGGTCAATTTTCGTAATTTGACCTCCTGTCAAACGCTCTTGTTTTTTATAATCTTCGACCGTTGCAACTTGTAATCCAGCTACCACCTGCGGTGGATTAACACGGAATTCCGTTAATAATTTCTGGATTTTCGCACCACCTTCTTTCCCAACGAGGGTAATATTTTCAAGTTCTTCCTGATAATAACCATATTCAACGTATATATCTTCTAATACATCACAAAGTGTTTTACCTTGCCCCTTATAATAAGCCGCAGCTTCACACAGAATCAGTACCGCTTGAATTGCATCCTTATCACGGACGAAATCACCAACTAGCGACCCATAAGATTCCTCGTAACCGAAAATATATTCGTATTCAGTTCTTTCCATTAAACGGGCTTGTTCACCAATAAATTTGAAACCAGTTAACGTCGACATCGTTTTCATCCCGTATGAACGAGCAATTTTCGCTGCTAATTCTGATGAAACAATCGTATCAAAGAAACACCCTTTCATCGGTAGCGTTCCTTTAGCTTTACGTTGTGATAAAATATAATGTGTTAAAATAGCACCAGTTTGATTACCAGTTAATAAAACATATTCATTATTAGGCTTAAATACTAGGCGTGTTGCTAATGTTGCAGGACAAGTTTCCATCACATACTCACCACCATTACTCTTCGCCGCAACACCCATACGGTCTGCATCAGGGTCGGTTGCAAGTAAAATATCAGCATCAACAAGTTTTCCATCACGGATTGCATATTCAAATGCCGCAGCTTCTTCAGGATTCGGATAACTAACCGTTGGGAAATTACCATCTGGATCTGCTTGTTCAGCGACCATAAAAAGACGCTTATAGCCACAGTCAAGCAACAAATCTTCCGTTAAATCACCAGCAGTTCCATGAAGTGGTGAAAAAACAATCGAAATATTTGACTTATCAATGTCAGGATTTAATTGTAATTCTTTTACACGTGCTAAATATTCCATATCAATTTCCGTTCCAACCGTCTCAATCAAACCAGCATCAAATAATTCCTGATCAGAATCAACCTGAATTGCAAAAACATCTTGAACGGCACTAACACCAGCAATAACTTTATTCCCCATGTCTGGCAACGCTTGACCACCAGTTTCATCATAGATTTTATAGCCATTATAAGCAGGTGGATTATGAGAGGCAGTAATTACTATCCCACCAGCACAATTTAAGTGACGAACCGCAAAAGACAATTCTGGTGTCGGTCGTGGACTTTCAAAAACATACGCTTTAATTCCATGAGTCGCTAAAACACGCGCTGATTCCCATGCAAATTCCATTGAGTTATTACGGCTATCATAAGCAATAACAACCCCACGCTCAGTTGCATTTTCAACATTCTCAAGTAAATATTTAGCAAAACCAACATTCGCTTTACGAATTGTATAAATGTTCATTCGGTTCGTCCCTGGCCCCATGATACCACGCATACCAGCCGTACCAAACTCAAGATCAGTATAAAATGCGTCATCCTTGTCATATTCACTCATTTTTTCAAGCTGTTTTCTTAAATCAGTGGTCAAATCAGCATTATTTAACCATTTTTCAACTTCTAAATCTACATTCATATCCAATCATCTCCTCAATTTAATTCAAGTCAGTAAGAACTAACCATTCCACGCCGTGAGTTCTAACTATTCATTTTTCGCAAAGAAATTAAACCATTCACCAGATGATTCAAGCTATCGCTTTCGACCAGCGATTCACTTCGTTCATCTTGGTCAGATGCGCAAAAATTGACAAAACTTGAAACCATTCACTACATAAGCCCCGTTATTGAAAAGGCAATCGTTAATCGAACTAAAATTCAAACTCATTACCTCATCTATCCCATTAATCTAATTCTAAATGTCTTCTTAATCGTTGTTCCATTTCTAAACGACGTTGTTCTGGTACAACTTGTAAAGCCATTCCGTTAACCATTTGTCCATAACCATGCAAATATAAATTAGTAATATTACCAACCGCACCCGCATAATTAATGGCAATCGTAAACATATCACCAAGTGAAACATCAGTTATCATATTATCACGAGTTGCATCAAAAAATGAACCAGAATTCGTTAACATCGCCCCAACGGCATCCCCCATTGCTGCTGCAGTTACAATACGTTGACGAGCTTGGCGTCCATAATCCGTGTCATGACGTGACTGAACAAAATGCGTTGCGCTACTCCCAGTTAAATAAATATATCCAAGTGGAAAATGATAACCACCAGCAGAAAATGATGTTGTGTTATTATAAACGCGAACACCACCAACCGCATCAATAATCGGTCCGAAACCTTCCAAATCAATTTGTACATAGCGATCAATCGGAACATTTAAGAAATCTTGAACCGCATTAATCGAACCAGCGGCTCCAGCGCGATTATAAGCAAAAGCATGATTAATTCGGGTATAACGACCATTGATATTCACCATCGTATCACGGGCAATACTGACAATATAAGTACTATTTAAGCGCGGATTTACCGTTACAAGCATAATTGTATCAGTTCGACCCCAATCATTTGCATTATTACGATCAACCCCTAAAATTAAAGTTGAAAACGGCTCGTTCCCAAGATCAACTTGACCACCACGCAAATCATTTGTATCAACTGGGGCATAAATGTCATTAAACGCCTGTCTTGCATTTAAAAAGATATTTAAAGCAAAAAACAGGATTATCGCTAAAAATGCAAATAAAACCAATATAATAATCCGTTTACGCCTTTTACGTTTTTTACGACGTACTTTTTTCTTATTAACGGCAGGCAAACCAACATCTTGACCGACTGGATTTCGTAAATCTGCCATTCGCACTCCCTTAGTCCGCACAGATTCAGCCTGCATCTGCTCAGCCTGAATACTGCTCATTCGCATACTTTCAATCTTCTTACTCATAACCTAATACCTTGCCTTATTTGTTTTAATACTTAAACATCCAAATATTGACAGTGACTTCTCAGTGGGAAATTTCCACTCGTGAATTCGTAGAATTCTGTTGTCTATAATATCTGTCTAATTAAAATTGGACTGTACTTTGATTATAACATTTTTGAAGTATAATGTCCAATTTCGACAAAAAACCTACTTTTACAAGTAGGTTTTGATGTCAAAGTATTAAACTAATTCAATTACTGCCATACGAGCAGCATCTCCACGACGTGGAGCAATTTTGATGATACGAGTATATCCACCGTTACGATCCGCATACTTCGGAGCAATTTCAGTAAATAACTTTTGCACAGCCGTTTGATTTGTTTCTTCATTTGCTAATTCATTACGAAGTACAGCAACAGCTTGACGACGAGCATGTAAGTCACCACGTTTACCTAAAGTAATTAACTTCTCAACTTTACGACGAGTTTCTTTCGCACGTGCTTCAGTCGTTGTGATTTTTTCGTTAATAATAAGATCAGTTGCTAGGTCACGCAACATTGCTTTACGTTGGTGGCTTAAACGGCCTAATTTTCTATAACCCATGAGCACTTGACCTCCTTTATTTTTATTTTATTCATTTTCTATTCCGAAACCAAATTTAAGACCAAGTTCAACTAATTTTTCCTTGATTTCTTTCATTGATTTCTTACCAAGATTCTTAACCTTGATGATATCTTCTTCTTTTAAATTAGCTAAATCTTGAACTGTGTCAACACCATGCCGCTTTAAACAATTGAACGCACGAACTGACAGATCTAACTCTTCAATTGGCAAATCTAAAACATGACCACTTGAATCTTCTTCACGTTCACTAATAAACGATGCATATTTTCCAACATCATTTAAATCAACCAAAATATTTAAATGCTCAACTAGCAATTTCGAAGCAAGTGAAATTGCTTCTTCTGGTTTTAAGCTACCATTAGTTTTGATATCCACTGTCAACTTGTCATAAGAAGCATCTTGACCAACACGAGTCTTTTCAACTTCATAAGAAGCATTAGCAATTGGTGTATAGATTGAGTCAATCGCAATTTCGCCAACTGATTCTAAATAACGCTTATTATCGGTTGCACCAACATATCCATGTCCGCTGCGAACTTTCAACGTCATCTTAAGCGTTCCACCAGTTGCAAGCGTTGCAATATGTAAATCTGGATTAATAACCTCTACTTCGCTATCCAATTGAATATCAGAAGCAAAAACCTTTCCAGGCTCATCAACCTCAAGATAAAGTTCTTTAAACGCTACCGTTGGATCCATTTTTAACACTAGTTTCTTTAAATTCAAGATAATCTGTGTTACATCTTCCAAAACGCCTTCAATTGAGGTGAACTCATGAAGAACACCTTCAATTAAAACTGAAGTAACCGCAGTACCTGGAAGTGAAGATAAGAGAACACGTCTTAGCGAATTTCCAAGCGTTATACCGTAACCACGTTTTAATGGCTCTAAGATAAATCTGCTTGAATTAACGTCGTCATTTAATGGTATCGTTGTGATTTCTGGCTTATCGATTTCTAACATTAATTTCCCTCCTATTTTTTTATAACTAAAATGAGTTACTTAATCTCATAGGCAAAAGGTTAACTTTAATAGTTATACCTCAGGCGATAAACTGATATCTCGCAAGCTCGATAAGTTCATGTGCCCTGTGGCATAAGTCTCGCTAATCCCACCTAAAGTGGGGAAGCTCATCTTTACCCTCTTGGATGTTTTGGAGGGCGACAACCGTTATGTGGTACTGGTGTTACGTCCTTAATTGCTGTTACTTCTAAACCAGCTGCTTGAAGAGCACGAATTGCTGCTTCACGACCAGGTCCTGGTCCTTTTACTGTTACATCTACACTTTTCATACCATGATCCATAGCTGCTTTAGTAGCTGCTTCTGAAGCCATTTGAGCGGCAAAAGGTGTTGATTTACGTGAACCTTTAAAACCTAATGCTCCAGCACTTGACCATGAAATTGCATTTCCATGTGGATCCGTAATCGTAACAATTGTATTATTAAAAGTCGAATGAATGTGCGCCATACCTTTGGCAATATTCTTTTTGACGCGACGTTTACGACTAGTTGCTTTTTTCGCTGCCATACGATGATCCTCCTTATACTAATTATTTTTTCTTATTTGCGACTGTCTTTTTTGGTCCTTTACGTGTACGAGCATTGTTCTTCGTATTTTGTCCACGTACAGGTAAACCACGACGGTGACGGATTCCTCTGAATGATCCAATTTCCATTAGACGCTTGATGTTTAAAGAAACTTCACGACGTAAGTCCCCTTCAACTTTATAAGCATCAATTTCAGTACGAATTTTGTTTAACTCGTCTTCTGTTAAATCTTGTACACGAGTATCTTCAGAGATGTTCGCTTTTTTAAGAATTTCTTGTGCTGTTGCTTTTCCAATTCCAAAAATGTAAGTAAGTGAAATTACAACGCGTTTATTACGCGGGATATCGATTCCTGCAATACGTGCCATACGTGCACCTCCTTATTAACCTTGTTTTTGTTTGTGTCTAGGATTTTCACAAATTACCATTACTTTACCTTTGCGACGAATGATTTTACATTTGTCACAAATTGGCTTTACTGATGGTCTTACTTTCATATCAAAAACCTCCTGTTTTAACAGCTACCAAAATAGTAACTGAAAAACTAATTTTATTTGTGACGATAAGTAATACGCCCACGTGTTAAGTCATAAGGGGACAATTCTACTGTTACTTTATCGCCTGGTAGAATGCGAATGTAATTCATTCGGATTTTACCAGAAACGTGGGCTGTTAGTTGATGACCATTTTCAAGTTCTAGCTTAAACATAGCACCTGGCAAGTTATCAACAACAGTAGCTTCAACTTCAATAACATCTTGTTTAGCCATTGATTTCCTCTCCTTATATTTACAATTGCGTCAAAATTTCGCACTTACCCTCTGCAGTGATTGCAATCGTGTGTTCAAAATGCGCACTATATTTTTTATCGCGCGTTACGACGGTCCAGTTATCTGGTAATGTTTTAACATATCTTGAACCCATGTTAACCATTGGCTCAATTGCTAAGGTCATTCCTGCTTTTAATCTTGGTCCTTTTCCTGGTTGCCCAAAATTAACAATATGTGGATCTTCGTGTAAGTTTTGTCCGATCCCGTGACCTGAAAGATCACGAACAATCGTGAAATTATGTAATTCGGCATACGTTCCGATTGCATGTGAAATATCAGAAACTCGATTACCAACAATCGCTTGTTCAAGCCCTTTATAAAGGGATTCTTCCGTGACTTTTAGTAATAATTTCACTTCTTCAGAAATGTTACCAACAGGGTATGTCCAAGCAGAATCTCCATGATATCCCCGATATTTAGCCCCAATATCAATAGAAACAATATCACCGTCTTTTAATAATCGACTGCTTTTAGGAATACCATGTACGACTTCTTCATTAACCGAAATACATGCGTTTGCTGGAAAGTTATTATAACCATAAAACGATGGTGTTGCACCAGCTTTAACAACCATTTGCTTAATAATTGTATCCAGCTGTTTTGTTGTGATACCCGGTTTAATGTGTTTCTTAACTTCCTGATGAGCTAAAGCGACAATTCGCCCAGCTTCGCGCATCATTTCAATTTCTCTTGGTGTTTTAGTAATAATCATTAAGAATTACTCCCTAAGGCTTTCTCAATTTCTGTAAATACAACATCAATATCACCCAGTCCATTTACATTTACAAGATTTCCTGTGTTTTGGTAATAATCCAGAAGTGGCTTCGTCTGATTAGTATAAACAGATAATCTGCTTTCTACCGTTTCAGCATTATCATCTTTACGCTGATATAAATCACCACTACACTTACCACAAACATCAGCCTGTATCGGTGGGTTAAATATAACATGATAAGTCGCTCCGCAATCTTTACAAATACGACGACCAGTTAAACGATCTTTTAATATATCAAAGTCAACTTCAATATTGATTACATGCTCGATACTTTTAGTAAGTCCAACCATGATTTCATCAAGCGCTTTTGCTTGCTCAACCGTTCTCGGGAAACCATCTAACAAGAAACCATCCTTGCAGTCTGGTTCTGATAAACGTTCCTTGACGATACCAATTGTCACATCATCTGGGACAAGGTTACCCTTATCCACATAACGTTTAGCCGTCATTCCAAGCTCCGTTTGATTAGCAATTGCCGCTCTAAGCATATCTCCAGTCGAGATATGAGGTAAATTATACTTATTTACAATATTTGCAGCCTGAGTACCTTTACCAGCACCAGGTGGCCCCATAAATAAAATATTCATGTCACTCACGACCTTTCGGGATTACTAATTACTTAATAAAACCACGATATTCTTTTTCTTGGTTTTTGTTACCGATTTGCTTAACTGTTTCCATTGCAACCCCAACAACGATTAAGATACCTGTACCACCGATTTGAACGCTTGGCGGAATATCTAATCCTGGAATAAACCCAATAATAATCGGTAATGTTGCAATCCCAATTAAGTAAACTGCACCAATAAAAGTAACACGACCTAAAATTTTTGAAATATAATTTTCAGTGTCATCACCAGGACGAATACCAGGAATATAAGCACCTTGTTTCTTTAAATTCTCTGCTACTTTTTCAGGATTAACCTGTACAAATGAGTAGAAGAACGTGAATGCACCGATTAATATTATATAAATCAGTAAAGCGATTGGTTCACTTTGGAAATTAAATAACATCCCCAAAACATTACCTGCAGTTGAACCCGCAGGTAAGAAACTAGCCACCATCGTTCCAATACCTAATAATGATGAAGCGAAGATTACCGGAATAACCCCTGCTGAATTCAACTTAAATGGAATATGAGAATCTTTTGCACCAGACAACTGAGCTGATGAATGACGGTTTGCATATTGGATTGGTAGTTTTCTTGTTGCACGCTCTAAATAAATAATTAGAATGATTGTTAAAATCATTAAGGCAACAACACCAACGAATCCCATGATATTAACTAAACTAATGTTAGTTAAGTAACGAAGATAAATGTCACGTACCATACCAGGCATTCTTGACAAAATACCAGCAACGATAATCATCGAAGTTCCGTTTCCAATTCCTTTTAATGTAACTTGATCAGCAAGGAATAAAATAACTGCTGTACCAGCGGTCATCATTAAAGCAATATAGAAATAAATCCAAGTAGCATGTGTTAGTAATAAAACACCACCAGCCATGGCATTAAATCCAATTGCGATTACAAGTGCTTGGATAAATGCTAAAACTAAAGACATATAACGAGTCAACTGACCAATTTTGCGCTTACCAGCTTCTCCCTCATTTGCCCATTCAGAGAAAATCGGGACAACATCCATTTGTAGAAGTTGAACAACGATTGATGCAGTAATGTAAGGACCGATTGACATTGCGAAAATTGAGAATTGCCCCAATGCGCCCCCACTTAAAGCATCCATAAAACCAAGCATTGTCGTACCTGCTACCGTTTGGTATACGATTGTACTGTTAACACCAGGTACAGTCATAAATGCTCCGATACGATAGATGACGAAAATTGCTAGTGTGAATAAAATTCTTTTTCTTAAGTCAACATTTTGGAATGTTTTTTTAAGAGCTTCCATTATATCACCTCAACAGAACCGCCTAATGCTTCAATTTGCTTTACAGCCTCAGCAGAAGCTTTAACAACTTTAACATTTAATTTTCTTTCAAGCTTTCCGTTACCTAAAATTTTAACACCTGAATGAAGTTTTTTGATGATCCCAGCCGCTAATAACGTTTCCGCATTTACATCTGCCCCATCTTCAAATCTGTTTAATGTTTCTAAATTGACAATCGCATATTCTTTGTGATTGATGTTAGTAAATCCACGCTTTGGAAGTCGTTGGAATAAAGGTGTTTGACCACCCTCAAATCCAGGACGAACACCGCCACCTGAACGAGCGTTTTGCCCTTTGTGACCTTTACCGGCAGTTTTACCTTGGCCAGAACCGTGTCCACGACCAATTCGCTTACGCGATTTACGTGCACCTTCAGTATAAGACATTTCATGTAGTCTCATGTGGGTTGCACCTCCTTGGATTATTTTTCTTCAACTGTTACTAAGTGTGCAACACGATTAATCATACCACGAGTAGTTACACTATCTTGTTTTACAACAGTTTGATTTAATTTTTTAATTCCTAACGCCTTGACAGTGTCTTTTTGAACTTTAGTTCTACCAATAATACTTCTTGTAAGCGTGATATGTAATTCCTTAGCCATTTAAGACACCCTCCTAGCTTAAAATTTCTTTAACAGTTTTTCCACGTAATTCTGCAACATTAGCAGCAGTTTTTAAGTTTTCTAAACCATTAACAGTAGCACGAACCATGTTGATTGGTGTATTTGAACCTAAAGATTTAGATAAGATATCTTGAACCCCAGCAAGTTCTAATACGGCACGAACCGCTCCACCTGCGATAACCCCTGTACCGGCAGAAGCTGGTCTTAAAAAGACACTTCCTGCACCGAAATTTCCAGTGATTTGATGTGGAATTGTTGAGCCAACAGTTGGTACGTGAATTAAATTTTTCTTTGCACTTTCAATTGCTTTCTTAATTGCTTCAGGTACTTCTTGTGCTTTACCAGTACCGAAACCAACGTGACCATTCTTATCGCCGACAACTACTAGAGCAGCAAAACGGAAACGACGTCCACCTTTTACTACTTTCGTTACGCGGTTAATCGAAACTACACGTTCTTCTAATTCTAAAGCATTAGCGTCGATAATTTGTTTCATTATGCGCACCTCCTATTAAAATTTAAGTCCAGCCGCGCGGGCAGCTTCCGCTAACTTCGCAACACGACCATGGTATAAATAACCAGCACGGTCAAACACTACTGTTGTAATGTTTGCATCAAGTGCTTTCTTTGCAACAGCAGTTCCAACTAAAGCAGCAGCTTCAGCGTTTCCTGTTACGGTAATATTCAAATCTTTATCCATTGTTGAAGCACTAACTAATGTTAATCCTTTTACATCGTCAATGATTTGAGCGTAAATATGTTTATTAGAACGAAACACATTTAATCTAGGTCTCATTTCCGTTCCGCTTACTTTAGAACGAACACGGAAATGTCTTCTCTTACGTAATGTGTTGCGTGATGTTTTCTTAATCATCTACGCCACTCCTTTCAAACTATCTAATAAGTTAGATTTTGCCAACTTATTTAGCTTTCTTTCCTTCTTTACGGCGAACATGCTCACCTTTGTAACGGATACCTTTACCTTTATATGGCTCTGGTGGTCTTACTTTTCGTACGTTAGCAGCAAATTCACCAACAGCTTGCTTATCAATTCCTGAAATAATAACACTTGTTTGTGTCGGTACTTCGATTGTTAAACCAGCAGGCGTTTCAAATTCAACTGGATGTGAATAACCAGCAGACAGTACAAGTTTCGTTCCTTGTAAAGCAGCACGGTAACCAACCCCGATGATCTCTAATTCTCTAGTATATCCTGTAGATACACCGATAATCATATTGTCAAGTAATGCACGACTTGTACCGTGAATCATTTTTGTGAATTTCTCTTCGTTTGGACGTGTAACAGTGATTTCAGTACCTTCAACATTGAAACCAAGAGTTTCATTGAATTGGCGCTTTAATTCACCTTTAGACCCTTTTACTGTAATTTCGTTTGTTGCAGAAACATTTACATCTACACCAGCTGGAATTACGATAATTTTATTACCAATACGAGACATTTAGCATGCACCTCCTCGTTTTATAATTTTTATTACCACACGTATGCGATAACTTCTCCACCAACATTTTCTCTACGAGTTTCTTTATCTGTAAGAATCCCCTTTGAAGTGGAAATAATTGCAATTCCTAATCCGTTTAAAACCTTAGGAACTTCAGTATTTTGAACATATACACGAAGACCTGGTTTAGAAATTCGCTTAAGACCAGTAATTACGCGTTCTGCATCTTTACCATATTTAAGTGATAAACGTAAGATTCCTTGCTTATTATCTTCAATAAATTCAGCATCGCGAATGAAACCTTCACGCTTTAATACTTCAGCAATCTCTCTTTTGATTTTTGAAGATGGCATTTCAACTGTTTCATGACGCATTTGATTTGCGTTACGAATTCTCGTAAGCATATCTGCAATCGGATCTGTCATTACCATTTCGAGTTCCTCCTTCCATTCTTTACTAAAATGTTTTTAGTAAAAAAATTACTACTTATTACCAACTTGCTTTTTTAACTCCTGGAATTTGCCCTTTATAAGCTAACTCGCGGAAGCAAATACGGCATAATTTAAATTTTCTAATAACTGAATGTGGACGCCCACAACGCTCGCAGCGTGTATATTCACGAACTGCAAACTTTTGCTTACGTTGTTGTTTAACAACCATCGCTTTTCTAGCCATTTTTAGTTGCTCCTTTCATTGCTTATTTTTGGAATGGCATTCCAAGTTCTTTTAATAATTCACGCGATTCTTCATCAGTGTTAGCTGTTGTAACAATAACAATGTCCATCCCGCGAACTTTACTTACTTTATCAAATTCAATCTCTGGGAAAATTAACTGCTCTTTAATCCCTAAAGTATAGTTACCTCGACCATCGAAAGCATTTGCAGATACACCACGGAAGTCACGTACACGTGGTAAAGCAACATTGACTAACTTATCTAAGAAGTCATACATTCTCGCACCACGTAGTGTAACTTTACAACCGATTGGCATTCCTTCACGAAGACGGAAACCTGCAATAGACTTTTTAGCACGCGTAACGATTGGCTTTTGACCAGTGATTAACGCAAGCTCAGCTACAGCTTCATCGATGATTTTAGAGTTACTTACTGCTTCACCAAGACCCATGTTAATAACAATTTTATCAATTTTAGGAACTTGCATTACTGAAGAATAGTTGAACTTTTCAGTCATTGATTTTTTGATTTCATTTTCAAATCTTTCTTTCAAACGATTCATTAAGGCTTAGCCTCCCTTCTTCTTAAGGCTTATTTTAATACTTCACCTGATTTTTTAGCATAACGTACTTTTTTACCATCAACCATTTTATATCCAACACGCGTACGTTCACCTGTTTTTGGATCAACCAACATAATGTTAGATACTTTGATTGGTGCTTCTATTTCGATTACACCGCCATCAGGATTTTGTTCACTTTGGCGTACATGCTTTTTAACCATGTTCAGTCCTTCAACGATAACTTTATTTTCTGTAGGCTTGGCAGCAACAATTTTTCCTTGCTTACCTTTATCCTTACCAGTAATAATTACTACATTATCTCCAGTTTTTAGACGCATAGTGAGCACCTCCTCATGTATTTTTTAATTATATTACTTCTGGTGCTAGTGAAACAATACGCATGAATTCTTTCTCACGTAATTCACGAGCAACAGGGCCGAAAATTCTTGTTCCACGAGGTGTCTTATCTTCTTTGATAATTACTGCTGCATTCTCATCAAATTTGATGTAAGAACCGTCAGGACGACGAGCACCAGTTTTTGTTCTAACGATAACCGCACGAACAACCTCACCTTTTTTAACGCCACCACCAGGAGTAGCAGACTTAACAGAAGCGACAATAATATCACCGATATTTGCGAACTTTCTACGTGTCCCACCTAAAACTCTGATTGTTAAAAGTTCTTTTGCTCCAGAATTATCTGCAACTTTTAAACGAGTTTCTTGTTGAATCATAATCAAGGCCCTCCTTTTCTAAAATTTTGTTTTTTAACTCATTAGATAGTAACTGCTTTTTCAACAACTTCTACTAAAGTGAATTTTTTTGTTTTTGACATTGGACGACATTCTTCGATACGAACAAGGTCTCCTAAATTAGCAATATTATTCTCATCGTGAGTTGCATACTTTTTAGAGTACTTAACTCGCTTCCCGTATAAACGGTGCTTACGATAAGATTCAACTAAAACAGAAATCGTTTTGTCCGTTTTGTTAGAAACAACACGTCCTTGAAGTGTCTTTTTTCTTCTTTCCATCGTATTAAGCCTCCTCTACAGTAGCACGCTCATGAATGATTGTTTTCATACGTGCAATAGTTTTTCGTACTTCGCGAATACGGCTACTATTTGTTAGCTGACCAGTTGCAGCTTGGAATCTTAGACTAAACATTTCATTTTTTAATTCTGAAATATTAGTTTCGATTTCAGCGACACTTAAGTTTCTGATTTCACTAGCTTTCATTCTGGTCACCTCCGTTTTCACGCTTTACAAATTTTGTTTTTACTGGTAACTTGTGTGAGGCTAAACGTAATGCCTCACGAGCGATTTCTTCCGAAACCCCAGCGATTTCAAACATAATTTTCCCTTCTTTTACAACTGCTACCCATGAATCCGGAGCACCTTTACCAGAACCCATTCGGACTTCCATTGGCTTAGCCGTTTTTGCTTGATGAGGGAAGATTTTAATCCATACACGCCCGCTACGTTTCATGTAACGAGTCATCGCGATACGGGCTGCTTCGATTTGACGGTTAGTAATCCAAGCACCAGTTGTTGCCTGAATTCCGTATTCACCGAATGCAATTTCCGTTCCACCTTTTGCTTTTCCTTCGTAGGAAATACGATGTGGGCGACGATATTTTGTACGTTTAGGTACTAACATAATTACTTCGCCTCCTCTTCTATCTTACGCGTTTTAGTAGGAAGTACTTCTCCTTTATAGATCCATACTTTAACTCCTAATTTTCCGTAAGTTGTATCTGCTTCGGCAGTTGCATAATCGATATCCGCACGAAGTGTATGTAATGGAACATTTCCTTCACTATACCCTTCTTTACGTGCCATCTCAGCACCACCTAAACGCCCAGAAATTTGCGTTTTGATTCCTTTTGCACCAAATCTCATTGCACGTTGGATTGCCATTTTTTGAACACGACGGAAAGATGCACGGTTTTCCATTTGCTCAGCGATTGAATTTGCAACTAATTGTGCATCAATTTCAGGCTTTTTAATTTCAACGATTTTAACAAAGATTTTTTTATCAGTAAGTTTTGTTAAAGCTGCAACAGTTGCATCTTTTTCAGTTCCACCGCGACCGATAACCATTCCTGGTTTAGCCGTATGAATTACAATATTTACACGATTTTTAGCACGCTCAATTTCAACACGTGAAACAGAGGCTCTTTTAAATTTGGTAGCAATGTAATCACGAATTTTTAAATCTTCATGTAAGAATGTTGCGAAATCTTTGTCATTAGAATACCATCTAGCATCCCAATCACGGATAACACCAACACGTAATCCAATAGGATTTACTTTTTGACCCATTTTAGAGACCTCCTTTTTAGCTTACTTCTGCAACCACGACTGTGATATGCGAAGTTCTTTTCATAATACTTGATGCACTACCTTTTGCACGTGGACGAAACCTTTTTAAAGTAGCTCCTTCATTAACGAATGCTTCTTTAACAAATAATGTATCCACGTCTAAGTTTAAGTTGTGATCAGCATTTGCAACAGCCGACACTAAGACTTTCTCAATGATTTCTGATGCTTTTTTATCTGTATTCTTTAAGATGGCGTACGCTTCGCCGACTTTTTTACCTCTGATAAGGTCTGCTACAAGACGAGCCTTACGAGGTGCGATACGTACAGTTTTTGCGATTGCTTTCGCTTCCATAATAATCTCTCTCCTCTAAATTAACGTCTTGTTTTCTTGTCGTCTTTCACATGCCCTTTATAAGTACGTGTTGGTGCGAATTCACCTAATTTGTGACCAACCATATCTTCAGTTACATAAACTGGAACATGCTTGCGTCCGTCATAAACAGCGATTGTATGACCAACAAACTGTGGGAAAATGGTTGAGCGGCGTGACCATGTTTGAATTACTTTTTTGCTATCACCAGCAGCAATAACTTTTTTCATCAAGTGATCATCGCAAAATGGACCTTTTTTTAAGCTTCTTGCCATTTTATTACCCTCCTTCTTTTCGTTTGCAAATAAATTTCAAATCTCTTCGTCAATTATTGACAAACGTTAGTATTGTTTTAGTATTTATTTTGTTTATTTAGAGTTACGTCTTCTGACAATTAACTTGCTAGAAGCTTTTTTCTTATTACGAGTTTTAAGACCAAGTGCTGGCTTACCCCAAGGAGTAACGGGCGACTTACGACCGATTGGCGTACGTCCCTCTCCACCACCGTGTGGATGGTCATTCGGGTTCATTACCGAACCACGTACAGTTGGCTTCCAACCCATGTGACGCTTACGTCCAGCTTTACCAATGTTAACTAGTCCGTGATCAGCATTTCCAATTTCACCAACAGTCGCACGACAAGTTGATAAAATTCGTCTTACTTCACCAGATGCTAATCTGATTAATACATAACGCTCCTCACGACCCAAAATTTGTGCCGAAGTTCCAGCAGAACGCACTAATTGTCCACCTTTACCAGGTCGCATCTCGATGTTGTGAATTAGCGTCCCCTCAGGGATGTTTACTAATGGTAACGCATTTCCTGGTTTGATATCTGCTCCAGATCCAGATTCGATAACTGTACCAACAGTAATTCCTTTTGGTGCCAAGATATATCTCTTTTCACCGTCAGCATAATGGATTAGTGCGATGTTTGCAGATCTGTTTGGATCATACTCAATCGTTGCCACTTTACCAGGAATACCGTCTTTAGTACGCTTGAAATCAATAATACGATATTTTCTTTTGTGTCCGCCACCGCGGTGTCTAACCGTGATTTTACCATGGTTATTACGCCCAGCATTTTTAGAAATCGGTGCAAGCAATGATTTTTCGGGCTTGCTTGTTGTGATTTCCTCATAAGTTAAGCTTGTCATGTTACGGCGACCGTTAGTGGTTGGTTTATATACTTTAATTGGCATATTGTCGGCCTCCTTTATTACATTTCGAATTCAGCGATCTTTTGACCTGCAGCCAAAGTTACGATTGCTTTCTTCTTATTTCTTGTTAATCCAGAGTGACGTCCAACACGACGCGTCTTTGGCTTAACGTTGATGATGTTAACTTTTTCAACATCCACATTGAAGATTTCTTTGATTGCAAGTTTAACTTCTAATTTGTTTGACTTGCGATCAACTTCAAACGTGTATTTATTTTCTTCCATTAACATATAAGATTTTTCAGTGATGATTGGGCGCTTAATGATATCTCTTGCATTTTTCATTATGATAGCACCTCCTCAATATGGTTAACTGCATCTTGTGTCATGATAACTTTTCTTGCATCTAATAAGTCTAACACGTTAACTTGTGTAGCAGGGATAACTTTTACACTCGGGATATTTCTTGCCGCTAATAATGCGTTATTGTTATCTGCCCCTACAACTAGTAAAACTTTTTTGTCAGCTTCTAGTTTGTTAAGAACTGTTACTACTTCTTTCGTTTTAGGAGCAGTTAATGCTAATTCATTTAGAACCACCATTTCGTTTTCTAAAACTTTGAAAGATAATGCAGATTTTAATGCTAAACGACGAACTTTTTTATTCATCTTTAAGTTATAGCTTCTTGGTGTTGGTCCGAACACAACCCCTCCACCACGCCATTGCGGTGAACGGATAGATCCTTGACGCGCACGTCCAGTACCTTTTTGTTTCCAAGGTTTACGTCCACCACCACGAACTTCAGTACGAGTTTTCGTTTTGTGCGTTCCTTGTCTTAATGATGCTCTTTGTAATAAAATTGCATCAAACATCGCTTGTTGGTGCGGTTCAATTCCGAAGATGTCAGCATTCAATGTGATATCTCCAACAGGAGAACCTTCTTGATTTAATACTTTTAGGTTTGGCATGTTGCCCTCCTTCCTTTGCTGAAACGAGTATCGCCTCAACAAATATTTATTTAATTATCTTGCTTTAATAGCAGAACGTACTTTAATTAATGCTTTTTTACTTCCTGGAATATTCCCTTTGATCATTAGAACGTTACGCTCTACGTCAATTTTAACGATTTCCAAGTTTTGAACAGTAACTGTTTTAGCTCCCATATGTCCAGGTAATTTTTTACCCTTTAGTACACGATTCGCTTGGATAGAACCCATTGAACCTGGATTTCTATGATAGTGAGAACCGTGTGACATTGGTCCGCGTGAGAAACCATGACGCTTAATCGCCCCTTGGAACCCTTTACCCTTACTTGTTCCTGTTACATCTACTAGTTGTCCAACTGTAAATGTATCTACTTTAACCTCTTGACCTAATTCGTATCCTGCAACGTCTAAGTTACGGAATTCACGAATGAAGCGCTTAGGTGCTGTATTAGCTTTTGCGACATGCCCTTGTTCTGGTTTAGTAGATAATTTTTCTCTTTTATCTTCAAACCCTAACTGAACAGCCTCGTATCCGTCAGTTTCAACTGTCTTAAGTTGTAGAACAACGTTTGGATCAGCTTTAACAACAGTTACTGGAACTTGAGTTCCATTCTCAGCAAAGATTTGTGTCATGCCGATTTTTCTTCCTAAGATTCCTGCCATGTTGGTTACCTCCTGTTATATTGAAGTCTAATTTTACTTATAATTTGATTTCGATATCAACGCCAGCTGGTAAGTTAAGTCTCATTAACGAATCAACTGTTTTAGAGTTCGGTTCCAAGATATCGATAAGTCTCTTGTGAGTTCTCATTTCAAATTGCTCACGCGAATCCTTATATTTATGAACCGCTCTTAAGATTGTGTAAACTTGCTTTTCCGTCGGTAATGGAATTGGACCCGAAACCTGCGCTCCAGTTTTTGCTACACTTTGAACGATTTTTTCAGCTGACTGATCTAACACTCTGTGATCGTAAGCTTTCAATCTGATTCTAATCTTTTGTTTTGCCATCGTACTGCCTCCTTCCGTCTATTTATATAGACTCGCTCCGCGAAAATAACTCAACCCACCGACCATGGCAAAGCGGCCTGGTGTATCGACAACCTCTCACATCACCGCTAATAGTCAACCTGATAAGTATACAGTAGTTGCAAGGCATTTGCAAGCTTTTTTTACATAAAAATGCGATAAAAATGCGATTTTTGTTATGAAACCTTTTTCATAATAAAAAAACTACTAAAATACCCAGTTTCAACGGTTTTAAAAGGTCATTTGACCGTAAAAACTATCTTGCCACTTGACAAGATAGCAATCCAGATAAGAATATAGTTATACTAAATGTTAGAATAAACCAATACCACCCATAACACCACCATAAATCAACGCTATCAATATAACGAGTGATGGATGGATTTTTTTACGGTCAAGGAGAAAATATGAACAGATTCCTAAAAGCATAACATGAATCCAGTGGATTGTATTAAAAGCCGTAACAAAGTTTTGCAAAATAATAATTCCAAGTAACGCTGCGATTGCTGGTTTAATATATGTTGCTAGTCGTTTTACACGTGATGAGTTTTTATGTTTTAGCAAGAAGTTCATTAAGACTATTTTTAAAAATATTGATGGTGCAACAGTTGCAAAAAGAGCTATTATTACTCCGATAATACCAGCCTGTGCAAAGCCGATTGAACCAGCCAGCTTTGTCGCTATCGGTCCTGGCAAAGCATTTCCAGCGACAAACATTTCGATGAACTGATACTCGGTCATCCAAGCAAAATTATCAACAACTTCGTGCTGAATCAAAGGAATTGTCGCTGGTCCACCGCCATAGCCAAGAAAATTTGATATGAAAAAGACCCAAAAAATTTCAAGATATTCAATGATTATTTCCATTATTTTGCGCCCCCGCTTTCATCACTTCTCTTGGTGGGCATTAGCAAAGCAATTGCAATCAAAACAGCGATCACAATTGCTGGATGTACATTTAAAACGACCACCAGAATGGCTACAATTGTCGCTTGCCCTAAAACAAGAAACCATTTCAAATCTTTTGCCGCTCCTGATAAGAATTGCCACGCCATCAAACCAAGCATAACACCAACAACTGGAACTGTTGCCTGAATCATTCCCGCTACAATTGAATACTCACGAAAACGCGTTAAAGTTTCAAGGAGTAGAATTAAAGCGATCACTGATGGCAAAATCGTGGCGCAAACCGCAATAAACGACCCAACAATTCCTGAAACACGATAACCAATATAACCAGCCATTTTGGTATTAATCGGTCCTGGAAGTGTGTTGCTAATTGCAACAATTTCAGTAAACTCCTGTTCATCAAGCCAGCCATATTTATCAACAACCTCGCGCCTAATCAGTGGCAAGCAAGCCATGCCGCCACCAAATCCAAGAATTCCAGCTCTTAGAAATCCCATTGTAAGATCCTTATACTTTTTCAAAACCTAAACACCCTTTCCTAGTTCTTTCCAAATGATGCAGTTCCAGTCGTTCGAGCCTTTTCGCATTAGTCATTTGAATGAATACTATTTCCACCAGTCATCAAAGATCGTCACTGGTATCTTTCTTTTATGTTTTGACCGTTGATACCAATTTTCGATTTTGTCGGTGGCTTGTTCTGGTATCTTTTTCCCCTCGAGATAATCATCAATTTCGTCATAGGTTACTCCTAGGGCGACTTCATCAGGGATTGCTGGTTTTTCTTCTTCAAGGTCAGCGGTTGGTACCTTTGTATATAGATATTCTGGACAACCAAGTTCGGCGAGGAGCTGGCGACCTTGGCGCTTGTTCAAGCGGAACAAAGGACACAAATCGGCGCCACCGTCGCCGAATTTGGTGAAGAAGCCGGTGACGGCTTCGGCACTGTGGTCGGTACCGAGGACTGCTAGTCCGCGCGCAGCCCCGATGTGGTACTGGACTTCCATGCGGTGTCTGGCTTTCACGTTCCCTTTGTTAAAATCAGTTGTTTTAGTATTTAAAGCAGATGCAACCGCTGCGACGCTAGCGTCGACTGATGGTTTGATATCAACGGTCAAGACTAAAGAGGGGTTAATAAACGCAAGTGCAGCTTGGCAATCGTCTTCGTCAAATTGGACACCGTATGGTAGACGGACAGCGACGAACTCGTAATCAACGCCTAGTTCATCAATGGCAATTTGGGCGAGTTTTCCGAGTAAGGCACTATCTTGTCCGCCAGAAATCCCGAGGACGAAACCTTTTAAAAATGGGTGTTTTAGTAAGTAGTTTTTCATAAAATCAACGCTGTGTCGAATTTCAGTCTGGGGGTCGATTGTTGGTTGGACTTTCATTTCGGCAATGATTTGTTTTTGTAATTTGGTCATTGGTATCACTTCCTTATTAAAATATATTAGTATAACCATTTTAATGAGTTCTAGTTTTAATGCTAGTAACAAAACGGTCGAAAATAGCTACTAATACTTAGCGCATGTTTGACACTAACCTAACGTTTTCGAGGCGGAAAATGCTAAAATTGTGGCTAAAATTCCCAAAAAAACGAGAAATTCAGGAATTTCGGGAATTTTACAATTGCCTATTCAACTTAATAAGTATACTCCTAATAAAATGTAATTTCAAGCCAAAAAAGCCAGATTTCGCTAGCTTTTTACTGATAAATATTATATAAGGTGAACTGGGAAGTAATCAACAGCAATACTCACATCTTTATGGTCGATATGTTCTAGCATCTGCAATATCGTCGAATGCAAATTGGGGGCTTTTTTGTATTTAAGGATAAAATGTTGGCGGAAACGATTATTAATTCGTGCAATTCCAGCCATTACTGGACCAGTAATCATACATTCTTCGGCAAGTTCAGTCCGCAGTAACTCGTTTACCTGCGAGCCAATGACCATCAGTACTTCGGGGTCAACGCTAGATAGCAATACTTTTGCGTGAAAGAAATACGGTGAATAATGATAGCGTTGGCGACTCTGCATTTCTTCACGGTAAAACGCCTTGTAATCTTGCGATTTGACATGTTGCATAACATAATGATTGGGTGAGTAGGTTTCGATATAGACTTCACCGCCAGATTGATGACGCCCTGCGCGACCAGCAACTTGCGTTAAAATTTGGAATGTCCGTTCAGCGGCTTTGAAATCTGGAAAATGGAGCATCGTGTCAGCATCAATTACCCCAACGAGGGTGACACCCGGAAAATCAAGCCCTTTTGCTACCATTTGGGTTCCAATTAAAATATCGGATTCCCGATTTTCAAAAGCTTTGATGATGCGTTGGTGGTCACCTTTTTTAGTTATCGCATCAACATCCATTCGTTGGACAATCGCTTCGGGAAATTTGGTTGCAATAAATTCTTCAATTTTCTGGGTACCCGTGCCAAAAAAGCGCACCTCGCGACTTTCGCATTTTGGACAATCCTGCACAACCGGTATAGTGAAACTACAATAATGACATTTCAGTCCGCCCGATTGTTTGTGATAAGTTAAGGTTACATCGCAATTCGGACAACTGACGACTTCGTGGCATTCACGACACTGCATAAAATTGGCATATCCACGACGGTTCAAAAAGATGATAATCTGTTGCTTTTTCGCAAGTCGGTCAGTAATGGCATTTTCTAATACGTTACTCATAACCCCGTTACTTGAAATTAGGACATGTTGGTTCATATCAATCAAGTTGACCGTTGGCTTGGTTGCATCTTGTACCACCCGTTCTGGTAATTCAACAAGTTTGTAAACACCTTTAATGGCACGGGCGTAAGCTTCAAGCGATGGTGTGGCGCTACCAAGCACCACACTACAGCCATGAGCTTGCGCCCGCTTTTTTGCGACTTCGATCGCATGATAGCGGGGCATTTCTTCCTGTTTATAGGTTACTTCGTGTTCTTCGTCGATGATAATTAGCCCGATATTAGTGAATGGCGCAAACACCGCCGAACGAGCGCCAACAACAATATTGACTTCGCCACGATGAATTTTTCGCCATTCATCATAACGCTCACCCATCGACAACCCACTATGAAACACCGCGACTTTATTACCAAAACGCTGTTTAAAGCGTTCTGTTATTTGGGTCGTCAAAGTGATTTCTGGGATTAAAACAATCACTTCCTTACCAGCATCGACGACTGATTGGATGGTTTCGAGGTAGACTTCAGTTTTCCCCGATCCCGTAACGCCATGAAGTAAAATTACATCACTGGCGGCTGCTTTAACAATATCGACTGCATGTTGCTGGGCTTCGTTTAACTGACGTTTTGGCAAAGATAATTGCTTAGTTTCGGCATACGGATCACGATAAACTTCCACATCAAGGTAGCGGATGACCCCTTTGTCAGCTAACCCTTTCAAGACCCCATCGCTCACGTTCATATCGACTTTTGCAACTGGCTTATCACTGGCTTGCAATTGGTCAACTGCGATTTGTTGTTTTTCCGTTAATTTCAGGTTTTTAGCATCAACCAAACAGACGTATCGTTTCGTTTTTGCCCCGAGTTTCGCAGATACCTCGTACACAACCTCAATCGCTCCATTTTCAATCGCTCGTTTTATTAATTTCAACTGATAATCTTTGATGACGGTTGCATCAAGGGTTTCAGTGTTTTTAAATAATTCCATCAGTTCATCATCTTTTTTTTCTGGTGATACTAGAACGTACAACTTACGATATTTCGCTTTCATTGCGGCAGGAATCATCGCATCAAAACAGGAAATCATCGTCGCACCAGTTTCCCGACCGATCTCAATCCCGAGATTTAGGAGCTCGGCGTTCAAAACTGGCACGACATCCATTACTTTACTAATCGGTCGGAGCGTTCCCATGAAATCAGATTTTTCTTTGATACGCACAACAAAACCCGCAAGTACGCGCGAACCAAATGGCACCATCACACGCACTCCCGGTACGATTACTTCAACGAGATAATCAGGGATTTTGTAGTCAAACACCCGATCAACCGCTTTATTCTTGATATCAACGACAACTTCGGCAATCATATTTAATTTCTCCTATCTTTGAGCATTCACCAAGGAAAATTTATTTACTACTCACTCTATCAGAGTTGACAAAAATTGAAATGTGTAGCAGCCTTTGGCGGGAAACGCAACGTAAAACGAGTACTTGACCGACATGATGTCTTTCCCCTGTATACCGCAAATAAGTATACCGCAAAATTTACTAAAGTTCAATGTAAATTTTCTTACCAAAACACTTGTATTTAACACTTAAAAATGTTATACTTTATAAGTTCAATTGCCAGAGTGGCGGAATTGGTAGACGCACAGGATTCAAAATCCTGCGAGGGCAACCTCGTGCCGGTTCGACCCCGGCCTTTGGTACCAACTGGATAATTGAAGTCGTTAACGACATATTAGAAACCCTTATTTATGGGGTTTCTTTTGTTTTACGGCGAAGATAATATCCTCGCATTTATTAAATCTTTACCATTTCGGTTTTTATATAGTATGAAAATTTAATTTATTGATAATTAAATTCACATAATGCAAGTTCAACCGCATTTTATAGTAACAATTATGAGCCGTTAATAAAATTAAAATATTTGATATGACTTTATGAATTGATTGGAAAATCGGCTTATAAAGTCTTTTTTACTGCAAATTATAGTCAGTATAGAAAACACTCATCTTTATTGACACACAAGAATGTCTGTAAAAGTTATGATTTGTCTTATAATCAAACTAAAGATAATCACTAAATGTTAAAGGAGATGAATTTTTATGTATAAAAATAGAGCAAAAGACGGAAGTCGTAATCTTTCGGGTAAAAATATTGCTCGATTGAGAAAGAGTTTAAAAGAAAAACCATCGCAACGAAGACTTGCTGAAATGTTACAATTATCAGGATTGGATCTCAGTAAAAATGCGATTCAAAAAATAGAAGCAGGTGAGAGATTTATAACTGATATCGAACTTAAGACTCTTGTAGAAGTTTTGGATACAACTTATGATGAATTGTTAGGATAGCTTAAATTTGATAAACATGAAAATAATTAAAAAGTTTATAAATTGATTAAAAATTAGGATTGTCTTATATATGAAAACTGTCACTATCCCAAAATCGAGAATAAGCATAAGGCAGGGTGATAAAACAACTTTTGATAAATAATTACAGTATAATACTAAAATGGTTCAGATAAATGATTTTAAAGTCCGTTTTCGGTTCGCCAAAAATATTCAATATATCGCAATTAGAAATGTTTTTCGCAAGCGTTTTTTGTCATGGCTGAACAACTTTAAAATAATTTAGCAATGTAAATTTATATAGCAAAAAAGGAAATATGCAAATGCGGGAGCGTTTGAGGATTTCCTTTTTTCGTTTATTTGATGAAATTACGTAAAATAAAACCTACCTGTTATATGATAAACAACCATTTTAAAATTAGCAATACCGATTAAGACAATCATTCTTTTTCTACAAAGTGAGTAAACCTATACCAGTAGTTAAAAATCTAGGTTTTAGTACAATATGTAGTGACGAACCCCGCTAATTTTAAAACCGTGGATTTACCTGTAAAACATTGATATTATGCAATTTTTAGTAATTAACTGAATGTAAATATAAACCTTCAGCTTTTGCGGTCGGTCCAGCAAAATTTCGATCCTTTGCCGCGATAATCAGCGGGATTTCCTCTGGTTTAATTTTTCCGACCCCTACCCGTAGGAGCGTTCCAACCATGATTCGCACCATATATTTCATAAAGCCTGTGCCGACAAAGCGAAACGTGTATTCACCCTCTGTATGTGTTATGATTTCTGCGATTGTAATTGTTCGTTGTTTATCAATGTTTTCCATATTAGCGGTGAATGAAGTGAAGTCGTGTTTACCAAGAAAGAAATTAATCGCTTGTTGCATTTTTTCAATGTCTAATTTGCGACGGTGATAATGGATGTAATTACAGGTTAACGGGTCAAATTCATTCGTCGATAATCGGTAATGGTATTCCTTTGACGTGGCATGAAAGCGCGAATGCATTTCGGATGAGATTTCCTTACTCTCAAGAATATAAATATCACGTGGTAAAATACTATTAAACGCCATCTTGTAACGGTGCGGCTCCATATCAACTGGTGAATCAAAGTGAAATACCTGCCCGAGTGCATGCACACCTGAATCAGTCCGTCCTGCTGCATGGGTCGTTACGCTGATTTTACAAATCTTTCGGAGCGCTCGCTCAATTTCCTGTTGTACCGTCCGACCTTTTGGTTGAATTTGATAACCGAAGAATTTTGAACCGTCGTACTTGACGATACACATGATGCGTTTCTTAATGCTCACCATTATAATTTAAATCCTGACTTTAACGAAACAATATGATTGAATGACAATTTGTCATCAGTCGACCGTTTTTCATCAAGGTTGAAATATCCATGGCGGAAAATCTGGTATTTCGCTGGTATATTTTCCATGTTTGTCTCGACAAAACCAGATAAAATAGTACGAGAATTTGGGTTAATTCGCTTTAATAACGGTAAATCCGCCACCCGTTCATCTTCAATCAGTAAAGGTTCGTATAAATGAAAATCTGCTGGCTTATTATGCGTACCATCGACCCAATGAATTGTCCCTTTAACTTTACGAGCATTAAAATCCGAGCCTGACTTCGTCTCGACATCGTAAGTCACATGAATTTCCTTAATCGTCCCATCATCGTTTTTAATCACATCGTGACATTTCACAAAATAAGCATGTTTTAACCGAACTTCATTACCTGGATATAAACGATGATATTTCGGCATCGGTTCCTCCATAAAATCTTCTTGCTCAACATAAATCACGCGTGAAAATGGAATCTTGCGCATTCCCATTGCCGGTACTTCTGGATTAATTTCTGCATCAAGATACTCAACTTCACTTTCTGGATAATTTGTGATGACCACTTTTAACGGATTTAACACCGCCATTGTCCGCGGTGCTTTTAATTTTAAATCATCGCGAACAAAATGCTCTAACATTTCTGGGTCGCTCACCCCAGTCGCTTTTGATAAACCCGATTCACGTACAAAATTTGCAATTGCTTCTGGGGTGTAACCACGACGCCTTAGACCAGCAATCGTTGGTAATCTTGGATCATCCCAACCATCAACAATGCCATTTTCGACCAGTTGCAACAAATAACGTTTTGACATGACGGTATTTTTAAGATTTAAACGAGCAAATTCAATCTGACGTGGAGCTGATGGTAGCGTACAATTCGCGATTACCCAGTCATAAAACGGTCGTTGATCTTCAAATTCTAACGAGCAAAGCGAGTGGGTAATCTGCTCATAAGCATCTTCAAGTGGATGCGCAAACGTATACATCGGATAAATACACCAACCTGGTGCATGATGATGACGGACGTGCTGAATGCGGTAAATTACTGGATCACGGAAGTTGATATTCGGACTTGACATATCAATTTTAGCCCGTAAAACATACGCACCATTTGGATGCTCGCCTGCTCGCATTTCCGTGAAAATTCGTAAATTTTCCTCAACCAAACGGTCACGATATGGTGAATTCACACCAGGGCTTGTTAAAGTCCCACGTTGTTCACGGATTTCCTCTTGCGATTGCTCGTCAATAAAAGCTAAACCTTTCTCGATTAACTCGACTGCTTTTTCATACATGAATTCAAAAATATCTGACGCATAAAACGGTCCATCAAATTCAATTCCAAGCCACATTAAATCGTCTTGAATCGCCTTAACGTAAATCTCATCCTCTTTCGCCGGATTTGTATCATCAAAACGCAGATTAAAACGCCCGCCAAACTCTTTCGCTAACGTATAATTAGTCAAAGCCGCTTTCGCATGACCAATATGCAAAAAACCATTCGGCTCTGGTGGAAAGCGCGTCACAACCTCATCGTACCTCCCACTCGCTAAATCTTCCTTAATAAACGTTTTAATAAAATTAGAATTCTCTTCCATCAATATCACCTGTTTTAGTAAAATTATCTAATGATTATACCACAAAATTATCGAAATAAGCAATTAAAAAAGTAAATGATCGTAGATGATAGATGGGGAGACGCAAAAAAAGGAAATTCTACTATAATCGTAAGCAATAAAACATGCAATTAAGGAGAATTTCCATGAAACAAATTATAACACAAATAACCGATAGCTTAGAAACAAATGAGAAATAGATAAATCAAACGCCAGCAGTTTTATTGATCTAAATCATTATCAAACTTCTGTTCTTTCAAGGAAGAAATTACAACTGCCCCGAACAATAAACCAAATCCAATCAGT
>JGI990J12352_1000001_pt1 | contig 74830 bp, 74 predicted proteins | sample Intmic4MA4BA4MSA_FD_12352 | JGI IMG/M metagenome (IMG submission 12352) | reverse complement strand
AGTTGTAATCTTGCGGGTAAAAACATTGCTCGGTTGAGAAAGGGTTTAAAAGGAAAACCATCGCAACGAAGATTTGCTGAAATGTTGCAATTAGCAGGATTGGATATCAGTAAAAATGCGATTCAAAAAATAGAAGCAGGTGAGAGGTTTATAACTGATATCGAACTTAAAATTTTTGTAAAAGTTTTGAATACAACCTATGAGGAATTACTAAAATAGTTAAAGGTTGTTTAAAAGGATTTAAAAATGTCACTTCTTTCGTATTCTTTGCCTTTTTTCTTTCGATATTAAAATTTTAATTTTTCATTGGGTTTTGAAACCTTGAAATCTCGATTTATTACATTTTCATAGATGTGTTCTGGAATTGATTTGACATAGCTTGGATGCTTATGTTTGTGATAAGATAAAAACACCCAACATTGCAGAGAAAAATACATAATCCAGCAATAAAAAAGACATTGAAAAATGCCAAATATGTAGTGACCCCCAGAAGTTGAACCTAAAAGATTCAACAAAACGGAGGTCATTTTTGTATGAAAAAATATAGCTTTGAGTTGAAAATGAAAATAGTTAGAGCTTATCTATCAGGATAAATCGGATATAAAAAGCTCGCATTAAAGTATAAAATTTCAGGAAAGCAAGCCCAAGTTCAAGTGCACAAATGGGTCAATGCTTACCGTGAATAATATGGTATCTTGACCAAAAAATACAGTGAAAAATCCTGTTCTTGCCCTATTCACACCTTTATTCCACACCTATACACCATTCACTAAATTATAACAAGTACCATTTTTGTGTCTTGTTACTGTTAAAAACAGCATCTAAAAACAACAAAATTGACTAACTATATTAATTTATTAACGAACCACAATAGACTATAAATACCGTAATATCAACACTTTTGTTGTTCCCTAAATTTTATAGACAAGTGTATATTTCATCTATTGAAACATTTCTTCTTGTTTTGCTAATACTTCTACTTCACATTCCACCGCACGCAACTGGTCGACTTCGGTCACAGTTACAACTAGATTCATAAATTTGAACGTGTCGCCAAGTTCGGGAGTCCGTTTTAGTTCATCCATAATCCAACCACCGACGGTACTTGATTCACTCTGCGCCTTCAGGTCGAAAAAGGCAAATAAATCGGCAATATAAGATGTACATAAAATGCGGAACCGCCCCTCGGATAGTTGCACAAATTCCTCCACAACTTCGTCATGTTCATCCCAAATGTCACCGACCAATCGCTCAAGGATATCATCCATTGTGACAATTCCCTCGGTTCCGCCATATTCATCAATCACGACCGCTAAATGGGTATGTTCCTTCTTAAATAACTGTAATACATCGCTGATTTTCGCATTCGTCACGGTAAAGACCGCCGGCTTCAAAACATCCGCAAGCGTTAATGGCGTATTCGTTTCACCACTCGCCACCAGTCGTAAAAAGTCACGCAAATGAATGATTCCCTTAATATTATCAAGTGACCCATCATGCACAACCACGCGCGAATACTCAGCCTCCAAAAACAGCGCCATCACATCAGCTGGCTCCGCATCCATTGGCACACTCACCACATCTACCCGTGACGTAATAATATCCCACACCGTAATATCGTTAAACTCAATCGCACTCGTAATTAACTCGGTATCTTCCTCAGTAATCGCCCCATCCTTCTCGGCCTCACGAGCCATATAAATCAATTCTTGACCTCTTAATTCTTGCTCTTCGACCGGTAAAACAGGGTTTTCTTCCTCGGTTTTCCAGTTAAACAAGTTCTTGAATTTCATGATCGCCCAATTAACTGGTTTCAAAATCGTCATCAAAAGATACAACAGCGGATAGCAGACCATCGCTACTTGCTCGGGATTTTCTTTAGCAATACTCTTTGGAAAAATATCCGTAAAGACGATTACTACCACACTAATAATCACAGTTGAAATAAGATATCCCCATTCGCCAAGCAACTGCACAAATAAAGCCACCGAAATTGTCGCCGACGTGATTGCCACCGTATTATTACAAATCAATAACGTTGCAATTACTTCATCAAAGCGATTTTCATAGAGATTCACCACCTGCCGCGCGCGTTTTGATTCCCCGTTTGACGTATCCGCCATACTGTTAATCCGAGCCCGATTCAACGACGAAAACGCCATCTCCGCTGCACTAAAATACGTCCCGAAAATCAGCGTTAGAATCAGAGCTAGTACTAATAAAATATCTTGGGATATAAAACTATCCATTTTAAAAATTCCTTTCTTGTTTTTGTAAAGTTATCCCTAATGGGAAAACATAATCCTTAATTATTGGACATTTATAAAACCAAAAATAAGTGATAATCTAATAAGGAAATTATACCATAAAAAGAAAAAAAAGCCCATATATTTTGGACTTTTTGACTAAAATAGGTTGCATTTAATTTAAAGCAGCGTGTAACTGTTGTAAAGTCGCAGTCAACTCCACCACTGGCACTTCCAATTTCACGCCTGTCTGGCGATTCATAACCTCAACCATCCCATCAGTAATCCCCTTACCAACAACGACACGCAACGGGATACCAATCAAATCAGAATCCTTAAACTTGACCCCCGCCCGCTCTGGTCGATCATCAACTAAAACGTCGAACCCAAAATCTCTAAGGGTTTGATAAATTGCACTGGCACCATCATTTTGTTCCTCTTTTTTGATATCAACCGTTACAAGATGAACATCATACGGAGCTAACGCAATCGGCCACATGATCCCATTTTTGTCATTTTTTTGTTCAACAACAGCCATCATGATACGACTAATCCCAATTCCGTAGCATCCCATCATCATATATTGTTGCTTTTGGTCAGCATCAAGGAAACTTGCATTCATGGCTTCGCTATATTTGGTTCCAAGCTTAAATACATGCCCGAGTTCAATCCCTTTTGCATGTAAAATTGTACCACTACCAACTGGGGCAGGGGCACCAACTGGTAAATCATGAACTTCGATATTTGACGCAAAATCACCATCAGTCGAATAAACAATCGTATCCTCACCGACTGCTGCTAGCGCCATAAACTCGGCTGACCCAGAGCCACCCATTTGACCATTATCAGCTTCAACCATCCGAAAATCAAGGCCACAACGAGTGAAAATATTATGATAAGCGGCAACAAACCGCTCATATTCATTATCTAACGATGCTGCATCAGCGTGGAATGAATACGCATCTTTCATAATAAACTCGCGCCCCCGCATTAAACCAAATCGTGGACGCACCTCATCACGAAACTTCATCTGAATTTGATAAACCGATAATGGTAATTTTTTGTAAGAATTTAAATAATCCTTGACCACCGTGGTGATAACTTCTTCGTGGGTTGGTCCTAAGGCAAAGTCACGATCATGACGGTCTTTTAAACGCATCAATTCCGCGCCATACACATCCCACCTGCCCGACTGATCCCATAATTCCTTCGGTTGCAATGCTGGCATCAAAAGCTCACTACATTCGATTGCTTCATGCTCCGCGCGGACGATTGCCTCAATCTTTGCAAGAACTTTCTTCCCTAATGGTAAATAAGTGTAAACACCAGCTGCAACTTGCTTAATAAAACCAGCTCTTAATAATAATTGGTGTGATATGATGATCGCATCACTCGGTGCTTCCTTTAATGTTGGTATGAATAATCTACTTTGTTTCATAATTTTTCACTCCTTTTCAGTGGAGGACAAACACTCGTAAACTCGTGAAATCCCTATTGTTTAAAGTTCTGCCTAAAATTCCCGTAGTTGCATACTTTAAGACTAGGCAGATGTCGTGGTTTCCATATTGCTCATTCTTCGCAAAGAAGTTAAGACATTCACTGAATGGTTCAAGCTGTTGGTTTTGACCAGCGGTTCACTTCGTTCATTTTGGTCAGATATATAAATTGACAAATTCTGCATGCCATTTTCTACATAAAATTCGTTGTTGTATACCAGTCATCAACCAAATCAAAGATTATGGGATGACAGTACACAAGGCAGACTTACATACTAAACACGTTTTAGTAGTTATAGTAGTTTTGACTGTAGAATAGGCGAATAATATCATTGAAAAATGTAAAGACGAATAAGAGCATGACTAAGACGATGCCAACCATTGCAATTCGGTTCTGAATCTTCGGGTTCACTGGTTTACCAGTAATCGCTTCAATCGCAATAAAGGTAATATGACCGCCGTCAAAGGCTGGTATTGGTAAAAGATTGAAAATCCCAAGGTTAATATTAATCAAACTCGCAAATACCAATAATGGCAAGAAACCTTGCATCGCAACATGACTAGTCACATAGGCAATGCCAACGGGACCAGATAAATAATGAATACCAACCTCACCAGTACTAAGCATTTGTAAGGCAGTAGCAATTATCGTTGCTCCGTGCCACCACTGGGCGTTTGCGTAACGGAACGCATCAGCAAATGAGCGTTCGAATACAACGCCTAACCCAATTCCGACAACATAACTGTCACCCTGGATAATTGGTGTTATAATCGTTTCATAGCGAGCACCGTTTCGTTCAAATACGACGGTCATTGGGGTCGCACCAGCAAGTTGAATGTTCTCGATAATCAGCTCACCGCTTGTAATCGCCACACCATTAAGCTCGACAATTGAATCGCCAGCTTGTAATCCCGCTTCGTATGCCGGAGTACCACTATCAACTAAATTCAGCGTATGCCCAACCGGTTCACCTAATCCAAAACCAACGATTAACACCAAAACATAAGCTAAGATGAAATTCATAATCGCACCCGAAACCATAATAACTAACCGTTGTAACTTCGGTTTCTTTTCTAGCATGCGGTCTTCAGGAACAATTTGTAATTCCCGTTTTTGCTGCGAATCAATGTAACGAGCTTCACGACTAACAGGGAAGATTTTACGCTCACCATCAACAATCATCGTGACCGCTAATTCCTTACTAATCGCAAGGGTATCAGTCGCTAAAATTCCTCGAATTTCACCGTCTTCTGGTTGATAATGGAATTTTGTAACATTACCAAACGCATCAAGGGTTACACTCATTTCATGGTCAACTGGAAAAATATCACGTTCACCCTCAATCGTTCCCATCGAAACGAACCCACCAATCGGAATCGCCCGAATCGTATATAAAGTTTCACCTTTTCGTTTCGACCAAATAATCGGTCCCATTCCAATTGCAAACTCGTGACATAAGACACCAAATTTACGAGCAGTCACAAAATGCCCAATTTCATGGACTAAAACTGCAAGTCCCATGACAAAAATAAATCCTAAAATCCCTAAAACTACTTGCATCTCAAAAACTCCTTTTATTGTCTGTATTACTTGGATAATCCAATGAATTATTCAACTTAGTATTCTACCACATAACTAACCAGCCTTACGTGTATTTCGCTCTAATCCTAAAACGAACCGCATCATTTATTGCTAAGATCTGTTCTAAACTCGCATCTTTAACTGGCTCATGTTCATCAAGCGCCACGCGCACAATCTCCTCAATCTGTAAAAATGAAATCTTGTCATCAAGGAATAGTGCCACTGCTTCTTCATTTGCGGCATTAAGTACCAACGGATAGGTATCACCGAGTCGTCCCGCTTCATACGCCATCGCCAAACACGGGAATCGCTCGAAGTCCATTTCCTTAAAATCAAGGCGACTAACTTTTGCTAAATCCAAAAACGAAGTCTCACCAATCGTCGCTCGCTCTGGATAATTTAGCGCGTACGCAATTGGAATCTTCATATCAGCCGTTCCCAAGTGCGCAATTACACTCGTGTCCACGAACTCAACCATCGAATGGACAATACTCTGTGGATGTAAAATCGTCTCAATCTGTTCAAAGGTAAGTTCAAATAAATAATGCGCCTCAATCACCTCAAGCCCCTTATTCATCATTGTCGCCGAATCAATCGTAATTTTCGCCCCCATCGACCAATTCGGATGATTTAAAGCCTCTTTTTTTGTGACCCTTTGTAATTCGACCCGCTTTTTATCGCGGAAGGCTCCGCCGCTAGCGGTGATAATCAGCTTGCGAATTTTGCGCTCATCTTCTCCGTTGAGGCATTGCCATATCGCTGAATGTTCACTATCAACTGGGAGTAATTTTACACCGAACTCGCGTGCTTTAGCCATTACGAGCTGACCTGCCATAACCAAAGTTTCCTTATTCGCTAATGCCACGTTGCGACCCTTTTCGATTGCCGCTAGGGTCGGTCTTAAACCTACACCACCCATTAATGCGTTAACTACTAAAACGTCATCGTTTTGATAGTTATTATAAGTTGCAACTTCAATTAACCCAGGATCGCCAGTAGCGAAATTAACAGCTGGAAATTCTGCGACCAATCCACTGACAATCGCCGCTGAACTGGTCGATACTAAAACAGGGTTGAATTCTTTGATAATTTGTTTTGCTAATTCTACATTACTACCAAAAGAACATGCCACTAGTTGAAAACGATCAGAGTGGCTTCTGATAATATCCAAAGTTTGCATCCCGATTGAACCGGTGGCACCTAATAAAATAATTGATTTCATTTTCGGTAAATCATCTTCAAATCGTTTCGTCATTTACGTCACTCCAAATGTGGGAACACCGATGGTGTACACCACAGAAAATACGTTGTTCATGTACCTTTTTGCACGCTCCACTCACTCATCCCTTACTTCCATGACCTTTTTAAAAGCCTAAACAACACCACCCCATCAAATAAATCAGAACTGCTGCGAGTAATTGGGAATCGACACGATCCATCACGCCACCATGCCCTGGGAATAATTTCCCATAATCTTTAATATCATGTTGACGTTTTAATGCAGAAGCAATCAAGTCACCAATCTGCCCAAAAATCGGCAATCCGACTGCCAGAACAATCAGAATCCAAGTTTCGCTAAATAATCCTTGCCAAATTCCAAAACCAACCGCAAAGCAAGTCCCAACACCCCAGCCAAAAATCGCTCCTTCAACCGTTTTATTAGGACTAATCTTCGGTGCTAACTTCTTTTTGCCGAGTAATCGTCCACCAAAATAAGCAAAACTATCCGTTAAAATAACCGTCACGATCAAGAAAATGAACAATGCAAGGCTATGATTTCGAATTGATAATAACGCCCGAAATGACATCCCGATGTAAAAAATCGTTAATACATAAAAACTCAGTTCCGATTCGCCCTTACGTGTTCGCACATATCCAGCAATCACCAACGGTGAAAACGCAAGAACCGAAAACTGTATCGCCTGACTAAATCCAGGTACAAAAATCATTACCAAAACACCAATAAAAGTAATAGCCTTAACCCAAACTGGCACTTTCTGAACCTTATCACGCATATTCACCATTTCCCAGGTCGCACCAATTGCCGCCAAGAACAACAACCCAGTAATCCAAATTCCACCAAAATAAACAATTGGTAAGGCGACTGCTAATAAACAAGCGCCTGTTATAATCCGTTCTTTCATCCGTTTGGGTAAATATGCTTTGCATTTCGTTTCGTCTCATTTTGAGCTATGCTCAAAGCCTCAACTCAGAAGATAAGCTATCAACAACATCGTCATTCAAGAATATAAGTTTCGCTAGGTTCATATCTCATCAAACCCAGCTTTATCCTCGAACTGCCCTGCCTTGCCTATTTACCAAACACCTCCTCGCATCCTATTTTGCGATACCTCCAAAACGTCGATCCCGTTTCTGATATTCATAAATCGCTTCGTACAACTTTGCTGCTTTGAAATCTGGCCATGCCGTCTCGGTGAAATAAATTTCAGCGTAGGCGATTTGCCATAATAAGAAGTTACTAATTCGTTGCTCTCCGCTTGTTCTGATCAATAAGTCAACGGGTGGTAAACCAGCAGTCAACAAATTCGCATCGACCACTTCAGCAGTTACTTCATCAACTGAAAGTTCTCCTGTTATAATTTTATTCGCAACTTTCCCGACCATGCCAATGATTTCATCTTGCGCCCCGTAGTTGAGCGCAATCATCAACTTCATACCAGTGTTTTCAGCAGTCATCGTCTCGACTCGATAAATCGCATCTTGTAATTCTTCTGGTAAAGTCGACTTTTCACCAATAACTTCCGTTTTGATATTTAACCGCATAAGGGTTGGTGCGAACCGGTCAAAAAACTTAATCGGCAACTTCATTAAGAAAGCAACCTCATCTGCTGCCCGTTTCCAGTTCTCCGTTGAAAAGGCGTATAACGTCATCACCTCCACCTCGAGTCCCGAGGCAACTTCGGCAATATGTTCCACGTTAACCATCCCCTCTTGATGCCCAAAGACCCGCGGTTTTCCTTGCATCTGCGCCCAACGCCCATTCCCGTCCAGAATAATAGCGATATGTTTTGGAATCGGAACACCAGTATTTAACACTGATTGTTTTGTTATAGTGGTCGAATCAAATGTTTTAGACGATTCAGACGTTTTAGTGGTTATGTTAGATTTCTTTTTAAAAATCATTACAATTGCTCCTTGGCTGGTTCGCGCTTAATTCCTAATTTTTGTTCGCGGTATTTCAAAAAGTCGTCAAGGAAGATTTTTAAAACCCCCGCAATCGGTACCGCAACAAACATTCCGAAGATCCCGAATGACGCCCCGATTAGAATCGCTGTGACAATTACTAACGGGTTTAAACCGAGCAAATCACCAGTAATTTTCGGGTTAATAAACTGTGCATCCAACTGTTGCAATGCGAACAAGAACGCGAGGGTAATCAAAGCTTGCTCAAAACCATCCGTAAAGAATGTGATGAACACGGTAATCAACGTCGCGATAATCGAACCGAAGAACGGAATCATATTAAACACACCTAATAAAATCCCAAATGTAACTGCATATTCAAGCCCGATAATCCAGAGAAGAATTGTCGCTAACGTTCCTAAAATACACGCATCAAGAAACTGAGCTGAAATAAATTTATAAAACATTGTATTTGCCTTTTGGACATAATCTTTCATAAATTGTAAAGCGTCTGGCTTAATTGTCACCCGTGCAATACGACGAAGTAATGCTAAAACCGATGGCTTGTAAAGGAGTAGATACAGCGCAATAATTAACCCCATTCCAAAATTCAAAATACTCGTGGTGAAACCGACAATCCCTGTAAAAACATTCGTTAAATTATTAGTAATAAAACTAAGCAAATCGTGTTCACCATCACCAAATGGGATAATATTTAATAACTCTGAAGATGTCAATTCATAATCCGAATCCGGCAAGAAACTATACAAGAAACTTCCTGGTTCGATACTGTTAACCCACGCCATTACATCCGCATAATAAGTGTCCATATTATTAACTAAGTCAACCACGTTATCACGAACAATCGGTGTAACAAAAATAATCACACCTGTTACAATTGCTAAAAGCATAAAAAATGCGGAAATAACCGCTAAAACATTCGCCTTGCGTTTAACAAATTTTGATTCACTACGAGCATAAAGTGTCGCAAGATTACTAATCGGTCGCGCCAGAAAGTATGCAATTACAATCCCGATCAAAAACGGCATGATAATCGCTAAAAAATTACGCCCCATTCGGACGATTTCGTACGTATTTGCTGCCAAATGATAAAGAATAAAAAATGCGACTGCGAAAATAATGCCCTTTTTATAAATCGAATAACTTTGCCATCTTTGCTCCATCAACTCAAGCCTCCAAACAAGTATAGATTTAATTAACCTTACTATTGTAACATTCTTCAAGTTAATAGTCAAATTCAAGTTAATGTTTTAGTATGGGTTCTAGTTGTTGTTTTTAAACGCAGAAAAACTCCAACCGTAGTCAGAGTTTCATCTTGCTAATTGTTATTTATCATACGCCTCAACAATTGATGATGCAACAGTAATCAACTGCTCACGCTCAAGCGTATTTGATACTAAGAAGAATTCAACACCGTTACGCTGCCAAGTTAGCGTTGTATCAGAGATTGCTGCAACGGTTCCGTTAACCATGATCGGCTCACCTAGGATTAGTTCTGGTGCTAATACATCTCGCACGCGTGCTGATTCTTGAATAATCGTAAATTCATGATCACCAGCAAATGTTAAGATAACACGCTCACCATTTGATGTTGCAATTCTTGTACGATCAACTAACTGTGAACCTTCTGGTACGAAACGTGGATATAATTGTGCATCATATACATCACTAACTGTTATTACTACTGCATCACCCATTACATCTTGTGCTAACTCCATAATCGACTCTGCAACAAAGAAGTCATCAGATAAATCGTTATTCCACTCGAATGTTAAGAACTGCATTGTTAAACGTGGCGTTCCTTCACCATCAAGCACATTAACTAATGCTGGCGTCAAATTTTTACGGTCAAACTGCATTACTTGTGTTGTTAAATCCGCATTTGCTTGATAATTCGCAGGGATTCTAAATGTATAAAAATCGTCACAAATTTCAAATACCGTCATTCCCTCTTCGGTATTTAAAATGTCAAGTAATAATGACTGATACAGGTACACTTGTGAGCTTGTTAATGGCCAATCACTTTGGAACTTGAATTGCTTATTTAACGCTGGTGTTAAAACAAAAACTCCATCATCATTCTTCAAAATAATTTGCTCATTACCAGTTGCTTCATTACGCATAGTTACACGATAAAGGTCTGGTGCAGCGAAGCCAATTTCAATCGCATAAACGTGAATCTCACCCTCACTCTCAACTTCCATAATTCCCGTTGCGAGATATGAACCATTATCTTCTAAATTACTTGATAAACGACCAATAACATCCGCCTCAGACATTTCACGGCAACCACTTAAACCAAATACTGTTGCAACCCCGACGACCATTAATAATGCAAAAGCGCTGACAATCTTTTTGTTGAACCTAAACTTCCTGTTGAAACTGAATTTATTTTTGAATCTTTTTCTCATTTTCTTCCACCCCAATTTTCAGATTAAGGGTAAATCTGTGTGTCGTTCAAGCTAGGTTTTGGAATAAATCAACCCAAGACAAGGAAAAGAGGATGAAAGTACAAAAACATACCTGAAGATGAGTCAACGATGTATTGAACTGATTTACCAAAAGATAGATGAACAGGCTTATAGAATTACCCGATACCCAATCCTATGAAGTGGCTATGCAAGATATTCATATTTTGCTATAAAAAAGATTTTTTTTTATTTTTTACGACAAAACGACAAAAGCCACCGCATAATTGTCAGAATGACTAATAGTCAGATGGACTTTTTGGCATTTCCATTCCCCAGTTAAACAAAAAATTTCTAAATACGGTGCCCCTGACTCGTCATTCAAAATGGCAAAATCGGTGAAAGCGTGACCGTCTGCTAGCTGATTATCGGCTTTATACAAAGCCTCCTTTGCTGCCCATCGACCAGCAAGGTATTCTAACTGACGATCCTCATTCTTAAAGGTTACCAAAACAGCTTTTTCTTTTTCATTTAAAATCTTATCGACAAATTTCGCCCTGTTCTTGACCGCGCGAATACGATCAAATTCGACGATATCAACGCCAATACCTTTCATTTCATCACCTTCTTTGTCTAGCTGTAGCTCGTATACTTCGAGGTTATTTCTCGTCCTATACTGATTTTCTAATGAAAATAAGCCGAACTTCAAAATACTTGTTGGGCAATACATAGTCGCCTCCGTTGTTCGTTTTGTCGAACAATGTCACACGTTTTTTCTTTCTTTTTGACGTTTTATTAGTTATAATGTTTTTATAGGGGCTGGGGAGAATACTAGAATGGAGTTTTTAACATGCTAGATCTCATGAAACGAAAAGATACCTTGTTAATGGAGTTACACCAATATGCAGATACATTCGGACTTACTCATCCGAAAACGGTTGCGAAAAGTCAAGAATTAGATGTTATTGTTAACAAAATTATCTTTTTCAATCTTAATCAGCAAAGAAAAGCCAGCTAATCGTTGGCTTTTTTCGTTCTAGTAGTTGGATTATGGGCGATTCCAAACTCGCATTTCACGAATCACTGGTTGTTCTTCTAGACGGATTACTCCGTTATTATCAGTTGGATTTGAATTCGCAGTAATTCGGTCGACAACTTCGATTCCGTAAATTACCCGCCCAAAGCCAGCAAAATCACCATCGAGCCACCATGCTTCACCGTCGATGATGAAAAACTGTGAACTGGCACTATTCGGATCATCAGTTCGAGCCATCGACAAGACCCCGCGCTCGTGCGTAATTGGATTATCCCAACCATTACTCGCAAATTCACCGGTGATAAATTCTCCTGCATTACCCATACCAGTTCCTTCAGGACATCCGCCTTGCATCATAAAGCCTTCGATAATCCGGTGCAAAGTCAAACCATTATAAAATCCTGAATCAACTAGACTCATAAAATTTGCAACGGTAATCGGTGCATATTCAGGGTATAGTTCTGCGATAATCACCCCATAATTTTCAATACAAATTGAAACAGCTGGTAAATGTGGATTTTCAAAATAAAAATCCCCCGGCAAACAAGAAACATTTACGTCAACAGTCGAATTTGGACTATAGTCATTTTGACAACCTACTAAAATAAATACACCTATTAAAACAACTAACTTTAAGTACTTTTGCATTTTTTATTCACTTCCTTATTGTTTAACAAAACCATAATGTCGATATTTTCGTTTCATATTTCATTCATTGGCAGGTACACAATCACGACCGTTCCTTTTTGTAATTGACTCTTGATAATAATTTTACCATCACATAAATCAATGATTCGTTTTACGATAGACATCCCGAGCCCATTGCCGCTTGACCCGTGTGACGTGTCGCCTTGATAAAATTTTTCAAAGATCCGTTTACGGACTTTATCAGGCATTCCCACGCCATAATCACGAATTCGCACCTTAGCGAAATCGCCATCACGACGACATTGGACTTTTAGGATAGCACCTGGCTCGCTATAATTGATCGCATTGCTAAGAACATTGATCCATATTTGTTTGACCATTTCCTCATTGCTGTTAATTTCTAGTTCCTTGAGGTCTAATACTAAATTGAGATCTTTCTCACTCCATTGTTTTTCAAGTACGAGTAACGTCCGTCTTAGTTGTTCATCAAGCGAGAACGTTTTAATATCAGTTAAAGTCGTTTGATGCTCAAACTTTGTTAGGGTTAAAACATTCTCCGACATTTTAATAAGCCTGTCCGACTCACGATAAATAATATCAGCATATTCTTGTTGCTTTTCGGAATCAAGATTTTGCTCTTTAATTTGGCGTGAAAACCCCTGAATTGAAGCAATTGGTGTCTTAAATTCATGCGAAAAATAGCTGATAAAATCTTTTTTCAACAGCTCAACGCTGGAAAGTTCTTTCATCATTTGGTTAAAGCCGTTTGTTAGGTGATATAATTCACAAATTTTTACATGAGTTGATACTGTGACCTCATAATTCCCCTTTTCAACTTCGACAAACGCTTCTGACAATTCGTTGACTGGTTGCAAAAATAATTGGTTAAAGCGATTAAAAATTAATAACCCAATCACGACACTAATAAGAAAGAAAATTGTCAGTAACCAACGCATCCAAAATTGACCAGTTTCGTAGATATTATCAAAACTAAAAGCACCACCGTGATAAGCGAGCATCATAATCACTGCGACCAGTCCGTATGAAACAGTAATGACAGCAAAAATCGAGATAATTAACCTAATTTTTAGCATACGAATTCTTGGCTTACGTCTCATGATTTAATAACCACCTTATATCCAAGTCCACGAACAGTTAGTAGTTGAAAGTCAGTATTCCCTTTAACACGGTCACGAATTCGATTAACATGCACATCAACTGATCGCTCATCGGTGTCACTTTCTAAGCTCCAGATATCATCAATTAGTTGTCGACGTGTGAAAATTTTGTTCGGGTATGAAATCAATTTAAACAACAATAAAAACTCTTTTTTGGGCAAGGTAATCTGCTCATCATCCCATTTAACCGAGAATTCATCGTAATTGAGCGTAGTTCTACCAACCTCCACAAGATGGTCAGTTGAAATTTTGGCACGACGCAATAAAGCCTTAATCCGCAAGATAAACTCCTCTTCGTTGATTGGTTTCGTCATATAATCATCCGCACCTTGGTTAAATCCAGTCGTCATATCCGACATTTCACCAAGAGCTGTCACCATCAAAATCGGAATATCCATCCTGTGATCACGCAACATCTTTGCCAACTCAAATCCATCTATTCCTGGCAACATAACATCAAGCACAATCAAATCAACCGTCAGCTTGTCAAGCACATCAAGGGCTTCCTCACTCGAAAACGCTGGAATCGGATTATAACTCGCCTGTGTCAACACCGTCTGCATCAACTTGCTGATATTTTTATCATCTTCAACTATTAGGATATTTAACATCTACATTCCACTTCCTTTACTAAAACGCCAAAAGGGCGAAGTCGCCTCCAGCCCCTTTTTTGTTAGTCTTTTAAATCTGCTTTTACGACTTTCTCAACCATCAATGCGATATCTTGTGTTGCCATTTCGTTATAATCATCGTAAGGAATCGGGTCATGAACTTTAACTTTGAAGACAATCTTTCGCGGCCAATAAGTTGGTACTTTCTCAGTATTGTAAAACGTCACAGGAACAATTGCCGCTTGTGCTTTTTGCGCAACCTTAAAACTCCCTGCCTTGAACATACCGATTGGTAAACCGATACATCTTGTTCCTTCTGGGAAAATTACCATCATGTGACCTGATTTGACCGTTTTAATCGCATTGATTATAACTTTCGCCGCTTTACGGTCGTCACTTCGGTCTAAAAACTCGCATTTAATTAAAGGCATTCCACGTTTTAGTAAGAAAATTTTCCCAATTTCTGTTTTTGAAATATATCCATGTGGTCGCTTAACCCCTTTTAAAAATGCCACAATATCAAAAAGACTTCGGTGATTTGCATAAACTACCGCTTTTTCATGGATGTTTAGTTTCTCAACACCTTCAATTTCAACCGATGCACGAATCAAAAGTGGCACTGCCCACGAAACAACCCAACTAACCGCATTCCAACGTTTTTCATCGGTATATTTCTCATTCGCCAGCCGCATAAACCAAAAATTTATCACAACAACTACTAACGCAAGCGTTGTAATAATACTTCCGATTATTAAACTAACGGCTATAAAAACATTAAACATCTAAATCACCTTTTAATTTCTGTCGTATACCATAAAACACAAGTCATCTGTTTCTTTTACTTTTTTGCTTGACCACTCGGACAGGTCAACGCTTGGAAACCAAGCGTCTCCACTATAACTATGCTTAACATGCGTAACATATAAACAATTAACAAGCGGTAAAAGCTCTTCGTAAATCTTCGCCCCACCGATAATAAAGAGTTCTTTATTATCAGGATACCCGTTAATAAACGATTTAATATCAGTAACCGTTGTAACAGCATCAAAATCATAATTAGCTGTTCTAGTAGCGACATAATGATGACGCCCTGGTAATGGTTGGTTGCGATATGACAAAATCGACTCAAACGTCAAACGCCCCATTAAAATATCGTTTCCCATCGTAACTTCCTTAAAATACTGTAGATCATCCTTAAAATGCCACGGTAATTTGTTATCAGCGCCAATCAGACGGTTCTCATCATATGCAACAATCATCGAAATCATACACTTACCTTCCCCTTGATTAGTGGATGTGGGTCATAATCAATTAAATCAAAATCTTCAAATTTAAAATCAAAAATCGAATCCACTTTACGATTAATTACGAGCTTTGGGAATAGTTTGGGTTCACGCGAAATTTGCTCATTCACCTGCTCCATGTGGTTATCATAAATATGCGCATCACCGAAAGTATGAACAAATTCACCTGGCTCTAATCCGCAAACATGAGCCATCATTAACGTCAGTAACGCATACGATGCAATATTAAACGGCACCCCTAAAAAGACATCCGCTGAACGCTGGTACAGCTGGCATGATAATCTCCCATTCGCCACATAGAACTGGAAGAACATATGACAAGGTGGCAACGCCATTTTTTCAATTTCGCCAACATTCCACGCGTTAACAATCAAACGACGCGAATTAGGATTATTTTTAATCTGCTCCACAACCTCTTTCACTTGATCAATCACCCGACCATCAACCGCTTCCCAACTACGCCACTGATGACCATATACCGGTCCCAGATTTCCATCATCATCAGCCCACTCATTCCAAATCCGAACACCATGATCTTGCAAATACTTAACATTAGTATCACCAGCGACAAACCATAAAAGCTCATGCACGACCGATTTCCAATGAACCTTCTTCGTTGTTAACAAAGGAAATTCTTCTTTCAAATCAAAACGCATTTGATGACCAAAAACACTAGTTGTTCCAGTTCCAGTGCGATCTTCTTTACGGGTACCATTTTCCAAGATATGCTTAATCAAATCCAAATACTGATGCTCTGCATGACGGTTCATAAATAAAACTCCTTTACTAAAACAACTTCTTTAACTATATCTAGTTACACCTCGAAGCCTTTTTCAAATTTCTTGTCCTGTACTTTTACTTCCCAGAAAGTAAAAGTCGGACTGCGAAGATTTTTCAAAAGCCTAACATCCTCGGTTTCACTTTTAATTATACTTGAAATCAGCTTAGAATTCAAGAAAAAAGATACCAAAACGGCATCTTCTTATATTTAGACAACTACGAAAACAAGCGCTCAAATTCCGCTTTTGACCATTCTAACGGGATACTAAAATCAAATTCATTCAGCTGTACCCCAGTCAAATACGTCAACATTCCGTCAGTTAGTCCCGCGATTGATTGGTCGACAATAATCGCTTCGTTATTCTGTAAATAGCCAATCGTTTCTTCCAGATCAACCGTAACAACAGCTGTTCCGACTGCTAACGCCTCATAGACTACCAGTCCCAAACCCTCATAACGCGACGACAAAACGAAACAATCACAGTTAGCTAACAATGCATAAGGATTACTCATACGACCAAGAACAAAAATTCCCGTTGCCGCTGAACTGTTTGCAACCATCGCCAAAGTCTCATCCCGCAATGGTCCATGCGGTGCGACAATTATTAACCGTGCTTCCGGTTTTTGTTGATACACAACTGCAAATGCGGCAATCAACTGGTCATGCCCCTTTTGATAATCAAAACGACCAATATTAATAAACGTTTTAGTAGTCTGATCATTCAAAGCAGCAAGCATGACAGCTTGATCGCCATGTTCCATAACAACATCAGCCAAAGTTGCAACCAAATCAGCCTGGGCTAACGTTCGCACCCGCTCCTCACCGAGAAAATTATTCATCACGTATAGCTTATCGGCAATATTCGGAACAGCCTTAATCAAGCCTGCCTTTAAATTTTCATGCACAACCGCCACTTTATCAACGTGCTGATATGCCGAAAATGTAATTTTCTGATTAAAATTTCGCTTCGCCGCATATTCAGCAATCATATCCGTATGAGCATAATGAACCGTATTAATCGCGGGTGGTAAATGGTTAACCAGTTCGGAAAAACGAGCACCAAACCCAGTATAATGAATAAAATGGGCAATCTTTAAATCACCAGTAAATCGCTTAAACTCATCTTGTAATAACTTGCCAACACGCCGTCTAATCATCCGCCCATCAAACCACTCAAATCGTAAATAAGCTAGATATAAAAAGCGATCAACTGGTCCAGCCGTTATATTCTCAGGATAGGCATAAAAAGTAACCGGTTCTGGCAATCCCCGGACGCGAAACTCGTGCTCTTTCTTGATTTGCCTTTGACCGACCAAAACAACATAATTACGTTTTAATAAATCAATATTATCAAACGTGTTAAGGAGGGCAATTGTCACGCCATTATCCCAAAATTCACCGCCAAGAACGAGGACTGTCTCCTTATCATTCGCCAATTTCGTAACCGAAACCTTGTCATCAACGGTCGAACCAAAAATATAATCAGCAATAATTTTTGCACCAGCAACACAATCAACGGGGCAAAATTCAGCAACCATCGCCGAATAATCGGTTTTATCAGGCGCTTCCTTAATCGCCAACAACAAATCTTCAACATCGAGGGCTTGTCGAAACGGATAACGGTCGATGTCATCATAAACACCACGAGTTGCAAAATAATCATCCTGATCATACATATACAAAATCACTGGTCGATTCGTCAAAACAAAATCATACATAATCGACGAATAATCCGTTACTAAAACATCAACCACCGTCAAAAACTCATACAATTCCAATTCAGCCGGCATCATTTTAATATTTTCAAATTCATTTAGATCGACCACACCAACAAAGGGATGCAGTTTCACGTACAAGACTTCCGCATCACTCAAACCCATTGATAATACTCGTAAATCAGCTAATAATCGGGCAGATTCATCACTAATCTTCCCGACCGTGCCGCGCCAAGTCGGCATATAAAACGAAACCTTTTTTTCCGTAATTCCTAATTTTTCACGCATTACTTCACGACGACCATCATCCATTAAGATCGAATTTCGCGGTGATGGAGCGATGACCATCTCGCCTTGAAAAATGCCATTTAACCCGTGTGACCGGGCGATTGTATCCGCCAAAAACTGATTCCCGACAATAATCTGATCCGTCATATAAAAATTTCGCTGGACATTCGCTGCATCCGTTACGTTTTCCATATCGTGACCCAGTGTTTTTAGCGGTGTTCCATGCCAAAAATTCACATAACGCTGTCCCGGTTTCTTGATAAAAAATGGATAAAAAGTCGTATCGTTCAACAGAAATTCGGCACTTGCAAGCAATCGCAAATATCGTTTTGATAAATGCTTTACGACCATTACATTATCAAAACCATTTAAAGTCAAAAACATTTTTATCTCACAGGCGGTTTGCCCAACAACATACAAATTCAACTCAGGTCGAGTACTAACCAATTCTCGCAACAGATAAAATAAATGCCCCTGAAAAGTTTTCCCGTGAGTCGATTCTAACAAAACAACATTTTTTCTAATTGCTAGCTTCTTATAATACCGATAATAAACTGGTTGTCGAAACAAATATGTTTTAACAGTAGTAATTAATCTTCTCATTTCAAACAACCTCCATGTTATTATTTAATAAAAATTAGCATAAATTGCTGTTTTCCACTACTTTATCGGAAATTCATAATTACCTAATCTTTAACTGATTAATCAGTCCGCAGTTCATAGTTTGGACCAACAAAGCGATTAACCAACTCTCTTGCGATATTCCTTGGATCCAGTGGCGCATCTAAACCACCATAAATTTCTGGAATTCGCACCGCACTAAAAACGGAATTATGAAGACCAATAACCTCCGCCTCAGTTAAACCATTTGCTAATAGCGTCCGCTGTGACCTAGCAAAATGGATACCATGGTCAGCCTGCAAGACAATAATTGCATTCGGATTTCGTTCTAAGATTAGATCAATCATATTAAACGTCACATTGAGTGCATACTCGCGCGCAGCTGGATACAGATGAATCTCAGTCGGAGATGTCTGGCGACCATGTACCGTTGACCAACTCCATGGATGACCAAACATAATTGTAATATAAGTAAGCGTCGGTTGTGATAGCGGTCGCTCAAGTAGTTCTAGCAAATTACGATATAGTTGTCGCTCCACATCAAGGTTGAGTGTATCAGCCGTTAATTCATTAATTCTTTCTGTATGATCAGGGATTGTTTCCCAATCTAAATCAATTTCCACAACCCGATTTACAAATCGAGCAGGTACAGGGGTCATCAATGATAACAATTCAATCAAATCACGTGCATCTGCTAGAAAATGATTCTGAAGCGGTGCCCCATCACCAATGGTGAATATGTACTCTTGATTTACATTAGTACCAGCATAAACACTAGGATCAAATAAACGATAAAACTTATCAATTGGTGCAAAAACATTTTGATCCAAGTCCGCAATCATAACAGTTCGGTAACCAGCTTGTAAAAACGCATGAAATAATTCATGATATGGGGCAATATCATTGGCTAATGAAATTCCATCAGTCTCAATTGCATCAAATAGGATTCGTTGACGCTCACCTCTTAGCAGATGTCGCCCTTCCATAAATAAATCATGTAAATAATTATCATAAAAATTCGGTGATAATAAACCAGGAACGCCAAACACCGTATTATGTGCAATGTACTCCGCATCCTCATTAATTACAAATCCGAGATTCAATAAGCTATTTCTTGTTTCATCTTGCGATATATCAAAATAGCGTTCGGCACTACTCAGACTAATTAAAGCATCGACATGAAACCAATAAATATCTGGACTTTGAAGCGTATTATCAACATAAAATTCCCGCTGAATTGGGGCGCCATCTACTCGTTGTTCAACCACCGAATTCCGCCGTAACGTCCCCATCAAAGTTGGAATTGCATTAAAAACAAATAACAAAGAAATAACCCCTGCAATCGCCATAAATCCAATACCGATTTTACGAAGTCGGTCGGAAATGATTCTAAACAAAATAATAAAACAGAGTAATACAATCAATATCATCCCTAAAAGGACTGCTCTTGAACCCATCGGCAGTCGCCTTAATAGAGCTTCAAAAAACCAAAAGAACAACCAACCGAAAAGGATAACCAACAAACTCCCCTCGTAATTACGAGTCAAAAGTCGTGTGATTAGCAACCCAACTGCACTTGTAACCGCTAAAATAAGCGCTAGGATCAAAACATGATTAAATATAATTAGTGCCCCCCCATCACGGTTTTGATTGTAAACATTAAATAAAAATATATTTGGCAACGCAACTGCTGTTGTATAATATAGCAAAATTTCCCAGACCGTAGCTTTCTTATTTTTTAAATTTTCAATTGACATATACTTGCACATCCTCTATTTAATTAACTCTATTCCCTATCAAAACGCTTATCTTTTAATACTTCTAAAGATATCCCGAGCTAAACGCTTGAAAAATGGTTTTTTACCAACGATTAATTTTTCAAAATTATTACTCGAAATCCTGTCAAATTCTACCACATAATCAAATGCAGCAAGTGGTACTAGTCGACCTTTTTCACGATTTTGTGCTTCATTTAAAGCTTTATGGTCATTAAATTTAGTTTTGCCCCGATAATGCCTAACTAAAATCCGGTCTTCCATGGAATGAACTTTCTCCCCCGTATCAAACATTTGCCTAACTTTGGGATTGACCCGTGGTATATTGATCCGATCCACTTTATTTAATTTGCAAAGTTGAGTTACATCATATTTATCAAAATCAATCTTATTAGTTAATTTAAGGTAATTTTCAACTGTTTTACTAGGTGCCAATGTTCTAAGAGTTATCAAAACATTCTTTTTATCACTTGTTAACTTAAGTGTTCGACCAATTTCTGGTTGTTTGCCCTCAAAAATTCGTTCAACAATCCGTTTCGTCGCATTCCCATCATCAAAAGTTGAATACTTTGCAATGAATTCATCACGTACAACTGTATCATCAATCAAATCAGTTTGTACTAAGTCTTTCAAAATTGTTACTAACTCCTCTAAATCATAAGCAACCGTGCCTGGCAAAACATCAGGTGAAATGTACAACCCACGATTATTCTCGTATTCCACACGATCTTTCATGTAATAAACAATCGGCTTCTTTGTTGGTAAAAAGTCAAAAAATACACTTGAATAATCAGCAATCATCACATCCGTTGCTGCTAAAATTTCATTTGGGTCGCAAAAATCGGAAATCAACGTCCCTTTCAAACGAGAATCATCTTTAACATACTTAAATAAGAAAGGATGCACTTTTACTAAAACATTATACTCATTACTTAATCCAGCTTTTAAACTAGTTACTTCCTGCATAATCGTTTCAACGCCATGCATCGCTTGCTTAGTACTACCACCACGCCAAGTTGGCATATAGACTAAATTTGGTTTTGATAAATCTAATAAAATACCAGCACCTAAAATTGCCTGTTTATCAACGTTATCTGTGCTATTAACGGTCACGTCCATCCGTGGATAACCATACTCCAAAATTTCACCTTGAAATAAATCATGCAACTTATAAGCTTTACTCATAACATTCGTCGTATGTTCATTTGGCGTAATTAGGTAATCTAATGCTAAAAATTGCCTAAGAACATTCCGGAATCGTGGGTGTCCTTTCACTGGTGTATCAAAAGCCATATGCTTAATTGGAACACCATGCCAAGTATTGATACTAACTTGATCCGTTTTTTTTCTAAATGGTGATTTCAAGCACGACCCATTAACAATCAAGTACTTTGCTGTTAAAAGTAAGTCAAAATACTCCTTACTTTCTTTAACTACCAGCACCATCTTATCAAGCATTTCTGGTGGCATACTAGCTTTAATCTCTGATAATAGCTCTGCTTTGACCGACCAATAATGCTTAAAATGTCCGTACTTGGGGTTATTAATTAAATATTTAAAAATCGCATATGGCGAACAAGTAATTGATCGCCCATTACGCGTTTCGTACAAAATCGTACTCTGATCAAGCGAAGTCGTATCATAATTTGTCGCATAATAACAAGCAAATCGACGCTTATTTAACTCCATCGCTGGTAGTCGCATGCCATTTTCATTCAAAATATAGTTCGTAAAAATTTTCGTATCAACCGTTGCTGTTCCAAATGCTAAACCAGCATCTTTTTCAAACTGCGGTGAAATTACAAATGATTTTTGAACCGTTTCACTGGTAGCAAAATCAGCATCTAATTTCGTTTTATCATCTTGAAATACTCGCACACCATCAACTGGAAACGCCATATCTTGCAACTTGACAAAAATACGAACAGCCACCCATCCGACTGTCAGCCATTGTTCTGGGTCAATCAAATTCTTAAAATCAGTCGTGGTCAGTGAAAAAGTCGCTGTCCTAGTTTCAACGTCTAAATACTTAGTATCAACCATAACCACCAGGTTACTATCAGCATCTGCTAATTCTAATTTAATGTCTTCAACCATTTTTTCTTCAAATAGGTGTACGCCAACAGTCAATTCAATGTGATCAAGATATTTTTTGTATTCTGTTAGCACAACTGTTTTGATAAATGCATTTGAATCACTCATATTTCCCATCACCCTTTTCATTTTAATTTAAATGTTTTATTGATCCTAATTATTATTTAGCAGCATAATTTTCAAAGGTAAACAAATAAGACTTATTCTCGATGAGAGTTAGGATAACCTAGCAAAACACTACTAACAACCTGTTTCGCTGAATTGCCTTTTTCCAGATAACAATATTTATCATAAAATTTTTGATAACGTTCTTTGTAATCTAAGTAGGCACCGTCTTGGTTTAATAAATCAAGAAATGCAACCAATTCAGTCATAGTTTTGACAATTGGTCCAGGAGCTTCGTTTTCGATCTCGATATAAAAACCACGCAAAACATCGCGATATCTTTCAATATCATACATATAAAATATTATTGGTCGCTTAAGGTTAGCGTAGTCAAAGAAAACGGAAGAATAATCAGTAATTAACAAATCCGATATTAAATACAACTCGTTAATATCAACGCCAATTGAAAAATCATATACAAATCCATCATATGAACTTAAATCAAAATTTTCTGCAATCAAGTAATGCATCCTTAGCAATACAATATGTGTCCCATTGTATTTTTTTTGTAATTCCGCTATATCAAACGGTAAGTCAAATTTATATCCGCCAGTGGTATGAACCTCATCATCACGCCAAGTTGGTGCGTATAAAATCACTTTTTTAGCCAACGGAATTCCTAATTTTTCTTTGACCTGTGCAATATAGGTCTGATCGTTTCCATTATACAAAATGTCATTACGCGGATAACCGTATTCGATTATTTTCTGATCAAAACAAAACGCACTAGTAAAAATTTCACTTGCATAACTGTTAGGAGAAAGTAAATAATCCCATCGACGTGATTCCTGATAAAACTCAGCTTTATAATTTTGGGTCGTAGTATTCGGAATATGAACTTCTTTCAGATCAAAAACTAATTTTTTTAGCGGTGTCCCATGCCATGTTTGAACATAGATTGTCCCGTTTGATTTTCTGATTCTCATCGGCATTCGACAATTAGTAATCCAATATTTAGACGTGGACATTACCCAGATCCATTTCAAGGAAAATCTCCTGATCAGCTGTAATTGCTCCCCAGCGAAATTTTCAATAAACCGCTCGTCAACCGACCAAAACATTTTATATTCAGGATGATTTTTCACCATATACTCATAAATTGCTTTCGGATTACAACCATATTGCTTACCAAAAAAACTTTCAAAAACAATCACTTTAGAATTAACAGGGAGGTAATACGCAATGCGATAAAACATCCTAGCTATTAATATTTTCACACAACGCATCACGATACCACCACCCTTTAAACTTTAATATCGCTATTTATTCGTTCAGATGAGATTTTCAGGAAATTTCTTCTAAGCGAGGAAACACCGATAAAGCTGAATTTAGCGAAACTTATGCCCAGTGGCTAGATTGTGGAACAATCAGCCTGAGGTGCAAAACGTAGTAGAACCACGTTAGGAAAAGTTGATGAAAGATGGAGGAATTTACGAAAATGGCGATGAATGGAGTATTTAGAGATCCCCTTAATCTTTAAAGACCGCTTCGACAACCCGTTTGCTAGCCTCACCATCTTCCCACGCACAAAACTTCTGACAAAACTGGTCATATTTTTCTTGATAGTCAACTTCCAACTGGTCAATATTTTTGATTGCACCAATAACCTCATCACTTGTAAATAACAATGGTCCGGGTAATTCTTCTTCCATACTGATGTAAAAGCCGCGTAGCATATCACGATATTTATCTAAATCATATGTAAAAAATAACATCGGTCGTTTTAAAATCGCATAGTCAAAAAATACACTTGAATAGTCGGTTATCAAAACGTCACTGATTAAATAAAGCTCTGTAATATCATTATAACTACTCACATTAAAAGCAAAATTATCAAAACCAGTTAAATCCAGATTACTTGCGATATAATAATGCATCCGGAGTAATATAACATATTCATGACCAAGTTCCTGTTGCATCCGGTCGAGGTTTAATTGTAGTTGAAACTTATATTTACCAGCCTCAATATACTCATCATCACGCCATGTTGGGGCATATAGAATCAGCTTTTTATCATTTGGAATCTGTAGTTTCGCCTTGATTTTACTAGCAATTTCAACTTTTTTAGGATGATTTAACAAATCATTACGTGGATAACCGACCTCAAGCATTTTACCATCATACATAAAACAACTACGGAAAATTTCACTTGAAAACTGATTAGCTGTAATTAAATAATCCCATTCCTGGCGTTTTTTATAAAACTGCATTTTATACGTTGGTGACATCGCAGTTACCTCTTCTTGGTCAAAAACCAAGCGCTTCAATGGTGTACCATGCCAAGTTTGTAGCAAGACTTGCTCCTTTCGTTTTTTTAACCAGATTGGTTGCCGCACATTAAATACTAAATACTTTGCCCGTGCTAAATAATAAGCATATTTAAGTGAAAACCGTCTGACCGTGATTCCATCATATGGTAGTTGGGTTTTCTTATCATTTAAGACCCAAACAAACTTATATTTTCCCGCATAATTTTTTGCTAAATACTCGTAAATATATTTCGGCGAATCACTATAACTCTTACCAAAAAATGATTCAAAGATAACCCAATTCGGTTCGACCTTTTGTTTTAAAAAACAATGACGATATAGTGTTTTGTTAATTTCATTTTTATTTCTATTTTTAATCATTGATCTGAATCTGAATTTTAACAAATAAAATAAAATTATTCTTCTAACCTTTTTAAAGTTACCAGCAATCGTTGCTTTTATTAACCGCTTTGGGTAACCAGTCAAGCTACTTAAAACGTTGGGTTCTATATTAGTAATTAAACTGGTCATTAATACATATTTTTCTTTTCGCCAACTCTCATCAGGACTACGACGAATGTTTTTTACAAAAATATCACAATAATATTCAATCATTTTTCGTTGTAAAACCGCTCGAATCAAAGAGTTGCTATTAACCAAATCACAACTTCTTTGATAAGCGATCGCAAATTCATTAAAACGATTACCATCCTCAATTTGCGATAATGCTGGCATATTAATCGAATCATTATGCTTTCGTTTTACATAAATTGCGTTTTCTTCAAAAACATAAATACTAGTTGCATTTAAAACCGCAGTGATGAACGGTAAGTCCGAGTAATAAGTTAAATCCTTATCAAAACGAATTGTTTGCTCTGTTAATAAAGAATGCTTTATTAAAACGTTCAAAACAGAAACATCACCCAAGTTTTTTTCTGCGACGAGTAGATTTTTTATCGCAGGATTTGGGGCATCCCCTAATAAAACTGCAGCGGGACTAACATATTTTTCTAATGAATTATTAGTAACAGTCGCCTCTTGTTTAGTTTGGATTTCTTCATAGACGATTTTCTTGTACCATGTTATCTTTCTTGATCCACTAACTACATCAGCATTTGTTCTAACCGCTCGTTCTAATAACAATGTCAAGGTATTTTTATCCAAATAATCATCACTATCTAAAAAATAAACATATTCACCAGTCGCATGTTCAAGTCCGAGATTACGGTTAACTGCCACGGATGCAGTTTTTTCACTAAGAACATGTTTAATATTGATAGCATCACTAAAATCATTAATAATGGTTAATAATTCATCATTTTGGTAGTTAGTTACTAAAACAGTTTCAAAATTGTCAACCCCCTGCTCTTTGACACTTGTGAGACAGTCGATTAGATATCTTGGATAGTCGTGGTACGGAATAATAATACTTAACTTCATTTCAATCCTCTCCTTATAGCAACTCACCTAAAATAATTATAGAACCCCATCATCCTTGAGAAATTTGTTGTCATTAAACTCATTAATCTTTAAAAACTTTTCTTGATATTCATCTTCGACAAGATAATTGTTTTCTTTAGCAAAAATATTCTGATTTCATTAATTTCGTATAAAACGATAATATTTTATTAGCAAATAACAAATCCAACGGTTTCACTTTCACCAAATATTTTTTAGACTTTCGCGTGAGTTGGTCAAGCCCAATATTAGCAACTGAATTTGTACTAATAACTTTGATTGCAAAATATGTTATCATACAAAATCACATATATTTTTTGTGGTAGAATAAGAGGTTTTAAGACAAATCAGCAAATTTCGCACGGAATTTCATGTGTAAATGACTAGCCAAGATTGCTAGTAATAAAACGAATAACCAGAAAAACGTGGTAGTTTCCCAATGTTGCCAAAAGAATTCACCGCTTAAAAATGAATTTCTAAAACCAGTAATGATATATGAAAATGGATTCAAATCCATCGCTCGGACAAACCATCTTGGAATCACGTCCATCTCATCGAGACGCCAAACTACACCAGAGAACCAGAATAACAACCGCATAATTGGTGACAAGACCTGGTGGTAATCACGGAATATCATTGTAAGTGTCGAATTAAGCAATCCGAAAAAATACATAAAGACCAGCATTGCAAATAAATAATAGAAAAATTGCAACCAATAAATCGTTGGCGTAATGTTGTTATATAGCAAAATAGCCACAGTAATTACAAGCGTTACAAAAAATGCGGTCATTTTACCAGCAATTTCAATCGCTGGCAAAGTACTAACTGGAAATTGCATTTTTGAAACAAGTTTAATTTTCTTTTGAACACTTTGACTTGCGGTTAGTGTCGCTCGATTCATCAGTCGCCAAGCAGCCATCCCGACTAACATCCAAGCTAAGAATGGCACTTGATTACCACCAAAATATAGCGGTCTTCGATCACGAATTGCGCCAAAAACAAACCAGTTAAGGAGGATTTCAATCAATGGATTAAAAATTTCCCAGATCATGCCAAAATAATGCCCATGAAAGGCGGCTTTATTATTATATCGTGCTACGACCCAAATTAGATTTAGATTGCCGAGCAACTCTTGGATAATTTTTTTTACTTTTGACACATCAATCTAACCCTTTCATTCTGAACAAATTGTAATAATCACAGTTTGAAAACATCAATAAATTTGCTGATTTCTTGATTATGCTGCCACCTATGACCAAGAATATAATAGACGGCTAGTCCCATCAAAATAATCATCAACATTACTAAAAAACATTTCATTAGCCCGCTTAATTTATCGGTTATTTTAATATTAGGATAAAATAATTCACGTAGTCTTGATTCATCGGCATCTTCAGTAAGCACTTGCTGGTAATACCCATCAAGTTTGAAATCTTTTCTTTCTGATTTACGATCTTTTTTATGCTGACGTTGCTCTTCTTTCGGTAATGCTTTATACCAATCAACATATTCTTGGTAGGCATCAGTCACTTCATCAACTGATCCAAATTGCTGCATTTCACCATCGTGAAGCCAAAGTACTCTGTCACAGAGGTTACGAATTTGTTTAATGGAGTGACTAACAAAAAAGATTGTTTTTCCTTGTGCTTTAAAGTCATAAATTTTATCAACACAACGCTGATAAAAGGTATCATCACCAACTGATAGTGCTTCATCAATAATCAAAATATCTGGGTTATGGTAGACAGAAATTGCAAAACCAAGACGTGCTCTCATTCCACTTGAGTAAGTTTTGAGTGGTTGGTCAATAAAATCATCTAAATCAGCAAAAGCAATGATATCATCAGTAATTTCGTCGATTTCTTTCGTTTTCATCCCTGATAGTAAACATTTAAGTTTGATGTTTTCACGACCAGTTAATTCGTTCTTCAAACCCGATTTAATCGCAATAATTGATGCTTTCCCATTAATTATTATCTCACCCGTTGTTGGTACTGAAATACCAGCAATAATATTGGATAGCGTGGATTTTCCTGAACCATTTGTTCCGATCAATCCGATGGCTTCACCAGAAAAAACGTCAAAATTGATGCCGCGTAACGCCCAGAAGTCTTTGCTTTCTTTTTCTGCTTTAGCAAAGCGCCCATGAGTTGTATTAGATTTTTTCGTCTGTATTTCAAATTTCTTTGTAACAAAAGTGGCGGAAACTTTTAAATTTCGATCCACAAAATCACACCCTGTTTTGTAGTAATTAATCTATTTTGATAATTTGTTTAAAGCTAGTTCTTCTTTGATCTGTGATGTTGAAATTTCTGGGGTTCGTTCTAGGTAAATCACTTCCGCATCGGTATGCTCCTTGATAAAATCAAACTTCCCTTTCCAATCATCACCCATTACAAAAACATCAATGTGATATCGTTCAACATCTGAAATTTTTTGTTTCCAACTGGTCTCAGGAATTACTAAGTCAACATAGCGAATCGCTTCAAGCAATTGTTTACGTTTTTCATAAGAGAAATAACATTTTTTTTGCTTTTCGTCCCAGTTGAATTCATCAGTCGATAAAACTACAACCAAGTAGTCACCACATTCTTTTGCTCGTTTTAGGAGGCTGATATGACCATAATGCAACAAATCAAATGTCCCGTAAGTTATTACTCGTCTCAATTCAAACACCTCTTTTTTTAACTTTTTAACGTCGTTTCTCTAATTGGTTGATAATATACTTCGCACCCGCTTCGCCACTACGACCTGGGTAGAATAAATGATTATCTTTGATATCACGGATTTTCTCTTTGTATTCGGCTTTGTTAGCAAGTAAATATGCCACTTTGTCTGCCAACTCTGAATCAATTTTATCAACGTCAATCGACATCCCCAGTTTATCGCGATGCGTTATATCCATTACGTCATTGCTATAACGTTCATAATTCGGATTCAAAACTTTCATTGGTGTATTAATATAGACACTTGGTTGCAAGCTACAATACGAGAATTCATAAGCAACCCCCGACCAGTCGGTCATAATTAAATCAGCAGTGAAAATATACTCATTTGTAGCGAAATCGAGGTTGAAGATGATTTCTTCGGTTTCGGCATACTGCGCATATTTTTGTAACATTTCTTCGATTTTATCTGGGAACATCATCATAAATTGAATATGGGGACGAACAATTAATTGATACCCTTTGCCGACCAATGCATCAAAAATTTCGTCAATGCAGAGTTCCAAGATATTCTCTTTCTGCCAAGATGGAGCAATCAGAATTTGCGGTCGGTCATTTACCACACCACTGCGGGCGTTATAACTTTCTACCAACTGGTCATAAACTGGATAACCTGCTTTAACTAAATTTTTCGGTGGTAATCCATCCAGTTGAATTTGACGTTGCATCTCTAGTATTTGATGAGAACCAACGCAGAAAATCGTATCAAAATGAGTGTATGCGTTCGGACGAGCTGCCATATGGCAAGTCCCGATTCCGTGGACAATATGAATATATTCAATATCTTCTTGCACAATCGAGCGTTTCATGTGATAAACTTGTAAATCAGGAACCGTCGTGAAAAGAATTTTTGTTCTGAGTCTTAAAAACAATGAAATCGTCTTACGCTGACTCGCATAATATGGAATGAATTTTTCACTTGCGAAGTTGAACACACCATCATCTGGATCATTGGTTAAGTAATGAATTACTACGTCCGAATGTGCTAGTAAATATTCAATAACATTTTTATAGAATTTATACTGACCACCATGAATCGCGTAAACTACTAATTCTTTTTTAGCTTTACTAAAACGAGCAACATCAGTTTTTTCACGTATTTTAAGCTCTTTCTTTTTTGCATTTTCTTCTTTTAACTCCAAGCCAGTTTTTTTCTTTGACTTTAAGTAAGCAATTGCTTCTGGCACAATTTTGCGTGGACTATAAATCAATTCAAAAATGAATACAACAACCAGCCCAAAGAGATTTCCAACCGCCCAGTACATCCCAACACCAGCTGGCATTATAAAGGCGAAATAAACTGATAATAATACTGTGAAAACAGTCGTACCAAGGTTTGATTGCCAGTTGTTTGTCATTGATCCAGGACTTATTTTAATACTAACTAAACAGAACACTAACGAGAAGATTGCTGCCGAAATCGGAATTAGCCATTCAATCGTGATGTTAGTTAAACTTGGAACAACGCCTAAATCCATGCCAAAAAAGCTTAGACTAGTGTTAGCTAAGCTATCTAAAATAGGTTGCATCCCATAATAACCTGCAAGAGCATTTTGGAATAAGGCAAAATTCGCAGGATATTGCACAGCTTGTAAAACTTGCAACTGCGCCATTGAACTATTTGTTGGTCCAAATAATGAGTGGTATGTATCAATTAAAATATTGATTACATCTTGGTCAAAACGAAACATATGTTGTAATGGTCGATACATAACTTGAAGCATTCCCATCATCAACACTATCTGGATGATTAACGGAACAACCCCGAGGAACACGTTGTACTTTTCCTTTTTGAACAGTTGGTACTGCTCTTCGTTAAGTTCTTCCTTGTCTTCGGAATAGCGCCGTTTTAACATATTTAACGTTGGTTGCAATTTCAAAAAGCGAATTGAGTTTTTATGTGCCATGAAATTGATTGGGAATAACACAATTTTAACAACAACAGCAAAAATAAGAACTGCCCCACCGTAACTCCCAGTAATTTGATATGCAAGATAAATTAGAAACCCGAGCGGGTTTCCCAAAAACGAGTTAATAAATTCCATGGTTAGCTCCTCATTTCTTCAAACTGTTTTATAGTCTAGATTATTCTGATAACATGTCGACAACGCCAGCTTCTGAAACCGTTTTGTCGATTACCTGTGAATTAACATTGCTGTCATTTTTATTTTTATTAAATATTGTACGAATTTTCCGACGCATCGCAAAAACCATCGTCCCGCCAACAACTGCTAAAGCTAAAATGATTTGCAAAAACATGCCAGCGAATTCTGGGGTAACATACATAGTAACACTTCCTTATTTTTATTACTAATTTAATTTGCACCAATAATGGGTTTGATATTCACTTTTAATAAAACATCAATTCCAATTATACTACAACATTAAACAAATTTCAAACTTTTCTCACATTTTTCGATGATAAAAATTACTCAATTACTACAACAAAAAGATTGCCTTATTAAAGACAATTTCAACAATGGGTCGTTAAAGTTGTTTTAGTAGTGTTTCTAATTCTGCTAATACTTTGATTTTCTAACACATCATGTTCACTAATTTCTTCGATGCTGATACTCCTGTACACCCCGTTCAAAACAGGCAACATTTTTAGCAACGTGTTCCTCTTTCCCTGCATCCTTAAAGAACGGATGGATCATCGCTTTAAGACTTTCAGGTTTAAACAAATCAGTTTTCCCTGCTAAAACACCAAGCATGACGATGTTAGCCCCCCTCGGATTCTCTGCTTCAGCAGCTATGTCTGTCACAGGAACTTTGATAACCTTTATGTCATCCCGATACACTCGGTCATCAGGAATAAGCGAACTATTGACAAAAAGAACCCCTCCTAGTTTTAAGAAAGGCTCAAACTTATCAACCGCTGGAACATTCATCCCTATTACAATGTCAGCTTTTTTGCAAACTGGGCTAGCGATTTGCTTATCACTAATCTTGACCACACAACTGGCCGTCCCGCCACGCACTTCAGAACCATAAGAAGGATAAAAAAGGACTTGCTTATTTTGTTTTATACCAGCGTGAACCAACAACATTCCAATTGTCAAAACCCCTTGACCAGCGAAACCAGCACAGATTATTTCTTTCATATTTTACTCCGCCTTATCCTTGAATTCTCCCAATGGGAAATACGGTATCATTTCATTGGTGATTCGGTCAATATTAGCAAGTGGTGTCATCTTTAAGTTAACCGGACAAGGAGAAAGCAATTCCACTAGGCAAAAACCTTCTCCATTCTGATGCTTTTCAAAGGCTTTACGAATCATAGTCTTCGATTTCATCATGTTAGCTGGATCAATCATCGCACCTCGAGCTAGGTAGGCAATGTCAAAACCAGTAAATGCTTGCTCTACTCTAAAAGGCATTCCTTGCGTTTTAACATCTTTTCCCTTAAGTGAAGAAACTGTTTTTTGACCCGGTAACGATGTTGGCGCACATTGCCCGCCAGTCATACCAAAGACACTATTATTAATAACAACGGTGACCACATTATCATTACGAAGAGCACTGTGCATTGTCTCGGTTAAGCCAATCGAGTATGCAGCCCCATCACCAGTATAAGCCAACACTGGATTATTCTTACGAACCTTTTTAACTCCTAGTGCCGTCGCAATCGAACGCCCATGGGCTGCTATAACTGTATCAAATCGCCAAGCATCAATATTTAGGGATGAACAGGCAACATCTACAACTGTCAACAATTTATCACTCAAGTTCATTTCCGCCATAACTTCAGCAATCAAACGTACTGCCAATCCATGACCACATCCTGGGCAAAAGCTACTTTTGGTAAAGGTAATCGTATCAGGTGCTTTTAATTTCATACTATAACCCTCCCTCTAACATTTGAGTAGCTTTTGTTAAAACCCCTTCTACTGTAGGAATCTCGAAAATCGAACCGTAATGCTCAACCGGACAACGATGCTGGGTAGCTAGACGAACATCGTCTGTCATTTGTCCTAAAATATTCATTTCGACTGTTAAAAATGCTTGCGCCGCTTTTGCTTTATCAAATGCCTTAACAGGAAATGGCCATAAAGTGATCGGTCGAATCAAACCAATCTTGATCCCACGTTCAAAACCAACCTCAATCACATCTAGGCAAACACGAGCACTGACCCCATAAGCAACTAACACAATATCAGCATCTTCAATTTCAAAAGCTTCATAACGTTGTTCATTAGCCTCTATTTCAGCATACTTACTTACTAAAAAACTTTCATAATCAGGATTTGTATAATACGTATTTTGAATCTTACGTTGACCGGTTCCTGACCTACAACCTTTGATACTCCAGTCGTATTTGTCAATATCATGTCGAGCGAATTTCGGTATTTCTATCGCCTCGACCATTTTCCCAATTGCGGCGTCTGATGCGATTAGAACTGGATGGCGATATTTTTCCGCTAAATCGAAAGATTCAATCGTTAGATCAACAGTCTCTTGTACCGAATTCGGAGCCAACACTATCGTTCGGTAATCGCCATGACCACCACCGCGTGTTAATTGCCAATAGTCTCCTTGACCTAAAGCAATGTCACCGAGCCCACTACCAATTCGCATAACATTAACAATAACTGCTGGGAGATCCATTGATACTAAGTAAGAAATCCCTTCCTGCTTTAAAGAAAATCCTGGTCCAGAAGTAGTGGTCAGCGCACGAGCACCAGCAGCAGCAGCTCCCAATACCATATTTATCGCAGCAAGCTCTGACTCAGCCTGAATAAAATCGCCGTCGACATCTTCCATCCGCCACGAGAGGTATTCTAATATCTCGGTTTGCGGCGTGATTGGATAGCCACTATAAAATCGACAACCAGCAGCAAGTGCTGCCTCTGCAAGTGCTTCATTTCCATTCATCAATACCTTTGCCATACTAGCTCCACCCCCTTTACTTAATCTCAAATACATAATCTGGACACATGTGATAACACGCCCCGCACAAAATACATTTTTCTTCATCAATTGCAATCGTATTGTATGCTTTCTCATTTACATGATTTGAAATGTAGAGGGCATCTTTCGCACACGCACGGATACAATAATGACATCCTTTGCATCGTTCTGGATCTAAATATATTTTCCTCATGTTGCTAATTGCTCCCTTACTCCACTATTACCCCAACTTTTCTTCTCTTGTTCACGATGTTGAAGCTAAGTGCTACAGTCGAACCAATCAATCCACTAATAATTAAAAAAATAAAGATTCTGTTGTAGCCATCAGCTCCTAGTGTATCAATCCAATGACCAAATAATGGGTGATAAATCGCATCTGGTAAAAATGCTACAATGGAAATCACACCAATTGCCGTTGCTGTAACGGAACGCGTGAGTTTTGCCTCACTAATAAGTACGAAATCTTGACTATACATCATCATCGTAACAACACCCGGAAACAGTGTAAAAAGACTAATTAGCGTTTGATCCATTCCAGATGGCAACACCATGGCTATTACAAAAAGACTCACCAAAATTAACATACTAACCGAAATAAATTTGGAAGCAGACTTAAACACTTTATCTACCAACAAACCACCAAGCGGCGCTAGCATTAACGTTCCAGAACTACGGATAATACCGAAGATGCCCGTTTCAACTACAGATAGCCCATGCACTTCCGATAAATACGGTGTGAAGTAAGAGATTGATGTAAAGAAACCATAGCTGACAAACCCAATGATTGCACAAAGTAATACTAGGGGATTTTTTAATAAACCAACGGCATCTTTTATACTGAAAGATTTTTCATCACCTGTTGTTTTTGCGATCGCAGCTTTATTATCTATCTTAAGAACGAAGAAAACTAATAATGCTACTACTAATGTCATCCCACCACCAGTTAATATCGCCCGAAAAAAGCCAGTTGTAACTTCGGCATCAGTTCCGTAAGTACCAGTGTAAGCACTGTTATAAGCAGCTAAAGCAAGTACTCTGACGATTGTTGCGAAAATTCCTTGAGCACCATAATACAATCCGTACAATAAACCTTGCTCTTCTTCAGTTCCAATGATCCGAACTGCTTTCATCAATGAGCCCCAGAACACACCAACCGTGGTAACGGACAAACCAGCCCAAATAACTAACCCCATCACATACGAATCTAGTGTGAAAGCATACAAGAAACTCAAGAGGGCGGTTCCTATCAGCGAAATACCAATTGCCTTTTTCGGATTGATTCGATCAGCGATAACACCACCAGGGATGTATAGAACAATGTTTACAATAGTATGAATAGTCAATAAAAATCCAGATTGAGCCGCTGTAATTCCCATCGAAATTAATTGTCCATCAAATAAGAAATATCTTATGTAAGGTAAAAAGAATGCAGTTCCCCCTACAGCACCAAGTATTAAAATGTTAATATATTTTCTTGCTTTTACCGATTCCATCTTATTCACCTACTTAAATATCTGGCATCCCCGACAAATCTGGTGCAAACATTTCCATTGCTACATCGCGAACATTTCTACCAGAATCTTTCGCTATTTTGTATACCTTACGCGTATTTTTACGGATAATTTGTTCAGTATCGTTTACTATATCCTGTGGAATTGGCTCACAGATTCTGAAAATCAATACTTCATAGATACGGATACCACCCATATTAGCGATAAAGTCAACAACCACATCAACCCCTTTTTCGTGAAGAATCTCGTCCGCCTCTGTTGTAACTGGAATATTAGCAGCTTCAATAATTACGGATGTTTTGACTTTATCGACATTATTTTTATTGATAACATCTTCTAATGCAGCTGGTATTAAAATGTCACACTCATAGTCAAGCCATGAAGTGTTTGGCAGGTCTAGGTAATTTGGTTCAAATGCGATCGGATTCATTTCACCTTTTGGTAGTCTTGTTTCTACTAATTTCTTAACATTTAGTCCATCAATACAGTAAACGTAACGATTCACGTCAGCGATTCCAACAACTTTATAACCCATTTTATCTAGGCAATACGCTGCACTCGCACCTACACATCCAAATCCTTGAATAACAACTGACGCATCTGGTTTTCCACCTCGAAGTTTCCATACTTCATCTGCTGCAAACGAACAGCCGTAGCCCGTAATCATATCGTACATTTTAAAACCATCATAAGACATTTCACAAACTTCATCATGGTTAATAATTCCTTGCTGGATTTCAGGACTATTTTTCATCGCTTTTGTCTGAGGAAGTCCGACACCAATTTCATCTAAAATCTTAAGCACATCGCCATAGTCAACGCCTAAGTCACCACCGATAGATACACCTGCTTTTAAATAAGGCGCCATGGCGATCAAGAAACGCTTAAGTACATCTTTAGCATCTGGTGCTTTGTAGTCGTAAACTATTCCAGCCTTACATCCCCCAGTTGTTGTTGACTCACAAGCTTTATACTTGTATCCCATCGCAGCCGCGAGACGAATCACTTCTTCTTGCGTTACGGTCGGGTGCATACGTGTCCCACCACCACAATAATTACTGACGAAATTATAAATACATAACCATCCTGTTGCATCAGTTTCCGTATCGTTCCATTCAACTACTAAATATGGTTTGTTTTCCATGTTTTTACTCTCCTCTTTGCTACTCCCTCGTCATAAGGAATAAATTATTTTACTATAATTGTTTTAGTAGTACCTCAAGTTCTCTTAATTCTTCAAGTGTGTCGATTTCAAACATATCATATTCATTAACTTCTTCGACATATACGTCGATTAAATCAAGGTTTTCGATTGGAATTTGATCCCAGTGTAAGACCGTGAAATCTCGCTCATTAATCGCTTCATCTAACTTTTCCTTTAAAATCACGGCATCGTCTTTAGTCCAATATGAGATATTTCCTAAAATAACCCCATTGATGTAGTCGTTTTTTACGATGTTCACATTGTAAATTTTCTTAGTCGTTTTATCATATTCTGGTATCCATTCTTCATTACAAGAACCTGCTCGATGAATACTAAAATACGTTGAACAGTTGATTTTATTTGGGATAAAATTATGATGAAAATAGGTGTCAGAATTGATAACAAAGGTGTCACCAAGATATTCCTTGACGATGTGCATGCTGTAGATATTATTGTACTCGGCGAATTTATCGTTGTGGATCAATTTTATGCCATGGTATTTTTCGACTAGATAGTCAAACGTTTCGTGTAAATAACCCGTAACAATGATGATTTCTTCAACACCGCGAGCCTGCAAAAATTCAATTTGTCGCTCAATCATTGGTTGACCGTTAATTTTAGTTTGCGCTTTATGGGTTGTCAGTGTTAAGGGTTGTAGTCTAGACCCTAATCCTGCTGCTAGTATTATTGCATTTTTCATGAGATTGTCGCTCCCTATTGTTCTAATATTATTTCTTCGATGCTAAAGCTACGAAAGTGATTGACCCCTAGCTGGGGCGGCAAATACTCCGACCCAAATTCCAAATTTATATATTTTAGTATCTTTATCCGAATTGCATTTCAAATCATCTTTTCAATTTCATCTAATCTTCGCTTGCAACGTTCGTAAATTTCTGTTGCATACCCCTCAACTGTATACATTTTGTTGCCACCTTTAATCTCTCTAATCGCTGTCCAGATGACCCAAAACAGGTCATGACAGATTTGGAATAACAACAATTTGATTTTATCGCTTTCGCGCACATCTTTCGTTTCAAAATACGTTTGTAATAGTAACAATTCTTCCTCTTTGGTAAACTTGCTCTCGATTACATGTGAAGATAAATCCCACATCGGGTCATTATTACCACTGTATTCCCAGTCAATCAGGTAATACTGGTCATTTTTATCCCTTAGCATGTTGTAGCATTGGGTGTCATTATGACAAGGAACATGAACACGTCCTAATTTTTCCAAGACTTGTTCCAATCGCATAACGCGAGCTTTAGTTTCAGGATAATCAGGGAAGAAAAATACATTTTCAGCTATTCCGATTTGTTCAAGGCGTTCAATTTCGTCAAAAACATTAAAATCATTTTCAAATAATACGCCTGAATTATGTAGTCGTTTTAGTAACTTAACAACTTCTTTCATAATTTCTGGTCGTTTGGTCATCGCGCAGGTTAATTGTTCTGCACCATTGATAAATTCTGCAACTTTTATCCCAGTTTCAGGGTTGATATAAATCGGTTTTGAATCAAGTCCCAAACGATTAGCCATTTCACAGTTAGCTTTTTCATTAAATCGATTAATAAAGTACTCAGTTCCGCCGCCTGGTGTTCTAGCGACGTAATATTTGCCGTCAATTGTAATTTTATAACTTGTATTATTGACCCCACCAACGAAAACAACATCAGTGATTTCTTCTGATGTAATTTCAGAAAAATCAAAATTGGTGTTTTCTTCTGCTGATATTTCTCTAAGCTCATCAGTAATTGTCTGCTTAAAGTTTCCAATATGCCATTCATGTTCTTTCCGTTGTAATCGGTATGAAATTTCTTTTTTAAAATGCTGATAACAGTCTTTTGTATCAAATTCCCACCACAACAGGTCACCAATTTTTTCAAAACCGATTTTATACTTACGTCCGATATCCATCAACATATATTCGTAGTTTAAGAATGGATTTTCATTATTACTAAAACGACTAATCATTTTCTTAAACACTTCATATGACACTTTAGCGATGCCAATCATTTCACCATCAATTTTGTTTAATTGATGTTTGTCTTTCGTTATGTTGTAGATGTGATTATTGCGGATTTCAACCAGCCTTTCGTCATCCGAACCACTTTCGTTGGTGATTATCATGCAATCTTGTTCATGATGGTTAATAATTCTTTTTACGACCTTGGCTTCAAAGATTGTGTCACCTTCGAGCAAAAGAAAATCACCGTCAACCAAACCATCCACGAATGAGAGCGACTTCATTGTACCAGTATACTGATATGCGTCATTTCTAACGGTTTTAATTTTTGGGTTTTTACTAGCTAATTCCTCAAAACGTTCGCTCTGGTAACCTGTAACAATGAGGATTTTCTCGATTCCATTTTCAAAAAGAATTCTGAGCGTCCGTTCAATTAAAGTCGTCCCCTCTTCGACTTCCAAAAACGCAGCGTGTTCATCAAAATCCCAACCTTTACCTGCAGCTAAGATGACAGCCGTTGTTAATGGGTCGCGATTTTGAGCCTGAATTCTAATTTTAAGATTGTCTTTCTCTGTTAGGTAATTACCGATAACTTCAAGACCCATGTCGGTCAATTGATATTTATGTTTTGCTAAATCGCGATTGACCGTAATAAAACCTTTCTTTTCGGCTAATTTAATCATCGTATTAACCTTACCAACTGAAATTCCGCACTCGTTAGCAATATATCGTTGACTCGCCTTTGGATTTTGATTAATTGTATATAAGATTTCAAATAGATTTTCCATTATGATCCCCTTTTCGATGTTCGGTTTTTGAATACGGCTATATTGTACTCATTCTTTGGATACTTGTCAACGGTATTCGTTCTTTTATTCCATTACTTATCTTTCAAGTATTCAAATTTATAATACAAATATCCAGTTATCATAACAAAATCAAGCGTTTATGATCTTAAACATGAACCAAATCTAGCAGCTAAAATTATTGCATCCATACTTTCGATTCCTCTTGTTGTCGTTCCCTTATCAATAGTATAAAATCGCAAGTTCACCAAAATAATGCTATTTAATTTGTATTTCTACTCTCTAACATGGAAAATTCCTCCAAAATTTAAAGTTAAGTGCCATATCTGTTGCATCTCCCCTATTTTTTAGTTTCAATTAAATTTTTCTTCTCACCTAAACTATTTTTTGGTCTTGCGTGTATTTTGCCAGTAACACATACACCACAGCTAATAAAGCTACTCTCTTACTCGTGGAGGTTACCACAAAACAGTGGTTTCGTTGCAAATTTTACCGTCTATTGGTGTGAATCACAGTAATTTTTACTTATCATGTCAACATATTGTAATATCCTTATTTCTACTTTTTGGAAACCAATATGGTTCCACATATAATTAACATTACACAAATCAATAAGATTGGTGTTACCATTGTTCCAAGGAAAATGACTTCAAAAAAAACAGTCCAAGCAGCATATGTTACATTCAAACCAGTTGCTCGCCCTGGTCCAACTATATCAATTGCTTTATAGTAAAGTCCATATGAAACTGTACCAATCAAGGCGATGCCAGCTAAGAAAATTGCCAAATTACTAGATAAAACTTCTATAGTCAAACCGAAACCACTAATAAACGGGATAATTAAAACGCCATATGCCAAAGTTGCCACTAATTTACGCAAATATAGTGCCTCTTCAGAGCTAACTTCATCCCCTTTCATTCCATAGGCACAAATAACACTCTCTAACGCCCATCCTATTGCACTACCTATCGCTAATATTAAACCTAATGTGAAATTTTCAACCCCCCCCTCGCTCGGAGCATACCACATAATAGCAATCGCTAAAATACTTAACAATAACCCCGCCCAGTTTTTTGACTTCAATTTTTCTTTCAAAAAGATATATGAAAATAAGCCAGTTAAAACTGGGAAAATAGCTGAAATACTAGCAGCATATCCCGCTCCAATAAAACTGATTGCAAGCAAATAACATCCAAACCCAAATGGACCACCACATAGTGCACCAAAAACTACTGCTCGTCCACTTTTTGTTTTTAAACTTTTTTGTTTTAAACTTTTAAATGTCGATTTAAAATTTCCTCTTACAACCATGTAAACCGTTAACCAAATGGTTGAAAAAGTGTAATTCAAAAAGGCACCAACCAATGGGGATAAAATAATAGCTTGTTCAGTAGAAACAAATGCTCCTGTGACTAAAATAATTCCTGACAAAACCGTACTTAAACCCCAGAAAAGTCCAGAAAACATACCAACACTAAGTCCCAGCTCATAAGTCTTATTTTCATTAATTGTTCTCACTGTTACACCACTTTCTCTATTTTTAATTTAACTTCTAATTCATCTAGTTTTTGTTTAGAACGTAAATATCGATCAATACCATATGTTCCAAAGTCACTACCCTTTGCTTCTCTAATACAAGTCCAAACACTCCATAAAAAGTCTTGACAAATTTGAAACAATAACAACTTAATTTTTTGTTTTTCAGTTACATCTGACATTTTGAAATATTTTTGCAATAATAAATGTTCTTCGTCTTTATTAAATTCACTTTCAAGCGCATGAGCTGCCAAATCCCACATCGGATCATTATTTCCTGAATACTCCCAATCAATAAGATAAAGCCGTTCGTTCTTATCTTTTAAAATATTAAAAGATGCTGTATCGTTATGACAAGCTACACGTTCACGTTCAAGATGATCAAGAATCTTTTCTAGTCGCATTACGCGTAACTTAGTTTGATTATAATCTTCAAATAAACAAACATTTAAACTTTGAGCAAGCAACTCATATTTTTCTATTTCTCTAAACACGTCAAAATCATTTTGGAATAAAACTTTAGATTGGTGTAAAGTTCTAAGTAACTTCGTCACTTTCACCATAACATCCTCACGTTTTGTCATTGCTACTGTTAACGTTTGTGCCCCTTCAATGAATTCTGCTATTTTCACTCCATTATCAGCATTGATATAAATGATTTTAGCATCTAGTTCAAGCTCATTAGCGATAACACAATTTGCTTTTTCATACTCACGATTAATCATTTCAGCAGTTCCATTTCCTGGAATGCGAGCAATATAGTTTTGATTATTTATTGTAACTTTATAACTATTATTAGTCATACCACCAACAACTAAGTCAATATTAGTTATTTCAGCAGAATTTATCTCTAATACATTTGCTATCGTTTCTCTTATTTTAAGTAAATTTTCCATATTATCAATACTTCTTTCTAATTATTTCGTAGGATAGTGTAATAAAACCACCTAGTACCATAACCATTGCCGTCAAAACAGAATGCAATCCCCAACTAGCACCAGTGAATATTCCCCCAAAAACTCCTAATTTATATGTTTTGGTATTTTTGTTTAATTCCATTTTTCATCATATCTCCGATTATTTTTCGTTCATTTTTTGAACACTATCGCATTATATTCTTTTTTTGAATACTTGTCAAGGGGTAGAATGATATTTTGTTTAATTTGCAAAGTAAAAGACCTAGCTTTCGCTAAATCTTTCCCAAAACTTCTTGTCAGGTAAGTAACAGTAGCGTTGCGTTTCCAGACAAAAGTTTCGTCTACATAACTAGCTTTTACTAAAACAATTTTACTTATACTAATTCCGTTTTAAAATCACCTTATTATTATTTACTTTCACCATGGATTTTATGTCAGTCGGAACTAATCATTCGCAAGCTCATGAAGTTCCGTTGACTAGACAATCGTAATCTCCTAAAACTCCCCTTTGGTCGTTTTTTGTCTAATTCCTAAATGCGTGTATGCTGCAGGCGTTACGAGCCGTCCACGGGGAGTTCGTTTGATAAAACCGATTTGTAATAAATACGGTTCATATACATCTTCGAGGGTTTGCGCCTCCTCGCCAATCGAGGCCGCGATTGCTTCGATTCCACATGGACCACCATCGAAACGCTCAATAATGCCACAAAGATATTTATGGTCGATGTAATCAAGCCCGAGTTTATCAATATCAAGTTTTTCAAGCGCCATTTCGGCAATTTCTTGTGTCACTAAACCGTTACCCTTGACTTGCGCATAATCACGGACACGGCGGAATAAGCGGTTAGCGATTCGTGGTGTACCACGTGAGCGGCGAGCGAGTTCCGCCGCGGCACTTTCGCAGGTGGCAACGTCATATACATCTGCAGTTCGTTTTACGATAAGTTGTAATTCTTGTTCATTATAGTATTCTAAGCGATTTAATACACCAAAACGATCTCTAAGCGGTGCTGATAAATCCCCCGCTCGCGTGGTCGCCCCAATTAAGGTAAAAGGCACTAAATCAATACGAATTGAGCGTGCTGATTCATCTTTGCCAACCACAATATCGAGGACATAATCTTCCATTGCTGGATATAACACTTCCTCAATTGCCCGTGGTATTCGATGGATTTCATCAATAAACAAGACATCACCTGGCTCAAGAACGGATAAAATCGCCGCCAAATCACCACCCCGTTCAATCATTGGACCCGATGTATATTTGATATTAACCCCCATTTCATTGGCAATAATTGTCGCCAAGGTCGTCTTTCCAAGTCCTGGCGGTCCAAATAGTAAGACATGATCCAAAGTCTCATTGCGATTTTTCGCCGCTTGAATAAAAACTTGTAAATTTTCCTTAATCGCTATCTGCCCAATATACTCATTCAGTCGCTCCGGTCGCAGACTCAATTGTGAATCATCTTCTAACAACTCGGCTCCGTTCATTAATCGTTCTTCCATAATAAAATCACCCGTTTTCGCTAACTCTCAGAAAAATTCCCGTAAAAATAACTTTATCAAAAAAAAGTGGGAATTTCTTCTATTGTTTTTTCTGTAAAAGTCAAGGAATTTCCCGAAAAATCATGATTTTTAATCCTTTTTAGGAGTTGGGATAACCGTAACCAAACCCTAATCTTCAATCTGCTTTTTCTGTTGTTGAATGGTCGCTACGCTTGTCATAAACGCTGACATTTCAGTTTCATTTAACTTTAATTCTACGACCCCTTCAACACCGTTTTTACCGATGATTGCTGGGGTTGAGATATAGATGTCGTGTTCTTTATTGTAATGTGTCACTGACAATACACGTTTTGCATCATTTAACAGAGCTTCTAAAAGATGGACTGTTGATTCGGCAATGGCAACATTAGTGTAACCTTTACCCGCAACGACACTGAACCCCCCGTTAATAATCTTTTTGGCTAAGTCATCAAAATTAATGGTCATTTCTTTGGCATATTCAAAAATTGATTTCCCGTATACATTAACACTTGACCATGCGATTACTTGGGTTGGTCCGTGCTCACCGACAACGAAACCATCAATGCTCTTTGAATCTAGCCCTAACACTTCACCGACATAATGTTTCATACGCATGCAATCAAGTAGACAACCCGTACCGATAACATGTTCGTACGGTAATCCCGCAACGCTAGCGAAAAATTGCGTTAAGATGTCATTCGGGTTACTTGCCACAAGCAATTTTCCTTTAAATCCGACCCGTTTTAACTCGCCCGTAATACTTTTCACTGCTGCTGCATTACCTTGAAGCTCTGCAAAACGATTACCAGTTTCAAGTGACAATTGCATATTTCCAAATGCTAAAATGACAACATCGACCTCAGCCAAATCATCGTAAGCACCTGCTGAAACTCGCGTATATGTAGCTAGTAAACTACTTGCATCATTCAAATCAAGGACTTCGCTTTTGGCTTTTTGTTCATTTAAATCAATTAAAACAAGTTGACTAACTAAACCACGCTGAACAATCCTACTCGCTATGGTCGCTCCAACAGGTCCTAGTCCAATTACTGCTACTTTACTCATAATATCCTACCTCCCGCTTTATAGTACAAAGGATAATCCAGTGAATTATCACACATTCACAACTTGCAACTACACATTTGCACCTAAGGGTGTAATACTAATTAACGTTTGAAATATCTAAATAAAACGTAATAATTTTTACACTCAATCAAGGAAACGATGAAGAATCGTACCCGAAAACATGTTAGGAAGAATTAACGCTAGCGAGTGTGAAAAGGGCAAATTTTATTAGATATTTTAGACACTAATCAGTATGAGTTGAACTGTACACGACAAGTCGTAAAGTGTGCAACTACAAAACACCCCTTTTATTAAAATGGTAAATTGAAATCAAAGATATAATTTAAATTAACAATTAGAATTCCGAAAATCACTAGAATAGCTAACAAGACTAGAATACCAATCACTCTTAATCGCCACATACCCTTTATTTTCGCTGATTGTACACCGCCGATATGCTCACCATTGGCAAACCTTTCCGCCTCCTCGTAAAGAGTCTTTAAATCTTTCAGCATTGGTGTCTCATTATCCAGAGTTACTTTCAACGCTACTGCGGGGGGGGCTGGCACATCTGGTATTTTGGGGAATACAGGTAATTCTGACGGGTGGAACGATACCATTTCTGGTTCTAGCTCGAGTTCTGGTTCAAGCGCTGGAAAAACTGGAATAGCTGGAATAGTTGGTAAGTAAGGTAAATCAAATAATTCTGGCGACATTGACGTTTCTGGAATCAATGTTTTTTCTATTATCAAATCTTCGATTTTTTCAATCGGCTCTGCGATCGGTTCAATATCAGTGTTGTTATCTGGGTTAAAGTGCGGAACATAGTTTTTAAGTAGCGTTTTCGTGACTGAATTCACCGAGTTGAAGACAGTTTTCGGATTCTCCCATTTGTTTTTTTCTGGCTCGAGTTCAATTGTGATCAGTTTAAATTGGTCAAGCCCTTTGCTAATTAAATCAGTTAACTTCATCTGACCAGTGTTTTTTAGATTTTCGAGTTCACGAATGAAGTATTGGTAATTTTTGAACACCCGATTTTTGTAGTTATCGGTTGTTAGAACTTCTTTCGTTATAATGTTGACAAAGGTGTTCCAGTCGGCAACTGATTCATTCAGTTTCATCTTGTAAGCTGTGTCACCATTACCTCTGGAATTCACAATGTAGGTTTCGTTGATAAATTCTTCCTGTCCGATGTCATCGCTAATATCACGTAAAGCCGTCAAGAAAAGCATGGTTGTAACTAAGCGTTGCTGACCATCGACTAAAATTAATTTGTTGGGATGACCAAAGACGGTATCGGTCTGATAATACAATAAAGTCCCGAAGAAATGCCCCTCACGTTTCGACATAGCTGTTTCGATAACATTGATAAGAAACGCCTCGCATTCCTCAATTTCCCAGTTATAATTTTCCTGATAGGTCGGAACAAAGAATGTTACATTACGTTTTGATAATAAATCGAGTAGCCCTTGTTCTATTGCTTTCATCTAATCACCTTTTAAGAAATCATTAATTTCAAACCTTGTTTTATTAACCCATCGACTGAATCAGTAGAACTTTTTAGTACCGATTGCACGCGTTTCAACTCTTTCGTTGAATATCCAAGGGCTTCAAGGGCTTCAAGAGCTTCGTCTAAGTTCCCATTTTTTGACATTATCGACGAAGTTTCCAACCCAGTTAAATTTAATTTTCCTTGGAGATCAAGAATGATTTGGCTCGCTGTTTTGGGACCGATTTTCGGAAATTTCGTGAGATACTTGGCATCACCTTCGGTGATTGCATTTGCAAGACCGACCATATCACCAGTAGCTAAAATTGCACAAGCCGTCTTTGGACCAATACCGCGCGCACTGATGAGACTGATGAATAAATCCAGTTCTTCAGGCTCTTTAAAGCCATATAACGAAATGTCATTTTCTGAAACAACTTGATGGGTATAAACCGTCAGCTTTGCCCCAATTTCAAATGAGTACGGATTCGCAGTAAAAATCTTATAACCAACACCCGCGACATCAATCACCACAAAATCTTTCTTGATAAATGATATCTGACCCGTTATAAATGCGAGCATACTAAAACCACCCTTAATCGTAATATGTCCTATTTTATCACATTTTAGTATTGGATAACAGTGGAAAACTTGATTTTTCTAAAGAAATTATCCGACCAACGGATTGCTAAAAAAGCTTGACTAAAATAGTTAAAATATGGTATTCTGTTGGTATTGTCGGTATGAGTCTTGCAGCTACACACTCAATCTTAATCACTCTGCTCGATTCTCCCGACAAAGGCTGCGTACTACGTAACTTGCCTTTACTAAAAACAGGGAGTGATACTTATGAAATTTGTGCATACTTGTTATCGCGTAAAAGATTTGGAAGCATCAGTTAAATTCTATCAAGAGGCATTTGGTTTTGAAGAGATTCGTCGCTCTGACTTCCCAGAGCATAAGTTCACGTTGGTGTATATGACATTGCCAGGTGATACGATGGAGTTAGAATTAACTTATAATTACGACCACCCAGGTTATGAGATCGGGACTGGCTATGGGCACATCGCATTGACAACGCCTGATTTAGAAGCTTTACATACTAAACACACTGATGCTGGTTATGAAGTGACCGATTTAAAAGGATTACCAGGAACGCCACCAGGTTATTATTTTATCGTTGATCCTGATGGTTATAAAATTGAAGTAATCCGAGAACGATTCCTTTAGCGTTATAAGTGAAGCCGAGCATTGCAACCCCGACAAGCATTTTAAGCATAAGTTAGACTAATTTCGTTCAAATGGCATTTTAGACTGCAAACTTGTTGCCTAGTCTAAAAGCATACAACTAAGGACAGAAATGATGTAGGATTTCCAAAAAGTAATACTTTTTGGGATGTCGATAGAGGGGTTGCGAGGCGTAACTAGAATAAGAAGGTGTTTTAATATGTCTGATATTACTAAAACAGAAGTAGTTGAAGAAGCGAAAAAAGAAAAACCGAAATTTGTGATTCCACCCTTGGTGACTGTCAGTGGTGAGCCAATCAGTGATAGCTACACGGTTTTAAAGGAATTTAGAACTAAGTTCAACGCAAAAGAGTTTAACGAAAAGGTTGCACAGGTACTGTTGAAATATGATTTCATTGTTGGTGATTTTGCTGATAACCACTTGCGACTGAAAGGTTTTTATGCTGACCGTCGTCGTTCTGAACCGCAAAGACGCGCTTCATCTATTGAGCGCTACATCAAACATTCGTGTAATTATATGTCACCACACTATGTCGTGGAAAAAACGAAACGAGTAGAAATTGTCGAAACCGAACCACCGAAAAAACAACCTCGTTCTAGTAATAATAAAAATGCTAGTAGTCGAAATAATAACAAAATAAACAACTATCAAAAACGCCCACGCAAGCCGCGTCACCTCGAATTGAGGTAACGCTGATACGTAGGCGTTTTTGGTTAGGATAATTTTATACTAAACTAATTCTTGTTTGAAACAAATAAGGCTAGATTTTAGATCAGAATTAGTATTATCACTTTCTTCATGAATTATCTTTTCAGAACTAGAAAAGCTATGAGGAAAATGACCACGATCAACGCGTATTTTGCTTTTTCATCAACGATTACCATAAAGATCAACACCCCTTTGTTATTACGGAAGTATATGATAGAACAAAAGTAAAAATGACAAAAAGAAACAAAAAATCCCCAGCGCTGGGAACCTCTTTTATCCGGTCGAGCAAAAAAAGGGGGTTAATGGGTTAAATCGTGGAAGAAGTAGTTTAAGATAACGACGAGTAAAACACCAACCAAAACAACGAGGAATTTCCATTTGCTGCGACCAGCGTATTCGACTGCGAGGGGGATGATTTCGGAGAAGACGACGCCAAGGACGCAACCAGCTGCGATGGCAAACATGAAGCCTGAGAGGTAGACGTTGATGCCACCAACAAGGTAGCCGATGATTGCCCCAGCGACGGTTGCGAAACCTGCGATTCCACAGATACTAAGGATTTTGAGTTTGCTTGCCCCACCGGCTTTTAGTGGGATGGCGATTGACATTCCTTCGGGGATGCAAGATAAACCGATGATAAGCGCCGCTGTAATTGAACCAGCGCTGCCGATTGCGAGTCCTTTTGGTAAGTCGTGCAGGATAATTGCGAGGGCAACTGGTACGGCTGCGAGTAACATGCGTCGCTTTTCCGCCACGGTCAATTCATCATGCGAGCAGTCTTCATTATGCGGCAAAACACCATGGATATGCTCGTGACCATAGCTATCAAAAAATGAAAGAATGACAACCAGCCCGATCCCGACGGCAATTCCCAATACCGTTAACCAAATTCCCGCCCCAGAATGTTGGTAGTGGTAGCGATATTGATAAATTAAGCCTGTCACCGGGTCAATATTGACATGATAATGATAATGTCCATGCCCAATTGCGTGCGGTAGAAAATCAACAAACACAAGTGTTAGCAAAACCGACGCTGCAAAGAAAAAACTTAAACCGATAAATTTACGATTCGGCCACTTCACCACAAGCGCAATCACTCCACCAAGCATCGAACTCGCAAAGCCAGCAATCATCGCTAGCATAATAATATTAATAATTTCTGGGGCATTTTCAAACATAATAGAACTCCTTTTTAATCAACTAGGGTAAAGATTAATTCATGGAACACGCCGCCCACTAAAAAACGTAAACGGTACTCACCTGTTGCTACTAGATAATGCAAGTTTCCATGTTGGTAGCTACTTTGCGTATTATCAGTTGCCTCTGAGTTATTATCAATTGCAACCTGTGGTAATAATTCATGGAAATTAATCCGAGTACTACCAGTGGCCGTTGATCCGGCATATAAATGATGATGCCACTCACCACTTTCAAAGCTCGGGTGCTCCCGTGACGGATTAATCCCAGCTGTAATGGTTTCACCCGCAACATTGATAATCACTGTTCCACCCGCTTCGGCGCCAAAAAATGCTAAGTTGGCGTATGCATATGGCGTTTCATTAACATCCGTTACCGCCACGCCATCAACATACACTCGGTTCAGTTCAAAAATGGCACGAGCCGTAACAGGCTCTGGCGCATTATTTACCCCATTACTACAACCAACTAGCACAACTAATCCAATTATTAAAACAATTAAAACTTTTTTCATTTCCATAACCTCCGTTTATTGACAACCTTTGCACAGGCAGTCGATTTGATGTTGTAATTCTTTGAGTGTTTCTTGAACTTTTTGCTTGGAAACACCGAGTTCACGGGCAATTTCACGGATGCCTAAGTCGTGAGTACGTAAGTTAATAATTTGCTCACCAATCCCGACCTCCCAACCATTATAGGTGTATTCAAGCTTGAATGATTTACCAGTACAAGTGTCATCTTTGCAAATATAACGTTGCTCACCTTTTTTGCTTTTACCGTTTTTTGCGACTTTCCTGCTGTCACATTCTGGACAATTAATCTCTTTCACACAAATCACCTCTTTAGGACGACCTTGGTAGTTTATCACACTTTTAGGACGGTGTCAACAAAAAAATAATCCCGAAATCAAAAATCGAGATTATTAAGGAAAAGGATGATAACGTATAGTAGAACCACGCTAAGAGGATTTAATACAGAGAAAACGGTTAACGATTAGAGAGATGCAGTTGAATTGACTAGTGTTTCCTTAAAAAATGTTTGTGCTAATTGCGCTTTTTGGGGGCGAGTCAGCTTACGCAAAGCATTTTCTCGCTTTAACGCATCCGACCGTGATTCACATTCCTCGTAATAAATGAGTGTCACTGGGCGTCGTCCCCGCGTATATTTAGCAGCTTTCGGTGATTCATTGTGTTCTTTTAATCGCCTGTACACATCAGTCGCGTAGCCCATGTAAAACGAACCATCGTTACATTGGAGCATATAGACAAAATGTCGTGATTGCTCCATTATTTCTTCATAGCCTCAAGTTCTTCGGCACTAAATTGGTATCGTTGCAAACAGAAATGGCATACCGTTTCGGCACCATTATCATCACGAATCATTGCGTCAAGTTCTTCATTACCAAGTGATTCAAGTCCCGTAACAAAGCGGTCTTTACCGCAATTACATTCAAACTCAAGTGGCAACGTTTCAAGAATTTTGAAATTATCATTACCAACCAGTTCAGCAATCATTTTTTCTGGCGTCATTCCATCGGCAATCATCTCCGAAACTGGTCGAATTGAACCAAGCGCTTTTTCTAATGCCACGATTGTCGCATCAGATGCATTTGGTAAGACCTGAATAATAAAACCACCAGCTGCCAACACTTCACTTTCCGGACTGACTAAAACCCCTAACCCCACTGCCGACGGAGTTTGTTCTGACTGGGTAAAGTAATACGTGAAATCATCACCAATTTCACCCGTTTGTAGTGGGACTTGACCCGTGAAATAGTCCTTTAAACCGAGATCTTTCGTGACGTAAATATTACCATCAGTCCCAACCGCCATGCCAACGTTAAGCTTACCACTGTTATACTGGAAATGCACACGTGGATTCGATGCATAACCACGGACTTTTCCATTGGCATCCGCATACGCAAGAATAGTTCCAATTGGACCATTACCATTAATCCGAACTGTCACCGTTTCGCGTCCCTTTAGCATACTCCCCATCATCGCCGTTGCCGTTAATACCCGCCCAAGGGCTGCTGCGCCAGTTGGATAAGCTTGCGCAATATCGTTAGCTTTCTCGACTAAGACCGTCGTTCGCGCCACGTAAATTCTAATTTCGTCACCCATAGCGAGTGATTTTACTAAATAATCATTGTCCATAATGCACACCTTCTTCACTTAACAAAACAACCCCAAATGGAGTTGTTTTAGTATTTATACTAATTCTACTCTGAAAAGTGTCAAAATCAATTATTTTGCATATACTCTTCGTCAGCGACCAAACGCATGGCACTAGCATACGGCTTGCTTATCCTTAGGACGTCTTTTTTACCTGCGGTCATTGCTTCCTTAATTATATCGCAAAAATATTTCGATTTTTATTGACTACTTTTAAAATGGAATTAGTATATTAATCTTTACTGAACACCATTTCTTCGCGTAACACCTGAATTTCTTCTTTGATTTCCGCAATTTCATCATCTGATTTTAGGCTACCCTTACCGTAATTCGTTTCGTCAAGATGCCCTTTTTCAACCAATTCGTCAATTTGCTCTTTCGTCAATGTTTCTTCAACGAGTAGCGTTTCGGCGATTAGGCTCATCAACTGACCATGTTGTATCAATGTTTCCGTAGCTAGTTTATAACAGTCATTAATAATTTCTGCCACTGCATCATCAATTTTTAATGCTAATTGGTCAGAGAAGTTGCGAGCTGGTGCACTTGTATAGTCACGCCCTAAGAATACATCGCCACCGCGTTGCTCAAATTGAATCGGTCCAAGCTTACTCATTCCAAATTCGGTTACCATCGCCCGAGCAATTCTTGTTGCTTCTTGGAAGTCATGTGAAGCCCCAGTTGTGATTTCACCGAAAGTCAATTCTTCTGCGACACGACCAGCTAAAAGCCCAGTAATACGATCAAGCAATTCGCTCTTTGAACTTAACATTGTTTCTTCTTCTGGTAACATCATTGCATATCCACCAGCACTACCACGAGGAATAATAGTAACTTTTTGGACAATTGACGCATTTTTGAGTTTAATCCCTGCGACAACATGACCCGCCTCGTGGTATGCCACAGTCTTACGTTCTTTCGGTGTAATAACACGTGATTTTTTCGCTGGTCCCATCATTACACGATCGGTCGCTTCATCAATATCTGGCATCCCAATCACTTTACGGTTATCACGAGCAGCTAACAATGCTGCTTCGTTTAATAAATTTTCGAGGTCTGCACCACTGAAACCTGGCGTTCTTTTCGCAACATTACCAAGTTCAACAGTCGACTCAAACTTTTTGTTACGGGCGTGAATTTTTAGAACCGCTTCACGACCTTTAACATCTGGTAATCCAATAATAACTTTACGATCAAATCGTCCTGGACGTAGTAATGCTGGATCTAATACATCGGCACGGTTTGTCGCCGCAATAATTACAATCCCAGAATTTGCCCCGAAACCATCCATTTCGATTAACAACTGGTTCAATGTCTGCTCACGCTCATCGTGACCACCACCCATACCAGCACCACGTTGGCGTCCAACCGCGTCGATTTCATCAATAAAGATGATACAAGGTGAAGTCTTTTTCGCCACGGCAAACATATCACGAACACGCGAAGCCCCGACACCAACAAACATTTCCACAAAGTCCGACCCAGAAATCGAGTAGAACGGCACGCCAGCTTCACCTGCAACAGCACGAGCCAACAACGTTTTACCCGTACCTGGCGGTCCAGTTAACAAAACGCCTTTGGGAATTCTAGCACCCATATCTTGGTACTTTTTCGGACTTTTCAGGAAGTCAACAATCTCAACAAGTTCTTCTTTTTCTTCCTCATTCCCAGCCACATCGTTGAATGAAACACCGTCTTGTTTTGATAATTGTGCTTTGTTATTACCAAAATTAAAGGCTTTGTTATTACCACGTTGCGCTGAACGGAGCATTGTCACAAAGAATCCACCGAGGACAACCATAACACCAATGTACAATAGTAGCGACCAGTTCATCGCTGCCAAAGGACGCGGACGTACATCAAGTCCATACTCCATTGCTAAGTTCGTAAGCATTTCGATATGAACATTCGTATAAACGATCACGTAAAACGGCGCACTTTCTAATGTGTGTTCTCCGTCTCCGTCTATCGTCAAACCATCGAAAAACGCAAAAATTGGCTCACCGTCATCATTGAATTCAAAAGTAACGACTGCTTCCGAGTCTACTTCTTCACCATCAATTAACAATACAGGTCGCTCACCAGTAATACGCGTCATCGCATGGTTGTTATCACCAGTAACCGGTCGTGTAATCACCTCGGTGATATTACCAAGTTCAACTTGTGTCACAAACGTATTCCAGTCAAGCTCTGGCGGAATTTCCGTCCGACCATTGTTCCCTATATCGTTCACCAAAAACATCCAAACCCCGATTCCGATTAACAAAAACAGGATATAAGGCATCAAATTACGCGGACCAACCATCATCGGTGGTCGATTCCCGTTTTGATTTTGATTATTATTTCGATTTTCATTCGGATTTTTATTTTCCATCTTTACAACCCTCTGTTTCTAAAATTTCTATCCATAAATCTTCGTCAGATTCCGTCGCCAAACAAGCAGCCGACTTCTTTAAACCTGGAATCCAAATCACAACATCATTTGCGTCGACAATAACCGGCCATGAATCACGAGCATCTATTGGGATTTTTGCATCAATCATCAGCTTTTTCACCTTAACCGAACCAATCCGGTCACCTGCCCGTCGATTTCGCACCCGCAAAGGCGAACAAAAACTATTATAACACAAAAACGTCCCATTTGTACCCCTTTTTGCACAATTTTTTCGTAAAATTAACATTCGCCCATCTGGAAGCAAAACTTCATCACCAATCAACAATTCCCGTTCATAATTTTTAGCAGTTGTTTTAGTACTACTAAAACATTCAATTAACAAAACATTATAAGCTTTTTTTACGACCGTACCACCTCCGACATCCAGTTGGGAATTGGGTCGTTCCATACCGAGCCAATCGGTCAAATCATTGAAAGCACCTTGCGATATATGGGGAATCATTTTGGTAATTAAGCGACGCCTTAAACTCGGTTGTAACGTTGCGAGCCACTGAAAATCCAGTTGATACCCGACTTCTGTTACAGCTACTTGGGTCATCAGCTTTACGATTTGTTCTTCAAAAAATTGCTCGTCATGGCTTAAATTTATCGCTAAATTGCGTACATGATAAACCACATCGGGACGTTCTTCTTTAAGCAATGGAATGATCTGTTGTCGAACCCGATTGCGCAGATAAGCAGTCGACGAGTTACTGCTATCCTCACGGAAAGCCACGGTATACGCCTGCGCAAATGATTCAATTTCAGCTTTGCTTAAATCAATGAGCGGGCGAATGACCGCCAATCCCGCCACTACTGAAACGGGTCTAATTCCTATTAGACTAGCGGGATTGGCAGTTCGCATCATGCGGTCGATCATTGTTTCTAAATGGTCATCCGCATGATGCCCCGTTGCCACCTTAGTCGCACCATGACGGTCTGCGACCTCCTTGAAAAATTGATATCTCCACTCCCGCGCGTAAGCGTGAAAATTGCCAATATTACCCATTGGTGGCAATTCATCCTGTTCAAAAACAAAGCCCATATCAGTTGCTACTTGTTGTACTAGTTTCAAATCAAGGGCGGCATCAGCTCGGACTGCGTGATTCAGATGTACTACAATAACGGTCAAATCATAAATTTTTGAAAGACTCTCAAAAAGATACAACATGACCATTGAATCAATACCACCTGAAACCGCCAGAGCGACCGTCTCACTCTGGCTTAACATTTCATATTTTTCAATAGTAGCTAAAACTTTTTCATTCATAAGGATTATTATAACACGTTTTGTTAATTATATATAAACAAATCATTCAAAAAGACACTGAATTATCAATGTTTTTATGCGTGACAAACAAAATCCCCCACCAATCCCCCACGAAAGGTAGCTAACTTTTTGTTGATAAAGTCGCACTCGTTGAGTGTTTTTTTAATTAATTTGCAAAAAGGTGTTGATAATCATTAACGTTAATGGTATAATGTAACTATAGTAATCGAGGAGGTATCGGTATGGACATAAAATTTTCAAAACAAGCAATCAAAACCATCTCAAAGATGGATAGCGTGATGAAAAAAAGAATCCGTCAAGGAGTGGAAAACCTGCCATCTGGTGATATCAAACAGCTACAAGGCTATGACAACTCGCTCCGATTGAGGGTTGGAAAATATCGCATAATATACAGACAAATTTCTGAAACAGAAATAAATGTTGATAAAATAGATTCTCGCGGAGATATCTATAAATAAAAAGGAGTGTTGGAAAATGACAACGACGACAAAAGAAATAACCGAAATGGTGGCTTTGCTCCCTGAAACGGAGCAGAACTTAGCTTACGAATTTGTAAAAAGAATGGTTCTTGCATGGGATCCTGACTTTACAAAATTAACCCCGAATGAAAAAAAAGAATTAGAAAGATCTTTGAATAGCGAATATGTAGATATCGATAATATCGATTGGAATTAGGAGATATAACATGCAATTAAAAGATATAAAAACTGTGAATGAAGTGGCGATTGAGCATGATATCAGTCGCCAGACCCTCCTATCCAGAATCGAGACTATCGATTTAGAAGATGGAGTGGATATTAAAAAGCTCGGCAGACGTATGCCGATATTACTCAGCCCCGAGGGAGTAAAAAAAATATTAAAATAATGAGACAATTAAAAACACCCGCAATCCAAATCGGAAAGAGGTATACAATCTTACTTTTCATACATACTATATATTGACAGAGAAAACTGACGACTTGACAATTGAGTGATTTTGTTGTATTATAACAATACAACATCGCCCTTGTCTGTGATTGTTGTGTCGCTCTGTCTCGAGCAAGCTGATACGATGTTGACCAACTGGTCTGCACAAGAAAAAGGTAAGGATACCGTCCAAGTAATCCTTACCTTTTTTTGTTGATTAGGCTGGGTTGCCTATTCGTCTTTGTCCAGCCATTTAGCGATAATCTTTAAGATTAATCCGCTCATAACATAGACGATAACCGCTGATACGATATATTCCATAAAGCCTGCACCTCCTTTCGTTCAAAATTGGCTGAAAGGAAATAACAACCATCGCCCATTATACACGACATTTCGTCAAAAAACAACAAAAACCCGCAATCCAATTAAGGAAAGCGGGTTTTAATTTACTTCGCACTTACTTATTTTTACTTCTCTCCAAGCCATCGTTTGGTTAATTATTTAACCAGTTATTAGGTTTCCCTAATGCTTGGCAGATTTTGATTCGTGTTTCCTCTCCCGGTCTTTGTTTTCCAGTAAGGTATTTTCTCATACCGCCGACATTTATCCCTGTTTGCTTAGCGAAATCATAACCTACTATCCCTGATTTATCTAGGTGTCGTTTCAGCTTCCTATGATTAAATGGTACAGCATAACCCGCCGTACTTCTCCTGTCACCAAGAAACGGGATTGATTCTGGTTCATAAACTATCTGAGGTTTAGGTTCTATGGCTGGTACAGGTTCTGGAGTTGCTTCAATATAAGGCTTTGCTAATGCCGAAACTGTTTCTGCGACATATTCAGGAGCATTGGCAATTGTTTCAATTAACTTTAACCGCTCTTGGATTGATAGTTCTTTGTTATCGGGTTGAGCAATTACTTGCTGAACACCTTGCTTGAATTTCTTTTCAACTTCAATGAAATATCTTCTCGCTTGTTTACCTTTATCGTTGCGTTGAATCATTGCAAGTTCTTTGGCGGTGTCTAAGGTTAATGCGTGGTCAATAATTATTGTCTCTGGATTCTTTAGATTATTGGTTATTATTTTTTTACTAACCATTATATAGTCCGTATTTTCAACTAAATCATACTTTTTCATATTATTAAACCACGTCGAGTATTGAGTTTTAATTCCCAAAAACTCATGAAGCTCACGACCACTTACAGCTACTGTTCCATCTTCGTTGTGCTGTACTTTGATTAACTCATTCATTGTGCAACACCTCCAACCATAAAGTTCACTGCACAAGCTGATTTAAAGCCTATCATGAATGAATCATAGGCGTTAGTGATGAACATAGTTGTGATTATTTCTGCTTGTTCTTCACTTAGTCCAAAGGCAAGTAGTGCAGCATCAATTTCATCAAAGGCATCATTTTCTTTCTTGCTTATCGGTGTGTGTTCTAAAAATTCGTATGTATCTTGTGCTAAATTTTCAATACTTATGTTTTCCATGGTAAAACCACCTTTTTAATAAGTCACAACAAAATACCAGCTTTTTTTCAAACTGGCATCCTTTTGCTATAATATCTTTTAATCAACTAAAGTTTCCATTTGTTCTAGGTACTGCTCAAACACTTTAAACGCACCTTCAATCGGAGCTTTACTCGTCATATCAACGCCCGCTTTTTTCAAGACTTCAATCGGATAATCCGAGTTTCCAGCTTTTAAGAATTCAGTAATATAACGCTCTGCCGCTGGTGCACCTTCTTCAAGGATTAACTTTGATAAAGCTTGCGCTGCTGCGTAACCAGTCGCGTACTGATACACATAATAGTTATAATAGAAGTGCGGAATTCGAGCCCATTGAATTGCGGTTTCTTCCGTCACAATCACATCTGGTCCTAAGTATTTTTTATTCAATTCAAAATACACAGCTGACATTGCATCTGGTGTTAATGCTTCGCCATTTTGCGCCATCTGATGAATCTTGTGCTCAAATTCAGCAAACATTACTTGGCGAACAACCGTTCCGTGGAAACCATCCAAAAAATTGTTCAATAAATATAAGCGGTCGTTCTGATTAGTCGTTTTCTCTAACATGTAATGATTCAACAATGCTTCATTACAAGTCGAAGCAACTTCCGCCACAAAAATCGAATACCCACCATAAATATACGGCTGATACTTATGTGACAAATAACTATGCACTGAATGCCCGAACTCATGTGTCAACGTAAATAAATTATCAATTGTATCTGTCCAGTTCATCAAAATATATGGCGCCGTCCCATAGCTTCCCGACGAATAAGCCCCACTACGTTTTCCTTCATTCTCATAAACGTCAACCCAACGCTCAGCAAATCCTTCTTCAACTACCGCAATATACTCCGTACCCATGACTTTTAAACTCTCTTTAACCAGCTCAACCGACTCTTCGTAAGTAATTGTCATCTTCGACTCAGGCAATAATGGTGTCATTAAGTCATACCCGTACATTTCGTCAAGCTTTAACATTTTCTTACGTAACTTCATGTAACGGTGAACTAAATGCAAATTCTCATTAACTGTTTCAACCAGTTGGTCATGAACCGACTCTGGAATGTTATTTTGACTCATCGCTGCATGACGGGCACTATCATAGTTACGCACCTTTGCAAAGAAATTATCGGACTTAACCGCACCAGCAAGCGTCGAAGCAAAAGTGTTCTTATATGATTGATACGTTGACGTCACAGCTTCCGCCGCTCGCTTACGCACATCGCGATTCGTACTTTCTAAGAACTGAATATAATTACCGTGCGTGATCTCAACTAAATTACCCTTTTCATCTTCAATTATTGGAAACTTCAGATCAGCATTATTTAACATTCCGAACGCGTTAATACCTGTATTAGTAACATCAGTTACCTGCGCTAACATTACTTCCTGCTCGGCTGATAGTGTATGTGGTTTCGTTAATAATAACTTCTCGAAATAATGAGCATAAACCTTCAGCTCATCATTACTTTCAATAAATCCGTTCAACTTATCCTCATCAATCGCCAACAATTCTGGATCAATATAACTCGCCGCTGCCCTAAATTCCGAATATAACGTTGTTGCCCGCATATTTTGCGACTGGTGAAAACTGTTTGCTGTATCTTGATCACTTCGTAGATTTGAATAAAAATACAAACGACCGATGCGTTCATCAACCCCATAAACATGTTTCAAAGCTTGAAGTAATGTTTCAGCTGATTCACCTAGCTTACCAGCAAATTGCCCAACTGTCGGAACTAATTCCTTTAACTCAGCAAGCTCAACTTCCCATAACTCATCCGTTGCGAAAATATCCTCAACACGCCAAGTATCCTCAACTTTAACCTCACTACGCTTTGGTAACTTCTTAACTTCCTTACTCACATTAACCACTCCTCAAAAATGTATTTCTACAATTATACAACACTAATGAGCATTTGAAAAGTAAAGATTCATCAAATTTATCACGATTTTCGGATAAAACAAGTTTCCCAAAACCATTATCCCGTCTCTACTTCTTTCGCATTTTCATTAACCTGATCAATTAAGCTCATAATCTTCATCAACTTATTTATATCAGGAAATAGTGTTAATAACTCGCCTTGCCCACGAAACGGATCTTTTTGCAAATCACCCTTATCTTCCATCATGCCATTTTTAACAATATAATCAACAACCAACTTTACAAAATTAATCTGCTTTGGGTTCATTGATTCCGCTGTTAAAAACTCACTAAATAGCTCATTGGCAGCTACCTGATCAAGACCAACAATTTTACGAATCATCTGCCCGACCGGCATATCACCATATTCTTTTTGATAATCGGCTTTTGTTCCTAACTCATCCCATAAAATATTTTCTAGCGTCTCGAAATCAAGCTTTGTTAATTTCTTATTATTTTTCAACTTATAAATTGCGATATTATCATGGTGTTCGTTTAAATAAAATTCAACTTTTTGACGGTACGGTCTAAAATCAACATCATCATCTAGCTTTTCTTCTTCGACCATTTCACTAAAACTATCTTCAAAATCGGTATAATAAAACTGGCGTTCTGATTTTTCAATGAATTGAATTAAATCACGCAGCGCCACACGCACTTCTTCTAAATCAAAGATTGATGCTATACCCCAGAACTCCGATTGCTGAACTTTTTCAATTATTTCACGCTGTTGTAACACTTGCGGAATGGTTCCAATTTGTGACAGTTTTTGGGCAGTTGTATACACCTTATTAATCTGTCGTTTTGCCCCAGTATCCAAAAGATTATGAAGTTCAATTGTCAGCATTGTTAAATCAAATCGTTTTGCTAACTCATCATCAGTATTTAAAACCAATGGCGCAATGTGCTCTTTCAAATCAAATACGCATTGCGTATCTAGATTTTGCCAAGCATCAGCATCACGGAAACGATGCACAAAACGAAGCTGCTGTCGCACCCGAAAACTCTCCTCATTCAACATCACAATTTGCCCAAGAATCTCCTGAACCAAATTATCACGATACTCCTTAAGTTCACTTTCTTGGTATTTTAAATTCTGCAACGCACGAATTATTTCCACACGTGTATTAAAAATTGCCTCGGTCAACGAAAGATTGCTTTTAACTTCAAAGCCACGCGGATTCTCACGAAAGAATGCAAAATTATTACAGAAGTCAAAAATAACAAATTCTTCTTTATCCTGACCCACACCAAGTAAATCCTTACATAAACGCGTTCCACGCCCAACCATTTGCCAAAACTTACTCTTGGAACGAATTTTCTTAAAAAACACTAGATTTAAAATCTCAGGAATATCAATTCCAGTATCAAGCATGTCAACGCTAATCGCAATTTGTGGTAATCGCAATACATCCGAAAAATCATCAATCAATGTGTCAACATGACTTACCTGATTATCAATTACCCGCGCAAAATCACCACCGTACTCTGGATATAAAATATTAAAACGTTCATAAATTGCACGTGCATGTTTAGCATTCTTGGCAAACAAAATCGTCTTTCCAAGTTTATCGCCCCCCTCAATTCGTAACCCGTAATCCATCACCGTCCGCAACACTTCATCAATCGTATGGGAATTAAATAACCACTCATTAACCGCCTGACTACTAATCTGATCTTCAATCTGTACGTCATCTTCAAACGAGTCATCAAACTGCTCTTTTTCTACTTCCGACAGCGTATCGTAGTGAATCCCCTCTTCCATAATCGCTGAGGTTTGCGAATACGCTCGATAATCAACTAGATAGCCATCATTAACAGCTTCACGATACTCATAAGCAAACGTTGGCACATTATTTTCCAAATCAAAAATTAAATAAGTGTTTTTATCAACTTCATCTTTTGGCGTCGCCGTCAAACCAACTAGCATCGCATCAAAGTAATCAAAAATATCCTTATATTTCTTATAAATACTACGATGCGACTCATCAATAATAATCAAATCAAAATGAGCTGGTGTAAATAATCGCTTCCCGTCAGCTCGTTTCGTTTCATCAATTGCATTCATCATCGTTGGATAAGTTGAAAAAATCATCCGCGATTGCTCTGGGTTATCCTTATTACTAACTAAATTACACGTACTTAAATTCGGTAATAAATTATCAAAACTTCGCTTTGCCTGTCGCACTAGCGCCGTCCGGTCCGCTAAAAACAAAATATTCTTAACATGATTTGCTTTCGTTAACACATTAACAAGTGAAATCGCCGTCCGCGTCTTCCCTGAACCAGTTGCCATTACTAACAACATCTTACGTCGCTTACGTTCAATCGCATCACAAACGTGACTAATCGCCGCTTTTTGATACCAGCGACTTGAAATCGAATCATCAATTCCAACATTCTTTAAAGACTTCAAATCAGTTCGTCGCCCCATCTTTAATGCCATTTCATCAGGCGTAAAAATTCCCGTTACTCGCCGCGGCTTATAGCCCATCGCATCATCCCAAAACATCGTTTCAAAACCATTAGTATAAAAAATCAACGGTCGCTGACCAGTCGCCTTTTCCAAGCAATCTGCATAAATTTTTGCCTGTTGTTGCCCAACATCAGGATCTTTTGTCGAACGTTTCGCTTCAACTAACGCTAATGGTTTTCCATCTGCTCCCCTTAAAACATAATCAACAAAACCATTCTTTGAATCAGTTGGCATATTTGATAATGGATATTCCTCAATAATTTGATTTGAATCCCAACCTGCCAAAGCTAACTCTAAATCAATATAAGCTTCCCGTGTTTGTTTCTCCGTCGCCGCATCGACCTTGAAATCATAAATAATAACATTAGTTTTATCAACCCGTTTCAACGACAATTCCGCACGCATTGCTTCGTTTTCCTTAATCATATCAGCAAGTTTACGATCACGAGTCGATAACTTATCAACTTGTGCCTGCAACTCCGCAGGCGTTACCCGCTTTTCAGCTCCTGTTGCTAATAACGTTTCATCAAAATCAGTTGCCGTATACTCATCAGCATAACAATAATCCATCCATGCCACAACTTCATACAAATTACGCAACGCCAAAACCGCTTCATCCCGTTTGACAACCTTGTTCGTGTGCGCAACTTTATTCCCAAGTCCAATGACATACTTCATCAACAGAAATAACCTCGGGTCAATGATATCATGAAAAGAATCCTCATGAATTAGCGAACTAATATTATCACGATAAGGAAGCGTCAAATCTTGATCAAAAGTATACATCCACTTAATCGACAACTCTAACGCTCGCCGAGTGAGCATCGCCGCCGTTGCTGGACTAACCTCAATACTTTTTTCCGCTTCAAAACAAGCATCACGAAAAGAACTAAATATTTGCTTATCTTGCAAAAAATCAAAATTTGATTTCAAATTAACCACTTCCTTATTATCAAATAAATTCAATGTTAATTATTTTTGTTGTTTCACTAAGCTTTCTAATTGCTGAATCTGTGATAAATAATCTTTTTCAACTTGTGATAATGTTTTTTGACTGTATTTTTTATATTCAATTTCAGCCTTTTCAGCGGCTTGCTCTTTCGAGATTTTACCATTACCTTCGAGAATATTTTCACCCGTTGCCTGCAAAACATTATTGGACATGATCAACCCAATTTTGCATCGTCATCATAACTTCTCTTTCAGCTTGACGCTCAGCAAAGTCCAAATAACCCGAGACAAGCTGATTCAAGCCCTTTAGCTCTTTTTCATCTAGATAATTTTTAGCAATCTTAGCCTCATTCAATGTTGGCAAATCACCCTTAAAAATTGTCAGACCCATAAAATCTTTTTCACTATCAACCCGACTATAAATCAATTCAGCAGCAGTATGAGCATGAATCGCAAAATGCATTTTATTGTGAACCGTTGCAAAAAAGCGATTTGCTTCTGCTGTGTCCTTATTATAATCACTGCTCGTTGCAAATAAATCTAAAATTTGACGATAAAATACTTTCTCACTTGACCGAATATCGCGAATACGATTAAGTAATTCCTTGAAATAACCACCGCCACCAAGTTCTTTTAAGCGTTCATCGTTCATTACGAAACCTTTTTTCAAATATTCTTTCAAAATTTTATTTGCCCAAATTCTAAATTGTGTTGCAGTACGCGATATCCTACCGATAAAATCATATCTAAATTATAAAACGATATCTCTCGATTGACCTCTCGATTACTTTCAAGTCGAACCTGTCGGAATTTCCGACAAGTTCCTTTTTCGTCAAGTTCACCTTCTAAATAAATATGCTTGATATGTTCCACAACATTAGTTCGTGATGATTGAAAAAGTTCAGAAATTTGCTGTTGTGACAACCAGATATCCTCATCTTTTAACTTAACCTCGATGCCATTTACACCATTTTGATAAATAATCACTTGACTCTCACCCATCAAACTTCCCACCTTTTTAAACCGTCTCAACCTTTTTCAGCATAGTATCATTCAATAAAAATCCTTTTCTGATATACTCCGTCAAAGTACTCGTTGCCCATCGTCGAAATTGCGTTGCTTGCTTTGAATTCACTCGGTATCCTAGCGCAATAATTGTATCAAGGTTGTAGAATTTCACTTCACGACTAACCTGACGACTACCTTCATTTTGAACTATTAGAAAATTCCTAATAGTTGAACTTTTATTCAATTCATCAGTTTCATAAATCTTTTTCAAATGTTCATTTATTGTCGCCACATGAACATCAAACAACTCCGCCATCAGCTTTTACGATAGCCAAAACGTCTCATCAACAAAATAAACATCAACCGCCACAGTCGCCTCATCATTTTGATATAAAATAATCTTTTCAGATCGTGTTAACAATTCATTCATTTCACACCCCACCTTTCGTTCAACCAATTCTTTTACAACAACACCAAACCACAAACAAACCCTTTTTGCTTTTTCGACTGTTAAACGAAGATGATTAGTAAAACTAAGTTGTAATTTATCGCAGATTTTCTGTTGATAATTTCTTTTGGAGTTTTAATGGACATTCGTTTTGGTAAATGGTGAAGTGCTAAAACAGATTATCTGTTGGAAATCTTTTATTGGTATAACAATCCACACTTATAGGTTATATTTAGCTTTGATCAAGGCAATATCTTTTATATTGTTTTTTGGTTTAAAGCTATTTAAAATTTTCTGTTCTGTTTCTGGTGTCCAGTAAATTTTCAACCTTTCTTTGGTACGCGTTATTGCGGTATAAAAAATATTATGAGTAATTAATTCGTCAATTTCTTTAGTTATAATTATTTTCACTGATTGATACTCTAAACCTTGTGCTTTATGTATCGAGACTGCGTAAGCAACTTGAAATGGAACAATGGCATTTGAATTATAATCATCGTCTTCGTCAGTGCTTTTATATCGGTTAACCGTAAATCTAATTATTGATTTACCATCAGATGCTAATCCGACTAGTTCAAAATCATAGTCGCGAGCTTGAAATTTGTTAATGACTTTATCAATTTTGACATCAAATTGTATTTTGTCCAAAAGAATCTCTATGCTGATAATTTCGCCTTTCATATTATTATAAATAAGTGGGTGAAATCTGCTTAATTCATTAAATAAAATCGGATCATTGACTTTATAACTATTTGTTCCCCACTGGATGGGTGGGTTGGGGTTACTTTGTTGCATAAATTTATTGATATTATTAATCCCGTACAATCCACCGTAATTTAAACATAGTATAATTTGTTCTTCATTACTATTCTCAAAAATAGATTCATCAAGTTTTGACGTATATCCATTTTTCACAAGTGACTCTAGAATTTCAGGCTCAAATTTTCTAACCCTTTCCCAGAGTTTCAATAAATTATCATTATTCGTTCGGTAAAGATTTTTCAATTCATACACCAAGCTTTTTGGAATAAAAGAATTTGCAATATTAAACCAATTACCAAATCTTATTGATTCAATTTGATAAACATCACCAACAAGAACTAACAATTCAAATTCAGATTTATCAAGAATGCTTTTCATATCAGAATTACTGACCATACTACATTCATCAATTATTAAAATGCCACATTTAGTCTTGATATTCCCGTTATGCAAAAATTTTGCAATTGTCATAAATTCACCGTTATTCGTGGTAACTTTACGCTTTAAATTATCAATTGCAGGATTTGTGTTGGCTAAATATATTTTATCTTCATCATTAAAAAAATTAGAAATATGATTTATTAGAGTGGATTTTCCGGTTCCAGCAGCACCATAAATCAACGCAACCTTTGTGTCAACAAAAATATTCCGTAAAATATCTTTTTTTCACAACAGTCAATATTATACGTGCCAAATCCTAACCAAAAATCCACAGAATTTATGTAATTGTCTACACCTTTTTTAGTGAGTTCAGATATTTTTTGGATAACTTCAAAACTATCACTAACATATTCATCTATATATACATGGTTTTTGAAATTTTTCAAATATCGTCCTGTATGTTTGGAATAAATTTTATCATTATATTTATCAATATAATTTTGGATGTTTTCAACTTTGATTTCATCTTTATTAGTAAATAACATATTTTTCATTTCAGCATTATTCTTAATAAACCTTGCAAACAATTCATCTTCTCGATTTGAAAAATCAAGAGAATTTATCAAGCTTGACAAGCGTGGATTATGTTTAATTAAAGATGTATTAAATGGAATCTTATCAAAAGGAATGCAACCATATTTCAAATTCAAGCCAGACAGCATAGAGTTCTTATTTTCTGAATCAAATTGCATTTTAATTATCTTATTATTTAGTTTATACAGCAAATAGCAAATAACATTAGACCCTTGTTTCTTCGACATTCTTAAATCTCGACATTGATCCAAAACATCAAAAATATATGATACCTTAGCTCCTTTAAGCACTCGATTTTTAATCTGTATATAATAGTTATCAGCTATAGAAATCAACTCTACTAAATTCATTTTTGAATGTGTTAAAAATAACATTAAATTACGAAATTCTGTTGTGTTTTTACTAGGTGTATTTATAGAACCAAATATTTTGACGAAATTATCAATTTCACAAGGACGAATAGACACTTCCCAATTCTCAATAATCTTGATTGGCATTGTTTTGCCCAAAATATCTATCATATCATTACGAATAGATAACTTGACTGCATAATTATGCAAGAGGTCAATTTTAGTAAATGCAATAATTCTATCAAACTTACTCGAATTATCACTCGCAATCATTAAAGTAACTTCATAATATACCTCATTATTTACAATAAACGGCTTAACTTTGTAAATGTAATAGCGATCATTATAAATATCTTTTTGACTTAATCCATTTTCAAAATTGACTTTGATTGATATTTTTTCGTAATATTCATTTAAATTACTATCAACTTCAAGAGGAAACTTGTTAACATTTTCTAATATATATAAAGAAAACTCATCCTTTAAAAATTTTTTTATCTGCAATAAATAAGTATGATATTTTAACATTAAGCGTTCTGAATCTTCATCTTCAAGAGTATAATGAGAAGTTGTTATTTGTAAAAATTGATGAAATTCACGTAAAAATTTTAATTTCCCTTGTGTTTTGATAAAGCTTAGTGCTTCTTGAATATTAGGATAAGTAGCAGAAATATCAGAATTGCTTTTCCAACACTTCACCGCGATTCTCTCAACTAACGTCCTTAATTGTGAAAGAATATTCTGTGATAAAAGACCACGATTATCAGAAAGCATCTCAATATTTTTAGAAATTGTGTCACTTGTAGTTTTAATTTCCTTATCAATTGTATACATTGTAATCATCCTTGTATAAAAAATAATTTAAAACTATTATCCTTTAAATACTTTTTGCATTAGAGCATTGAAGTTGGTTTCGAGTTCAACTAGCCCTTGTTGTAGTAACACTCTTTGTTGCTCGATTTTTTGCACGATTTCTGCATATTTGTTTTGTAATTCAATTGGTGAAATTAAAATTTTTATACTTTGTAATTCTTTGGCATTGATATTAGCCATCCCAACAATGTTTTTACACATATTTTGCAAAGTCTTTTTTCCATGCTTAGAATTCAAATAACCAGAAATATAATTCGTATTTGCTAGTTCATTACTTCTCACTCGAATCAAGTATCCTGCTATCGCCATCGGTTCCTTTTTATTGTATACGGCTGTCTTTCCAACAAGTTCCTTACTGTTAGTTCGATTAAATAATAAGTCTCCATATTGTACTATGTATTTTTCTTGGTCTATTTCATTCAAATCAATGTATTTTAAATTAGCAAAGTCCATTCGCCCTTGATAGGTGATGTTATTCATCCGAAGATATGCAAACTCACCCTTTGAATCATCTGCTTTTGCACTGGTTCCATATTTTGCTTCTACAATTAAATCTCTAATCTGTCCGACTTCAAATTCTTTTTCATTAGTAGTTGGATCCCCGAACATGTCGTGGAAGATGGATTGGGTTAGGTCGTCGAGGGCGGTGATTTGGGTTTTGCGTTTTTCGATGAGTTCGGCGGCTTTGTCTAGGGTGTTGGCAATTTTTTGCTGGGTTGGTAGGTCTGGTAAATTTAAAACAATATTTGAAATATCACTAAGTCTGATACTTGGGTACGCTTCATCGACTACTAATCTGCTAGGAGGATTTTTCATTAAAAAATATTTTAGATATTTTGGCAATACACTTTCGTGACAATTAATTGCAGCAAGATGATTAACGATTAAACATTCTTCCGAAAGCTCTACAATTCGATTTTTCATACAACTCATACCACTTTTAGCAAAAATAACTGTCCCTTTTGGTACTTTCGTTAATTTTTTATTTTCTGCTAACTCACAAGTAATATAAGGTAAATCATTCTCTTTGGTGCCTGATAACAGTAAACCTAGGTGACCTGCTCTAATAAAAGGAAATCCTTTTTGTTCTGAATTAAATTCATTCTCTTTCGGAGCAGTACTACCAGAAGTTATTTTTGCTACATCGCCTAATCTAACTCTATCCATCATGCCTCACCGCCAATCATGATTTCGAGTTCTGCGAGTCCTTGGGCTATTTCGTTTTCGAGTTTTTTTATCCTGTTCAGGATGATTTGGGGTTCGTCATAATGGATTTCTTCATATTCAATTTCTTTGTATTTATTAATACTCAAGTCATAGCCATTTTCTTTGATTTCAGCCACGTTAACCATGAATGATTGCTCCGTTGGCTTTCGGTCGGTCTCCGCTGCACGGTTGTGGAAACGGGTTATAATGTCTTCTATATCATTTGTTTCGACCGGTTGGCGTTTGTCGTCTAAACTGTATCCATCAGCTTTCATGTCGTAGAACCACACTTTGTCGGTGCCGCCTGCACCTGTTTTGGTAAAGATTAAGATTGCAGTTGATACTCCGGCATATGGTTTAAAAACGCCACTTGGCATTGAGATGACGGCTTCGAGTTTGTTGTTGTCGATTAGTTCTTGACGGATGTCTTTGTGACCTTTGGTGCTACCGAATAAAACACCGTCTGGAACGATTGCTGCACAACGACCTCCGATTTTAAGGCTTCGCAAGAATTGCGCAATGAATAGGAGTTCGGTTTTTTTCGTTTTGGTCATTTTTAATAAATCGGCGCTGACTGCATCGGCGTCGAGACTACCTTTGAATGGCGGGTTGGCGAGGACTAGGGTATATTTTTCGGTATCGGCGTTCATTTCGCTTAATGAGTCTTTGTATTCAATGTTTGGGTTATCTACGCCATGAAGGAGCATATTCATTGCGCCAAGTCTTAACATGGTTCGGTCGGTATCGAAACCATTGAACATTTTGTTGTTGAAGTGGTTACGTTGGTTCTCATCAAAGAATAGGTCTTTATGGTTTTCGCGGAGGTATTCCCCAGCTGATACAAGAAAACCAGCTGAACCCGCAGCAGGGTCAACGATAGTGTCGGTTGGGGTTGGTTTCATGAGGCGAACCATCATGTCGATGATATGGCGTGGCGTTCTAAATTGCCCATTGGTTCCAGCTGAGGTTAGTTTTGAGAGTAGGTATTCGTAGAGATCGCCCATTGTATCGGTTTTGTCAGAGGCGTCATTGGTACCAAGGTTGTCAATGCCCGTGACGATTTTGGTTAGCAGACCTGGGGTTGGGATTTTGAAGATAGCGTCACCCATATATTTTGCGTAAGCGGAATTTTCTTCGGTGTTTAGTGTTTTGATAAATGGGAATACTTCATTAGCAAGTGTGTTGTACATAACTTGTGCTTCAAAGTTTTTGAATCGCGACCAGCGGAGGTTTTGCGCATCAATTGGAAATGTTGGGGTAAATATTGTGCCTAAGATGGTACTTTCGCTTTCTTTGCGTGATTCGTTGTCATCAAGTCCTTTGATAAAAAGTAAGTAGGTAAATTGTTCGATATAATCAGCTGGATTGGCAATTCCACCTGTCCAAAATGCTTCGCAAATTGCATCAACTTTATTTTTAAGTGTTCCAGTTATCATAGTCGAGTCCTCCGAGAGTTTGTAATAATTTTTACTATATCATAAATTATCAGTGAAATCGAGGTTTTTCGTGGATTTTTTACATTTGTTTTGCTAATTAAAAAACAAGAAAAAATGCCAACGAGAGTTCACAGGTCGGCATTCTCCATGTTTTAAGTTGTAATCTGCGATCAAAGGGTTGAGAAAAAGGGGGTAGGGCTAGTCTCCGAGTAATTTTTTCATCATATCCAAGGCATTTTTTTCCAACCGTGATACTTGGGCTTGGCTAATCCCGATTTCTTCGGCGATTTCCATCTGCGTTTTGCCAATAAAATACCGGTCATGGATAATCTGACGCTCGCGATTATTAAGACGCTTAAACCCCTCTTCAAGCATTAAATTATTGGTCCATTTTGCATCGTTGATATTATTGTCACGAATTTGGTCAACAAGGTCAATCGTATCGCCACCATCATTGTAAACTGGCGTGAAAATCGAAACGGGGTCGGCAATCGCCTCAACCGATAAAACAACCTCACTCTTGGGAATTCCCATCGCATCAGCAATTTCCTCTGTTGTCGGCTCTCTTTGTAATTGCATCGCTAATTGTTCCCGCATTTGTAAAACCTTATAGGCAATATCCCGAACTGAGCGTGAAACTCGGAGTGCATGATTATCGCGTAAATACCGCCTGATTTCGCCAACAATCATCGGTACGGCATAAGTCGAAAACCGAACTTCGTGCTTCAGGTCAAAATGGTCAATTGCTTTGATAAGTCCGATACAACCGACTTGAAATAAGTCGTCTAAATTCTCACCACGGTTGTTAAATTTTTTAATCATACTCAAAACTAACCGCAAATTACCGTTTACTAAAACTTCACGCGCCGACGGATCCCCTGCTTGTAGTTGCCGAAACAATTCCATCATTTCCTTATTTTTAATTACCCTCAACTTTGACGTATCAACGCCGACAATATCTACCTTATGGATACTCATATAAAATTCCCCTCGTTTTATTATCGGTTACATTATGAACCGAACGAGGGGATAATATTCAAATTAGATGTTTTAATAGTTTAAATCTTGATATTTTAACACGAATGCTATATAAGTATGAACAGCTTTTATGAGTTCAGAATCATTCAAATTTTTCAAATATTGTATCGTAAATAAATCCATATCCTAACCATTCCACTAAAACATCAATCAATGTTTATCACCTTTTGGCTTAAGGATTTCTCTATTTACTCGTCTCACGTGGGATTTTCAAGAAATCACTTCAAGACAAAGAAGTGCCGATAAAGCTGAACATGGAATATATAGAAATACCCATTAGCAATAATTGCTGTTTTCCAAGCTTTATCGCTGAATTTTTAGTAATATTTTTACGATAATTTATTAGAACAAGAATGGGTTAGAAATATGCAAATGAAATTGCACAACTGATACATGGACATTTATGATAAACACATACGCAACCCATAATACTTGTGAATATATTATTATGTAGCAAAAAATTTCAAGGTGCTAATATTAATTCTGATCTAAAATAACCCTTATTTCAAACAAGAATTAGTATAAAACCACCCTAATTCAAAGGAGAAATAATTATGTGTAATTGCAGAAATGAATTTAATAATTGCTGTCGTCGAAATGAATTTTGTAGATGTTGTCCACAAAACTGTTGCAATAGAAGTTGGTTTTTCGGATGTAGAAGACGATGCGGATGTGGCTGTAACTTCTGGTGGTAAAATTTGTTCCTAAAACTTGTAACTTAAAACATGAAAAAGGCACATTCCAATTTCTGGAATGTGCATTTGATTGTAATTTGATAATTAACGTTTTGAGAACTGTGGTGCGCGACGAGCTGCTTTAAGACCGTATTTCTTACGCTCTTTCGCACGTGGATCACGTGTTAGCATCCCTGCTGGCTTTAAAGTTGGGCGATATTCGTTTGAATCTACATTTAATAATGCACGTGCGATTCCTAAACGTATTGCTCCAGCTTGACCAGTTAATCCACCACCATTAACGTTTACGAAAACATCGTACCCGCCAGTAGTTTCAGTCATTTCTAATGGTTGCATAATGTCCAAACGCGTTGCTGCTGATGGGAAGTAATCTTCAAATTCACGCTTGTTTACGATCACTTTACCAGTACCTGGTAATAAACGTACACGCGCAACTGAACTTTTACGACGACCAGTTCCTAAATATTGTGTAATGTTAGCCATAGTATTTTACCTCCTTATCCTTTCAACTCGTAAACCTCAGGTTGTTGAGCAATATGTGGATGCTCAGAACCTGCGTATACAAATAATTTTTTACCAGTAGCACGTCCAAGACGTCCTGTTGGAATCATACCACGAATAGCTAGTTCTAACATACGTTCTGGTTGTTGCTCACGCATTTGCGCAGCTGTTTTTACTGATAAACCACTTTGGTATCCAGAATAACGATAATACTTTTTTTGGTTTAACTTGTCACCAGTTAACTGAATTTGACCAGCGTTGATAATAATAACATAATCACCACAATCAACATGCGGTGTAAATGTTGGTTTGTGCTTACCTCTTAATAAAGTAGCAGCTTCTGTTGCTAAGCGTCCTAAAGTTTTACCAGTAGCATCTATTACATGCCACTTGCGATCTACTTCATGACTTTTTTGCATAAATGTTGTACGCATAATCTATTACTCCTCTTGAATTCATTTATTATAAGTGTTTAGTACACAGAGTGGGAGGCCCGTGCACGAAAATTTACTAAATGAAAATGTAACAGAACAATTTTACACGAAACCGCCAATGATTGCAAGCTTTTTTTTCTTTTTCTCGACCGTTTTGCAAAGTTTTTCATCGGTAAGCGGTTGACAAACTTGAAATTTGACCATCGACCCTGTATAATCAAAGCACGACCCAAATTGGACAAGGTGTAAACCGAAGTAGAATTTGTAAGGTCGCACTTGGACATAGCTTCTCAATGAGCAATGCGAATTGTTAGAAGCCACTGTCAAATTAAGCTTTGTGAAAGTAGGTTTTAATATGAATAAAAATCAACTAAAAATTAAAGTTATCGTATTAGCAGTTTGTTTTACTATTTTCGGCGGCTTGTTATTTGTTGCGAATAATGCTGATACTGGGTCAGAGGGTCGTCCAGAAGGGCTTTATTTTGAACGTGGTCGTGTTACCTCAGTCCTTGCTGTTTCTGATAATCCGTATTTCTTATACCAAACACTCGAAGTTGAGCTATTAACTGGCGAATTCGCTGGCATGACGATTGAAGTCAGAAATAACTTAATGGATCAGACATTACGTGAATTTGGCTCTGGTGACCGCGTGATGGTTTCATTGAGCGACTTTGCTTTCCAAGTTGCAACGCAGGATCGCAGTATCGTTTTAGTCGTCACAATCGCTTTTTTCCTCGTCTTACTTAGCGTAATAGGTGGTAAACGTGGCATTGCATCAGTGATTGGATTAATCTTTGAAATCGCTACAATTATTTTCATTTTAATTCCACTCACACTCGCTGGTCATTCACCGATTTTAATGGCGATTTTAACTGGTACGCTAATGGTAATCGTCAGCATCACCCTGCTTGCTGGCGTTGGTGCAAAATCATTATCAGCTATTTTAGGTTGTTTATCAGGAATGATTATCGCTGCTCTCTTTGCGATGATTGCTAGTCATTTTGCCTTTATCACTGGTTTCCATACCAATCAAGCTGGATTCCTAAACGCCATTGCTGATAATCTTTCCATCACTGGTATCTTTATCAGTGGGGTTATCATCGCTTCAATCGGCGCCATCGCTGACTCATCAATTTCAATTGCTTCCGCGATGGAAGAAGTCAAATCGTCCAACCCAGATATCACCGCTAAAGAGCTTGCGAAAGCAGGCTTTAACGTTGGTCGCGACGTCATGGGTACGATGTCGAACACCTTAATCCTTGCGTTCGTTGGTAGCAGTTTCGGTCTGGTTTTAATCAATATGGCTCGCGATGTCACCCTCCTTTACTTCCTCAACACCAACGGCATCGGTATCGAAATCATCCAAGGCGTTGCTGGTAGTATCGGGATTATCTTGACTGTTCCAATTACCACCTTAATCGCCACAAAATTATTTTTCTTTCGACCGTTGCAAAAAAAAGTCGTCAGTGAGGAATAATTATTAGCTCCTTGCATATAATCACTTGATGAGGTGATTTGCGGTGGACAAAAGCTTGATAACTCGCAACTTAGAAATCGCGTTGATAAAAATGCTAGAAAATCAGTCGATTAACAGTGACGATTACAACTTAATTCATAAATACTTAGTGAAAATCAAAAATGATTTAGATGATAAAAATGAAAAAATTACGACTTAACCAACCTGATTAGGTCGTATTAATCCTGGTGTTTTTCCGTCACAACGGGTAATCCCACGGTTACGCATAATACAATCAACTGCTAATTCAACGGTTGTGTTCCAAGTTTCATTACTGATTTCCCA